>Ga0256839_1002398_pt1 | contig 20880 bp, 20 predicted proteins | sample 354166metaG_FD_185968 | JGI IMG/M metagenome (GOLD analysis project Ga0256839, IMG submission 185968) | Hydrothermal vent microbial communities from Mid Atlantic Ridge, Atlantic Ocean - 354-166 | ecosystem: Environmental > Aquatic > Marine > Hydrothermal vents | place: Atlantic Ocean: Mid... | reverse complement strand
TTAATTCCCCCCCCGAGTGCCACTTCAACTTGTGCAGTCATATTGAGGTTCGTCACAGTGACCGTAGCTTCCTGAGCATTCCTCGAGAAATACAATAGCGTGCTAACACCTGAAAGGACAGACGAGATCGAGCCATTCCACCCCTTATTGGGCATTTCGGCCTGGCAAAAAGACAACCACAGCGTCTACACCAGAGTGAACGGGTTTACCGTGAGGTAGCCTTTACGTGGGGAGAGTGTGCTGCACAATGCAATTTGGCAGAGGCAATGCTGGAACAGGAAAAGATGAGCAAGGCCCGCCAGTACGCCCAGGCCGCCTACACCCTGGTCCAACACATGAAGAACCTTGAGCTTCAGGCCACCACATTACAAGTCCTGGCAGCCATAGCCCTCCACGAACAGCACTTTGAACGCGCTGCGATGTGTGCCCAACAGGCCCTGCGACTGCACAGCACGTGGGCAACAAGACCCTCGCGGCCAACGCGCTGGCCATCCTGGCGCGCATTGCGAGTGCACAAGGCAAGATGCACCCGGCCCTGAACTTCCTGCACGCCTGTGTGACCACCCTACGCCAGACAGGACACCCCTCGCTCCCCTGGCGATTGGTCGAGCTGGGCCAGGCGGCCCTGTCAGCCGGAGACGAGGCCACAGCCGAAGCCGCCTGGCAAGAGGTGATCCGCGCAGACAGGTCATCCTTTGAGACGCCGGTCGTTCTCAGGGCCCACCTCCTGTGAGCACACCTGTACCAACAGCAGGCCAAGTGGCCCCAGGCTGCCCGGCTGGCATTCCACGTGTTCTCACACCCCCGAGCAAACGCCACCCTGCGCGCCGAAGCACAGGCCTGTCTGCAGGCGCTGCCCGACGCCAAGAGTTCCCGCAAGGCCATCCCATGACCACGATTAGGGCCATGATGCGCCCCTGATCCTCCCCTCTGGCCCTGATGATCGGTATCCGCCGGCACAGCCTCCACATCCAACTCACGAGTGCCCAGACGGACCACAACAATTGCCGGCCTCGCCGGAGGGGAGTATACTACTCCACACCCTCACGAGCGACCGGCAAGGTGGAATCCGAGCGAGGTGCGCCATGACGGCGAACACGTTCTTGGCCGCGCTGGCCAACATCTACCCCCCAGACCGACTGCTCCGCCGCCCTGCGCAACTGCTGCCCTACGAGTCCGACGCCCTGACCGCCTTCCGCGCCCGCCCGCTGGCCGTCGTATTGCCCGAACGGGCCGAGGAGGTGATCGAGACCGTGCGCCTCTGTGCCCGCGAGGGAGTGCCCTTCGTGGCGCGGGGCAGCGGCACCAGCCTCTCCGGCGGCTCCCTGCCCGTGGAGGGAGGCGTGGTCATCGCCATGAACCGCATGAACCGCATCCTGCGCCTCGACCCGCAGGAGCGCGTGGCCGTGGTGGAGCCGGGCGTGGTCAACCTGGACGTGTCCAAGGCGGCCGCCCCCTACGGCCTCTACTACGCGCCCGACCCCTCCAGCCAGCCCATCTGCACCATCGGCGGCAACGTGGCCTTCAACTCGGGCGGCGCCCATTGCCTCAAGTACGGCATGACGAGCAACCACGTGTTGGGGCTCAAGGCCGTGCTGGCCGACGGCGAGGTGATCGAGATCGGCGGCGAGAGCCTGGAACACGTGGGCCCAGATCTTGTGGGGCTCTTCGTGGGGCACGAGGGGCTCTTCGGCGTGGTGCTGGAGATCACGCTGCGCCTCTTGCCCAAAGTGGAAGCCTACCGCACCGTCCTGGCCGCCTACCGGTCGCTGGAGGAGGCCGGCCACGCCGTGGGCCTGGTGGTGGCCTCCGGGCTGCTGCCCGGCGCCATGGAGATCATGGACCGCCTGGCCATCGAAGCGGCCGAGGCCGCCGTCCAAGCCGGGTACCCTCAAGACGCGGCCGCGCTGCTCATCGTGGAACTCGAGGGCGAGGAACCCCAGGTCGAGGCCGAGTTCGAGCAACTGCTGGAGGTGATCCGCTCCTCGGGCGCCTACGAGGTGCGCGTGGCCCAGACAGACGAGGAGCGGGCGCGCATCTGGAAGGGGCGCAAGGGAGCCTTCTCGGCCGTGGGCCGCCTCAGCCCCGATTACGTGGTGCAGGACGGCGTGGTGCCCCGCGCCAAGCTGGGCGAGGCGCTGGCCGAGATCGAACGCCTCAGCAACGCCTATGGCCTGCGGGTGGCCAACGTCTTCCACGCCGGCGACGGCAACCTCCACCCCCTCATCCTCTACGACGGCCGCGAGCCCGGCGCCCTGGAAAAGGCCGAGGAACTGGCCGGCGAGATCCTGGAGATGTGCATTCGCCTGGGCGGCTCCATCACGGGCGAACACGGCGTGGGCATGGAGAAGCGCCGTTTCCTGCCGGCCATGTTCAGCCCCGAGGACGTGGAAACTATGCGCCGCCTCCGCCGGGCCATGGACCCCCACGAACTGGCCAACCGCGGCAAGATGTTCCCGTGAAGGAGAAGCACCGTGACCACCTACCGACCGACCACCCCTGCCGAACTCCAGGAGATCGTGCGCGCCCACCCGCGCGTTTTCGTGCGCGGCCGAGGCACCAAACCCGGCCTGGCCTCGCCGCCGGCAGGCGCGGCCATCGTTGAGACCACGGAGCTGGCCGGCGTGTTGGAGTACGAGCCCCAGGAGTTCACCTTCACGGCCCTGGCCGGCACCCCGGTGGCCGACGTTCAGCGGATGTTGGCCGAGCACGGCCAGTACTTGCCCTGCGACCCTCCCCTGGTTCGCGCCGGCGCCACCTTGGGGGGCACCGTGGCCGCCGGCCTGAGCGGCCCCCTGCGCTACCGGTACGGCGGCCTGAGGGACTTCATTCTCGGCGTGCGCTTCGTGGACGGAGAGGGGCGTCTGGTGCGCGGGGGCGGCAAAGTGGTCAAAAACGCGGCCGGCTTCGACCTGCCCAAGCTCATGGTGGGCAGCGCCGGCCGGCTCGGCATCCTCGTGGAGGTGACTTTCAAAGTGTTCCCCCGTCCGCCCGCCCACGCCACCTGCCGTGCCCGCTTCGACACCCTGGAGGCCGGACTCCGCGCCCTCTTCGACCTGTGGGTGCGCCCCCTCGACCTGGAGGCCGTGGACATGGAGCCCGACGGCGGCGGCCTGACGCTCTGGGTGCGCATTGCCGGCATCGAGCGGGCCCTTGCCCCGAGGATCGAGCGGCTGCGGTCCCTGCTGGGCGGGGAGGTCGAAGTCTGGCAGGGAGCCGAGGAGGAACGCCTGTGGGAGGAGGCCCGGGAGTTCGCCTGGGTGCCCGAGGGGTGGACGCTGGTCAAGGTGCCCCTGACGCCCAAGCGCATTCCGGCCCTGGAAGAGCGCCTGGAGAGCGCGGAGACCCGCCGGCGCTACAGCGTGGGGGGCAACGTGCTCTGGCTGGCCACGCCACACACCCCGGACCGCCTGGAGCCCCTGTTGCACGAGGTGGGCGTGGCCGGTCTCGTCGTTCGGGGAAAAGTGGCCGGCTCCCCCTTCTTGGGCCGCCGCACGGGCATGGCCTTCGCGCGCCGCGTCAAGAACGCCCTAGACCCACAAGCTCGCTTCCCGGAGGTCTGACCCATGCAACACCACATCCCCGCCGACCGCTTGGGCCCCTTGGGGCCCGTCATGGCCGACGCGATCACCGCCTGTGTCCACTGCGGCTTCTGCCTGGCGGCCTGCCCCACCTATCGCCTGCTGGGCGAGGAGATGGACTCCCCGCGCGGCCGAATCTTCCTCATGAAGGCAGTGCTCGAGGGGGAATTGGCCCCCGAGGAAGCGTGGCCCTACGTTGATCGCTGCTTGGGCTGCGAGGCGTGCGAGCCGGCCTGTCCATCAGGCGTGGCCTACGGTCATCTGCTGATGGCCTTCCGCGAGCAGATGGCCACACGCCGTCCCCTGGGCTGGGGCGAGCGCCTGCGCCGCCTGCTCGTGAGCCGCACCCTGCCCTACCCGGGCCGGTTTCGCCTGGCCGTGAACGTGGGCCGCCTGGTCAAACCCCTGGCCAGCCGGGTGCCCCTGCCCTTGGGAGACGCGCTGGCCCTCGTGCCCGACACGCTGCCCTACACGCCGCCGCTGCCAGAGCTCTACCCGGCGCAGGGGAAACGACGGGCTCGTGTGGCCCTGCTGGTAGGATGTGTGCAGCGCGTGGTCGCGCCGGAGATCAACTGGGCCACCCTGCGCGTATTGGCCCAGAACGGCGTGGAAGTCGTCGTGCCCAAGGCCCAGGGATGTTGTGGTGCCCTCCCCATGCACGCTGGCGACGGCGACCGCGCCCGCGAGCTGGCCGGCCGCCTGCTCGACCTCTTCCCCGACGACGTGGACGCCGTGATCACCAACGCGGCCGGGTGTGGCTCGGGCATGAAAGCCTACCCTGTGCTCTTCCGCGGCCGGCCCGAGGAGGCGCGGGCGCGCGCCTTCGCCCGGCGGGTGCGGGACATCCACGAGTTCCTGGCGGAGCTCGGGCCGGTGCCGCCCCCGCCGCTGCCGCAGCCCCTCACCGTGGCCTATCACGACGCCTGCCACCTGGCCCACGCCCAGGGCATCCGCGAGGCGCCCCGCGCCCTGCTCCGCCTGGTGGAAGGGCTCACGCTCCGGGAGCTCCCCGAGCCCGAACTCTGCTGCGGCTCGGCCGGCACCTACAACGTGGAGCACCCTGAGATCGCCGGCCAGCTCGGGGAGCGCAAGGCCCGCCACATCCTCACCGCAGGCGCCGAGGCCGTGGTCACGGGGAACGTCGGGTGCTTGGTGCAGATCAACACCCACTTGCGCGAGCTGGGGCGGCCTTTGCCCGTCTGGCACACCGTTCAGGTGCTCGACCGCGCCTTCCAGGGCCTCCCCCTGGCCCCGTGAGCCGGCATCACGGGGCCCACGCCTGCCGGGCCGCGGCAAAGGCCACCTCGCTCAACGTCGGGTGGGCCGGGAAGAGGAGGGCCATGTCGGCGACGGTCATCCCGGCGGCAATGGCCTGGGCCACGGGCGTGAGCACGTCGGCCGCGTGGGGGCCCACGGCCAGCCCGCCCACGATGCGCCCGTCCGCATCGCTGTAGGCCAGCGCGAACACCCCGTCGTCTCCCCCGGGCACCACAGCCCCCTTCAGGGATTCGGTGAAAGGAACGGTGAGCATCTGCACGTTCTCCCCGTCCAAACGGCCCACTTGGGCCACTTGCGGTTCCGTGTAGATGGCGAAGACGACCGCCTCCTCGCGCACGGGGGGAACGGATCCGCCGGCCGCCAGGGTGCCGGCCACATAGCCTTGGGCCATCGCCCGGTTGGCGATCATGGGCTTCCCGGTAACGTCGCCGGCCGCGAAGATGTGGGGCACGTTGGTGCGGCAGAAGGCGTCCACGGCCGGCGCGCCGTCCTCACGGACTGCTACCCCGGCCGCCTCCAAGGCCAACCGGTCCGTGTCGGGCCGGCGTCCCACGGCGATGAAGGCCATCTCGGCCTCCAGGCGCCGGCCGTCAGCAAGGGTCACCGTGACACCGTCGGGCGAGGGCTCGGCGGCGAGGGCGCGCACGCCGGCGACGAGGCGCACGCCCCGCGCGCTCAGGGCTTGGGCCAACATCTGTCCCGCGCGGGGGTGGAACATGGGGAGCACGCCCTGTTCGTCCACCACCCACGTGACATCGAGGCCGAGGGCGTTGAAGAGAAAGGCGAACTCGCTGCCCGTGGCCCCGCCCCCGACGACCACCACGGAGCGGGGCAATGCTTCCAGGTGAGAGGCAAAGCGGGGGGCGATAACTCGCCGGCCGTCTGGGCGCATGGCCGGCGGGAAGATGGGCACCGAGCCCGTGGCCACGATGACGGCATCAGCCGTCAGGCGGACTTCCTCCCCGCCGTCGGGCCGGCGCACGGCCACTTCGGAGGAGGAGACAAAAGCGCCCACCCCCTCCACCACCTCCACGCCGAGGGCCCGCAGGGCGTCCTCCCGGGCACCGTTCCACGCGCGGGCCACCTCCCGTATGCGGGCCACCACGCGCGGTGCCACCGGTGAGCCCGGTTTCCCACCAAGCCCCACGTGGGATGCTTCCCCGAGGGCCAGTCGCATCTCGGCCAGGTGGAGCCACACTTTGCTCGGCAGGAGGCTGTGCCACCCGGCACGCCCTCCCACAGCCCCCTCGGTCACCAGAGTGACCCGCGCTCCCCGGCGCGCGGCCGCCCGGGCGGCCTCCAACGCGGCCGGGCCCCCTCCCAAGACGATGATATGCCGGCTCATGGCACTACCCCCTTCCACTGTGTTGTCGTTGGCAGCGACACAGCCTCCTCATCGTCGGCCACACACCCCAGGGCGCGCATGGCGTCGTGGGTGTGAAGGTGGAAGTGATCCCGCCCAATGGCGTCCACGAAGCCCACGGCCTGGAGCCGGTCCATGACCGGCCCCTTGATGGCGGCGAAGTGCATTTCCACCCCGGCATCGCGCAGGCGCTCGGCAAGGTCCTCCAGCGTCTCCAGGGCGCTGGCATCGATGAAGTTGATGGCCGTCCCGATGAGCAAGAAGGCGCGGATGTTGGGGTTCTGGGCCACCAGGGAGAGCACCAAGTCCTCGAGGAACTGGGTGTTGGCGAAGTAGAGGCTCTCGTCCACGCGCACAGCCAACACGTGGCCACAGGTTTCCACCCGGTGGCGGGCCACGTTGCGGTAGATCTGCGTGCCCGGCAGGCGGCCCACGATGGCCACGTGAGGCCGGCTGGTCCGCCAGAGGTAGAGGGCCACCGTGACCGCCACGCCGACGAGGATGCCGATCTCCACGCCCCTCACCAAGACGGCCGCGAAGGTGGCCAGGAGGGCCAGGGCGTCGGCCCGGTTGTAGGCCCACGTGTGCCTGAGCGTGTGCAAGTCGAAGAGTTTGCTCACCGCCACGATGACGATGGCCGCCAGCACGGCGCGGGGCAGAAAGTAGAAGAGGGGCGTGAAGAGCACCACCGTCAACAGGATGAGCGCGGCCGTGATGATGGAGGCCAGGCCGCTCCGCGCGCCGGCCGCGAAGTTGACCACGGAGCGGCTGAACCCGCCGGTGACAGGATACCCGCCCGTCAGGGCCGCGGCCACGTTGGCAGCGCCCAAGGCGATGAGCTCCTGGTTAGCGTCCACCCGCTCGCGCCGCTTGCTGGCCAACGACTTGGCCACCGAGATGCTCTCCATGTACCCCACGAAGACGATGACCAGCGCCGCCGGGAAGAGGGCGAGCCAGAGGTCGAGGTCGAAGGGCGGCATGCTGAGGGGCGGGAGCCCTTGAGGCACGTCGCCCACGATGGCGACGCCGGCCCGCTCGTGGAGCCGGCCGGCCCAGACGGCCAGCGTGCTGAGCACCACCACGGCCAGGGGCCCGGCCTTGGCCACCAGCACGGCCGCCGAGGCCGGCAGACCCAAGCGCTGCAGGAGTTCACTCCCCCACCGCCGGAAGGCGAGCAACACCGCGATGCTGCCCAGCCCGACGGCCAGCGTGGCCGGGTTCGTCTGGGGTAGTGCCCCGAGCGTCGCCCAGAGCTGTTCGTAGAAGTGGGGCTGTCGGGGCACGCTGATGCCCAGCAGGTGCTTCACCTGGCTGAAGCCGATGACGATGGCCGCCGCGCTGGTGAAGCCCGAGAGGACCGGATGGCTCAAGAAGTTAACCAGGAAGCCCAGCCGGGCCACCCCCATGACCACTTGGATGACGCCGGCCAGCAGGGCGAGAACCAGGGCCATTTGCACGTAGGCGCCGCTCCCCGGCTCGGCCAGGGGCGAGAGGGACGAGGCCACCAGGAGCGAGACAATGGCCACCGGCCCCACGGCCAGGGAGCGGCTGGTGCCCAGCAGGCCGTAGACCACCAGGGGGGCGATGCTGGCGTACAGGCCCACCTCGGGCGGCAGGCCGGCCAACATGGCGTAGGCCATGCTCTGGGGCACCAACATGATGGCCACGATCAGGCCCGCGATGAGATCGTTGAGCAGGTCATCGCGCGTGTAGGTTCGCGCCCAGCGGAGGGCGGGCACCCACCGCCCGATGCCCTCGGACACCGGATTTGTCGTGTTCACCGACATGACACTCCCCCGTGTGAACGCTCGCGTGTCGGCTTAGCCCATGTGATGACATGTTCGGCCCGCGGTGGTCTTTACTTTGTGTAAGGAAAGGAACACGCAGGGGGGATGGCCAACGGGGTACAGCACGGTGAGGCACACGGCGCCTCGGTCTCAGCCGGCGGCTTGGGGACCCCCTCGTCCCCGCCACCCGGCCGGCGGGCCGACACTTCTCATTCCCGGCGATCACGCTCTGCAGCAGCCGGCTGGCGCTCGAAGAAATCGTCCACGCAGAAGTTGAAGACCTCCATGTCGCCGTCACCGTACCCGGCCGCCCGCAGCTCGGCCTCGGCGGCCTCGCGCGACCACCCCTCGTTGAGCATCCGGTGGAGCATCCAGAGCAAGCCCGTCCGGGAGGCCGTGCGGCAGTGGAAGAAGAGCGGCTTGGGCAACTCGCGCACAGCCTGCCCGAAACGGCGCACGTGCTCCAGCTCCAGCTCGTAGGCCGGCAGGGGCAGGAAGCGGTAGGCCAGGCCGGCCCGCTCCACGTTGCGCCCCTCCACGGCGCCCAAGATCGGATCGGTGCGGATGTTGAGCACGCTGCGGTAGCCCTGTCGGCGCAGCCACTCCACCTCCTCGGGCTGTGGCTGGCCGGCGAGGGTAACTTCGTCGTTCAACCGGTAGAGGACGAACGTCGGCTGTTCAACCATGACCCCCCTCCTGTTTCCAGAGAACCGTGAGCCCCGACTATTCACCGTACACCGTCGGCAGTCCGGCCCGCTTCCACGCGATCATCCCGCCGGCCAAGTTCTGCACGTTGTCGAAGCCGGCTTGGGCCAGCGCCTCACACGCCGCCTGGCTGCGCCGGCCCGACCGGCAGACCATCACCACAGGCCGGTCGCGGGGAATCTCGTCCACCCGGAGGCCCAGCGCCGGCAGAGGGATGAGCACGGCGCCCTCGATGTGGCCGTCTTGGGCCCACTCCTCGGGCGAGCGCACGTCCACGATCACGGGCGCGCGGCCGTTCTGGAGGGCCTCTGCCACGTCATGTGGGCGCACTTGTGGGATCTTGACTGCTGGTTTCGGACGGAACAGCTTGCGAAACATGCCTGTACCTCCTCCGCCGCCACGTGACAAGCGAGATTGGCGTTCACGTGGCCGGCGTTCACGTTTTGTTCTCCTGCCTTCTCGTCCTGCATGCCCGCCGGGCCATCACCACAGGGGCCGGCGGAACACAATTCTACCACAACTCTATTGTACACCGATATGTTTTCAGTGCATAACGCACGGGAAACAAAGGTGCCCCAACGGGTTCCCCGGGAAAACTCTCAGGAAGTGCGACAGCGCAGTGGGGAAAACTGGGAGGCACCACCGCCTGTGGAGAGAAGAGGCCGGGCCCACACCCTACCGGGCCCGGCCAACCGTTCCCACGGCTTCACGCCCTCTCCCTCGCCCGCCGAACCGACGCGGCGGGCTCTTCACAACAGGCCCTGGGACGGCACAAAGGCCTGAGGGCCTACTCGTAGACGTCGGCCAGGGCGCAGATGTTCTTGCCCAGCTCCAGCTCGGACGCCTCCTCCTCGTCGGGGGTGGAGATGCCGATGTTGACCCGCTTGATCTCGACGTACTGCTCGGGGAAGACGGGCAGGTTGTCGAGAATCCAGGCGACGAACTCGTCGCGGGACATCTGGCTGGCCTCCTTCAAGGTCGTGTTGGTGGCCATCACCTGGCCGTAGGGGGCGGCGAAGCGCCCTTGACCGTCGTCCTCGTCGAGGGAGGCGAAGTGGGCCGGCAGAATCCACGTCTGGTCGTTGATGTACTTGGGCAGTTTCTGGAACATGCTCTCGTAGAGAATTGGGGCCCACTCCTCGCCACGGCCGCCCAAGTCGGGCCGGCCAAAGGATTGGAGGAAGATGCCGTCGCCCGTGAAGAGGAACGTCTCCCCGGTGGGGGCCGTGAAGAGGAAGTTCACCTGCCCGAGCGTGTGGCCCGGATACCAGATCACCCGCACCGTGAAGCGCCCCACCGTAAAGGTGTCGTTGTCGGCCAAGGGCGTGTAGTCGTACTTGGCCGGCAGCATGTCGATGGGGTGAATGGCGTCGTAGGGGTGGAAGAAGTAGGGAGCGCGGTGGCGCTGCGCGAGCACCGGGCCGCCGCTGATGTGGTCGGCGTGGACGTGGGTGTCGAAGATGTACTTGAGGCGGGCGCCGTGCGCCTCCAGCGCGCGCTCCACGTGCTCCACGTGGCGCAGGGGATCGATGATGGCCGCCTCGCCCTCGCTGATCACCAGCCAGGCCAAGTCGCCCCGGGCCGGCCGCGAAATTTGCAGGATGGTGCCGTACTCGGCCTCCAGCACGGGGCGGGTGTCGTAGTAGTTCCCCCACGTGTTGATGCCCCCGGCCAAGTAGGAGACCTGATATCCCCGGCGGGCCAACAGCTCGGCCACGAACTGGGCCGACCCTTCCTTGGCGCAGACGACGAAGACGGGGCGGTCGGCCGGCACTTGGGCGACACTCCCCTCTTCGTCCTCCAAGAAGTCGAAATAGGGCACGTTGATCACTTGGGTGCCCTGTCGCCCCTCCACGTGCCACCGCTCGAAGTCGTCCCGGTTGCGCACGTCGAGGATCACCGGCACGTTGTTGGCCAGCAAGTCGGCGTAGAGCTCCTCGGCCGTGCGGGCCGTCAGTTGAACCGGCGGCTGTTGAACCGTCATGATGCCCCTCCCGTGTCGATCCTTTCTGAGATTCTTGACTCCTTCACATACCTATAGGGAGTATATGTATATTGGGAGGGGCTGTCAAACCTGACGCGCGGACAGAATCACCCGGAGGTGCCCGGAAACGAGCGGGCAGGGATGGTTCTCCATCCCTGCCCCAGCAGACGTGTGTCGGCAGGAGGACGAACGGCGTTCGCAGGTAGCCCCTTGGCCTAGGCCACCCGCAGGACGATCTTGCCGAACTGCTCGCCGCGGGCCAGGATCGAGAGGGCCTCGGCTGCCTCTTCGAGGGGCAGAACCCGGTCCACGACGGGTTTGAGCTTCCCCTGTTCGACCAGGCGCAACATGTCCAAAAAGCCGCCCCGGGTACACATGGTGGAGCCGATGATGCGGAGATGGCGCCAGAAGACGTAGCGGATGTCCGTCTCCCCGGCCGGGCCGGTCGTCGCGCCGACGGTGACGAGGCGCCCTCCGCGCGCGAGGAGGCGCAGGCTGGTGCTCCAGGTGGCCTGCCCCACGTTGTCCACCACCACGTCCACGCCGCGCTTGCCGGTGCGCTTCCAGACGGCCTTGCTCCACTCGGGGTTCTCGCGGTAGTTGACCACCCAATCGGCGCCAAGGGCGTAGGCGCGCTCGACTTTTTCCTGGGTGCTGGTGGTGGCCCACACCTGACAGCCAACGGCCTTGGCGATCTGAATGGCCGCGCTGTTGACGCCACCGCCGGCTCCCAGGACGAGAACCAGCTCGCCGGGCCGGATGTCGGCCGCGGTCACGAGCATCTGCCAGGCCGTGGAGAAAACCAGGGGAATGGCGGCGGCCTCCTCGAAGGAGAGGGCTGGGGGAATGGGGTGGAGGTTGCGCGCGGGCACGGTCACGTACTCGGCCATGCCGCCCCAGCGGTGCTCGCCCAAGATGCCGAAGGTATCACACATGTTGTCCTGGCCGCGGACGCAGTACTCACACTCGCCACAGCTCAACGAGGGGTTGACGAGCACGCGGTCGCCCACCTGCCAGCGGCCGGGCACATCAGGCCCCAAGGCGTCAATGACGCCGGCCACGTCACAGCCGCTCACGTGGGGAAAGGCGGGGGGAATGCCGGGGATGCCGCGCAACACCCACAGGTCGAGGTGGTTGAGGGCCGTGGCCTTCACGCGCACCCGCACTTCGCCGGGTCCCGGCTCCGGCGTGGGCACGTCAGTGAGCCGAACGGTGTCGGGCTCGCCGTGGCGTTCGATGACAATGGCTTTCATGGCCGCTCCCTCCTTTGGGTTGTGGGATTTTGCCGCTGGTGCCCGCCCGGAGAGCACGCGGGCCACCCGTAGGATACCATGAACTCCGCGCCCCCGAAAACGACGCCACACGCCCCTGCCCTCATAACTCAGCTAAAGGGTTTGACGGTCCAAGCCGAGTTCTGTATAATTACGCACACTCCACAAACGGCCCGACCCGAGCAATGTCTCAGCCACTGCTCGTCTTCGGCCTATTCGTCTAGCCCTTTTCTTCGTCACGGAGCCAAATTCTCCACGCCCGTCAAGGAGGAGAGATGCGCATCAACGGTGAGTACGTGGTCAAGGGAGACCGTGAGCTTGTCTTCGCCCTGCTCCAGGACCCCATCTTCCTCGCCAAGGCCATCCCCGGCGCCGAACGCCTGGAACGGGTCGGAGACGACACGTATGAGGCCACTATTCGGGCCGGCGTTGGCCCCGTGAGGGGGACGTTCGCCGGCACCGTCCAGATCAGCGAACAGCGTCCCCCGGAATTCTACCGCCTGACCATCCAGGGCCACGGCGCGGCCGGATTCGTGCGCGGCACAGGCGCGGTGACGCTGGTCGAAGTCCCCGAAGGCACCAAAATCCTCTACGAGGGCGAAACTCAGATCGGCGGGCGCATCGCCCAAGTGGGCCAGCGCCTGGTCCAGAGCGTGGCCCGCAAGATGATCAACGACGGCCTGAAGGTGCTGGAGGCAGAAGTGAAACAACGGGCCGGGAGTTCGGCCTCCCAGACGAAGTGAGAGCGCTCCCGGACGGACGCCGGGCCGTTGGCTGTGCCGTGCTGCATGTGACCCCAGAAAGGCCCTCCCTGATATTTCCTTAACAACAGAGGCGAACTTCACGAAGACGAACCGGGCCCCAGGGGCTGCGCGGGTTGTTCCCGAACGCCTTTCGCTTCTCCGCGCTGTGCTGTGGGCCCTGTCCGATTTTCACTGCCCGAGAACAACCACACCTGCGAAGAAAGGGGGTGAGAGCCCAGAACCTACGATGTGTGACGTTTCTTTCCAGGCCATGTATCGAATCGACCAGCATTTCCGCAAGGAGGTGGTCATGCACATTTCGCTCACGGTCAACGGGCAGCCGTACACGGTGGACGTGGAGCCCCGCATGTTGCTCGTCCACGTGCTCCGCGACGTGTTGGACCTCACAGGCACCAACGTGGGCTGTGACACGAGCCAGTGCGGCGCGTGTACGGTGATCATGGACGGCCGGGCCGTCAAGTCGTGCACCGTGCTGGCCGTGCAGGCCGACGGCTCCGAGATCCTCACCATCGAGGGACTGGCCAAGGACGGCGAGCTCCACCCGCTCCAGGAAGCCTTCTGGAACAACCACGGTCTCCAGTGTGGCTACTGCACGCCGGGCATGATCATGACGGCCTATTACCTGCTCCAGACCAACCCCAACCCCTCGGAGGAGGAAATCCGCCACGGGCTCGAGGGGAACATCTGCCGCTGCACCGGGTACCACAACATTGTGCGCGCCGTCCAGGAAGCGGCCCAGCGCATGTAACGGCGAACGCCGGAGCCAACGGCTCGCAATGCCCAAAGGAGGGAAATTATGGCTGAGAAGCTCCTCGGTTCCGCAATCCGGCGGCGTGAAGACCCCGCACTGATTACCGGACGCGCCAAGTACACCGACGACCTGAAGCTCCCCAACATGGCCTACGTGGCCATCCTGCGCAGCCCCTACGCCCACGCGCGCATCACGCGCCTCGACACGAGCAAGGCCAAGGCCCTCGACGGCGTGGTGGCCGTCTTCACGGCCGAGGATGTGGCCCAAAGCGGCATCCCGGGCCAAGTGCCCGTGGGCTGGCTCCTGCCCGACATGAAGATTCCCACCCGCCCCCTGTTGGCCCAAGATCGCGTGCGCTACGTGGGCGAAGCCGTAGCAGTGGTGGTGGCCGAGGACCGTTACACGGCCCACGATGCCTTGGAACTCATTGAGGTGGAGTACGAGCCCCTCTCGGCCGTGGCCAACCCCGCCAAGGCAGTCGAAGAGGGAGCTCCCCTCGTCCACGACGACGCGCCCAACAACATCGCCTTCGACTGGGAGATCGGCGACAAGGAGGCCACCGACCAGGCGTTCGCCAACGCGGCTCACACCGTCTCCTTGAACCTTGTCAACAACCGCCTGATCCCCAACGCCGTGGAGCCGCGGGCCGCTCTGGCCGACTACGACCCCGTCTCCGGCCGCCTCACCCTTTGGATGACCACCCAGAACCCCCACATCCACCGCCTGCTCATGTCCTTGGCCTCGCTGGGCCTGCCGGAGCACAAGATCCGGGTCATCGCCCCCGAGGTGGGCGGCGGCTTCGGCAGCAAGATCCACCACTACCCCGACGAGGCCATCGTCTCCTGGTGTGCCATGCAGCTTGGCCGGCCGGTCAAGTGGCAGGCCACCCGCGCCGAGACCTACTTGACGGACGCCCACGGCCGCGACCACGTGACCACGGCCGAGATGGCCGTGGACGAGAACGGCAAGATTACCGGCTTGCGCGTCCACACCTACGCCAACATGGGCGCCTACTACTCCACCTTCGCGCCGGCCGTGCCCACCTACTTGTACGGCACGCTCCTCTCGGGCGAGTACGAGATCCCCAACATCTACTGCCGCGTGGTGGGCGTCTTCACCCACACCACCCCCGTGGACGCCTACCGGGGCGCCGGCCGGCCCGAGGCCACCTTCGTGGTCGAGCGCCTGGTGGACCTGATGGCCCGCAAGCTGGGCATGGACCCGGCCGAGTTCCGCCGGAAGAATTTCATCCCGCCCGACAAGTTCCCCTACCAGACGCCGGTGGCCCTCCAGTACGACAGCGGCGACTACGAGAAGCCCCTCAACAAGGCGCTGGAGCTGGTGGGCTACGAGCAGCTGCGCCGCGAACAAGAAGAGGCCCGCAAGGAGGGACGCTACATCGGCATTGGCCTCTCCACCTACATTGAAGCCTGCGGCTTGGCCCCCTCCTCCGTGGTCGGCTCCTTGGGCGCCCAAGCCGGCCAGTGGGAGAGCGCCATCGTGCGCGTCCACCCCACGGGCAAGGTCACGGTCTACAGCGGCTCCTCGGGCCACGGCCAGGGCCACAAGACCACCTTCGCCCAGATCGTGGCCGACATCCTCGGCGTACCCTACGATGACATCGAGATCATCCAGGGGGACACCGACGAAGTGCAGTACGGCTGGGGCACCTACGGCAGCCGCAGCGCAGCCGTGGGGGGTAGCGCCATTGCCGTGAGCGCCCAGAAAGTGGTGGAGAAGGGGCGCAAAATTGCGGCTCACCTGTTGGAGGCCGCCGAGGACGACGTGGCCTTCGAGGCCGGCAAGTATTACGTCAAGGGCGCGCCCGACAAGGCGGTCACCATTCAGGACGTGGCGCTCCAGGCCTACTTGGCCCACAACTTGCCGCCCGGCATCGAGCCGGCCCTGGAGGCAGCGGCCTTCTACGACCCCAGCAATTTCACCTTCCCCTTCGGCACCCACGTGGCCGTGGTGGAAGTGAACCCGGAGAGCGGCGAGGTGAACCTCCTGCGCTACGTGGCCGTGGACGACTGTGGCCACGTGATCAACCCGCTGATCGTGGAAGGCCAGGTCCACGGCGGCATTGCCCAGGGCGTCGGCCAGGCCCTCTACGAACACGCCGTCTACGACGAGGAGGGCAACCTCATTACGGGCACGCTCATGGACTACGCCGTGCCCAAGGCTCGCTTCCTGCCCTCCTTCGAGCTCGACCGCACGGTCACGCCATGCCCCCACAACCCGCTGGGCGTCAAGGGCATTGGCGAGGCCGGCACCATCGCGGCCTCGGCCGCCGTGGTGAACGCCGTGGTGGACGCCCTGGCCCCCTTCGGCGTGGAACACATTGACATGCCGGTCACCCCGGAGAAAGTGTGGCGCGCCATCCAGGGCGCCGGGAACTAAGGGCGAAGGGAGGAACTCATGTACCCGCCAAAGTTCGACTACTACCGGGCAACCAGTGTGGACGAGGCGCTCTCGCTGCTCCAACAGCACGGTGACAACGCCAAGCTGCTGGCCGGCGGCCACAGCCTGATCCCCCTCATGAAAACCCGGCTGGCCCAGCCGGCCGTGCTCATTGACATCGGCCGCATTGACGCCCTCAAGGGCATCCAGGTGGACGGCGACACGCTTCGCATCGGCCCCCTGACCACCCACGCCGACATTGCCGCCTCCGAGGACGTCCAAGGCCGGGCCGCCGCCTTGGCCGACGCGGCCGGCGTGGTGGGCGATGTTCAAGTGCGCAACCGGGGAACCATCGGCGGCAACCTGGCCCACGCCGATCCCGCCTCGGACCTGCCGGCAGCCGTCTTGGCCCTCGGGGGCGAGATCGAGGTGCGCGGGCCCAACGGTTCCCGCACCGTGGCCGCCGACGATTTCTTCCAGGGCCTCTTCACCACCGCCTTGGGCGGCGACGAGATCATCACCGCCATCCGCATTCCCGCCGGCGGGGGCAAGCGCGTCAGCGCGTATGTGAAGTTCCCCCACCCCGCCTCGGGCTACGCCGTTGTCGGGGTGGCTGCCGTCCTCGAGCTGGACGGCCAGACGATCACCTCGGCGCGGGTGGCGGCCAACGGGGCCTTCGAGTGCGCCAAGAGGCTCACGGGAGCCGAGCAGGCCCTGGCCGGCGCCACGGCCTCGGACGAGGCCATTGCCGCCGCAGCGCAACGCGCGGCCGAGGGATTCAACGCCGACGACTTCATGAGCGACATTTTCGCCTCCTCCGAGTACCGCGCTCACCTGCTGGGCGTCTACACGCGCCGGGCGCTCCAGAAAGCCCTCGAGCGCGCCTAAAACCGGCAGGAACACAGGGCAAAGAAAAGGCGCGGTGGCGGTGCCACCGCGCCTTTCGCGAATGTGACCGTGTGCCTTCCCCTCTCTGCTGCTACCCCTCCTGCTTCACGGCCTCGACCACGGCCGGTCCACGGCCGGGATGTTGTGTGTGGGACCCGTCACAGAAGGGGAACTTGGCCGAGGCAAAGCACCGGCACAAGGCCACCTTCTCTCCCGGCTCCAACTTCACAGTGGTCAACGGGTGATCGTTCCCCTTGGTCTCGACTTCGGCCATGGTATCCTCCTTTCTCCCGTTACAGTTCCCTTTGTATACCAAGTGTCACAAGGGAAGTATAAGGCAAAAACTTGTTCTTGTCAAGCGGGCATGGTATACTGTGGCGGCACGACTGACACAGGCAGCCACGGAAAGTGCAGGTGAAGAGATGGGACCACACACGGCCAAGCGAGTCCACCCGGAGATCGAGCATCATTCCTGCCCCATCGCGCGGACGGCAGAGCTGGTCGGCGACACGTGGACGCTGCTCATCATCCGCGATCTCATGGACGGCCCCCGGCGCTTCAGCGAGCTGCTCGCCTCCCTCTCGGGCATCAGTCCCAAGACGCTTTCGCGCCGGCTCAAGTACTTGGAAGGCCAGGGCATTATCGAACGCCACGTCTACCCGGAGATTCCACCGCGCGTGGAATACACCCTCACCCCGAAAGGGGAAGCGCTGCTCCCCCTGATCGAGAACATGCGCCGGTATGGGGAAGAGTGGCTGAAGTGAGGTATTTGTCGCCGAGGGAGTCTCTGGTACTATTAAGGGAAGCGGCAGAGGGCCGACGGCCCGCGGAAGGCGAAAAGGACTCAGCAGGAAAAGTTGAACCTCATTCAAACAAGAGACCGGCCCCGATGATCTCCGTCGAACAGGCTCAGGAACACATTTTGGCTCACATCGCCGAGCTGGACGCTGAACCCGTGCCCCTCTTCGAGGCTGTAGGCCGTGTGCTGGCCGAGGATGTAGTGGCCGAGCACGACATCCCGCCCTTTCGCAACTCGGCGATGGACGGGTACGCCGTGCGCGCGGCCGACACAGAAGGCGCCTCGTCGGAACGCCCGGCCGTGTTGCGCGTGGTGACCACAGTGGCCGCCGGCGACTCCCCCACTGTGGCGGTCACGCCCGGCACTGCGGCCCGCATCATGACCGGCGCGCCCATGCCCCCCGGCGCCGACGCCGTGGTGCGCTTCGAGGAGACCAGCGAGGCCCTGCCGGCCGAGCACCGTCCCCCCGACGGGCAGATCGCCATCCTGCGGCCTGTGCGGCCCGGGGACAACGTGCGCGAGGCTGGCGAGGACGTGCCGGCCGGCCGCACCGTTCTGCGCCACGGTCACCGGCTGCGGGCGGCCGAGGTGGGCATGTTGGCCGCCTTGGGGCGCAGCCGGGTCATGTGTGTGCGCCTGCCCCGGGTCGGCGTGCTGGCCACCGGCGACGAGCTGGTCGGCCCCGAGGAGCCGCTGGCGCCGGGCAAGATCCGCAACTCCAACGAGTACACCAATGTGGCCCTCGTGCGCTTGGCCGGTGGCCTGCCCGTGCCCTTGGGCATCGCCCGCGACACCGTGGAGGACCTGTCGGCCAAGCTCAAGCGGGCCCTGGAGTTGGAGGTGGACCTGTTGATCACTTCGGCCGGCGTTTCCGTGGGGGATTACGACGTGGTGAAGCACGTGCTTGCCGCCCGGGGCGAGGTCCACTTCTGGCAGGTGGCCATCAAGCCGGGAAAGCCCCTTGCCTTCGGCACGCTGGAGGCCGAGGGGCACTCCGTGCCCCTGCTGGGGCTGCCCGGCAACCCCGTGGCCGCCTTCGTGGCCTTCGAGGTGTTCGCGCGCCCGGCCATCCGCAAGATGGCCGGCCTGCGCCCCCTCTTCCGCCGGCGCTTCCGGGTCCGCCTCCGCGAGGATGTGACCAACAGCGGTCGGCGCCATTACATGCGCGCCCGTGTCTGGCGGGACGAGACGACCGGCGAACTCCACGCCACCACGCGCGGCAGCGACGTGCGGGTTCAGGGCTCGGGCATTCTCAGCTCCCTGGTGTGGGCCAACGCCTTTGTGATCGTCCCCGAGCAGGTGACGTTCATCCCGGCCGGGGAGACAGTGGACGTGGAACTCTTCGACTGGCCCGAGGAGGTGTTCTGACATGGGTGCCAAAGTGAAGCGCAAACGCCCCCTGGAGGCTCCCGAGCCCCTGCCCCCCTGGCGGCGTCCCCTCGTCCTGGGCGGGGTGGGCGCGGGCCTCGTGTTGGCCGCCGTGCTCATCGTGCTCCTCAACGCCCAAGCCCGCCAGGCCGGCACGCCGACTGTGTCGGCGGGCACCTACGCCGGCATTCCGGCTCACGGCCGGGTTCTGGGCCCCGAGGAGGCCCCGGTCACCGTGGTGGAATACAGCGACTACCTGTGCCCTCACTGTGCCACGGCCCATGAACAAATCTTCAAGCCCCTGGTCAGCAACCACATAGCGGCCGGCCAAGTGCGCTTCGAGCTGCGGCCGGTCGCCTTCCTGGGCGAGGAGAGCCAACGGGCCGCCGAGGCCGCCCTCTGTGCCCAAGAGCAAGGGCAGTTCTTCACCTACCACGACCGCCTCTTCGCCGCCCAGCGCCAATACGGCCGTGGGGGGTTCACCCAGGCCCGCCTGGAATCCTACGCCGCCGAGCTCGGGCTGGACGTGGCGACGTTTTCCCAGTGTCTCCAAAGCCGGCGGTACGCTGGCGAAGTCACCCGCATCTCCCAGCAAGCCGTGCGCGACGGGGTCACCGGCACGCCGACGTTCTTCGTGAACGGCACGAAAATAGAGGGCGTGATCCCCTTCGAGCAATTCTACGCCCAGTACATCCGGCCGTTCGTGGAGTAACCTGTGAGCCGAGTTCAGAGTGCTCCTCCCATGCCGCCCCGAAGCACACGGGTGTACTGGGCCCAAGGTGGCGTGGCCGGCGTCGGCCTGCTGGTGGCCCTCTACCTGACATGGCTCAAGCTGGCCGACGCCACAGCCCTCTGTGCCGGCGTGGGCGACTGTGAAACGGTCCAGAACAGCGCCTACAGCGAGATCGCCGGCATTCCCGTGGCCCTGTTGGGCGCCGGCATGTATGCCGGCGTGCTGCTGCTCTTGGGCCTTCGCCGGCGGGGCGGGCCACACCAGGCCGAGTTGGCCCTGAGCGCCCAGTTGGCCCTGGTGACGGCCGGCGTGCTCTTCTCCGGCTACCTGACGTATGTCGAACTCTTTGTCATCTACGCCATCTGCCCGTGGTGTGTGGTCTCGGCCCTTCTGGTCACGGCCCTCTTCGCCCTCACACTCTACGAGTGGTCCCATCACTTTGCACAGAGGTGAACGAACGCCAATGGAACCCCGAATGACCGTCCAAGGGTGCATCTCGACCGTCGCCGTCGTGCTGTTCACCGGCCTGATCTGCTTTGTGCTCGGCTTTGCCTTCCAATTCGGCATGTTGATGGCCCGCCAGCGGGCCAACTTCTCCCCCCCGCCGACGCCGACGGCGGTGACCGCCACAGCCGTCCCCTCGCTGCCGGCGTCGCCCACCATTCCGCCCACCCCCACCCCCATGCCCTCGCCCACGGCGGAGCCCACGGCCACGCCCGAGCCCACGGCCACGGCCACGCCCGAGCCCCAAGTCTACACCGTACAGCCGGGCGACACCTTGAGCGCTATTGCGGCCCGCTTCGGCGTCACCGTCCAGGACATCTTGGAGGCCAACCCGGACATTGCCGACCCCGAGCGCATCCAAGTGGGCCAGGAGATCATCATCCCGAACCCGTGAGAGGGGAGCACGTCCGTGCGCATCCTGGTGCTGGAGCCGTATGCCGTCACGTCCCACCGGGCCTGGGCCCACGGGTACCAACGTCACAGCCGCCACGATGTGCGGGTGACCACCATGCCCGGGTACTTCTGGAAGTGGCGGATGCACGGCGGCGCCGTGACCTTGGCCCGCCAGGTGGACTGGCGGGCCGAGCGGCCCGACCTCATTTTGGCCTCGGACATGCTGGACGTTACAACTCTGCTGGCCCTCACCCGCCCCCTGACCGCCCACGTGCCGGTAGCTCTCTACTTCCACGAGAACCAGCTCACCT
>Ga0256839_1002397_pt1 | contig 20898 bp, 18 predicted proteins | sample 354166metaG_FD_185968 | JGI IMG/M metagenome (GOLD analysis project Ga0256839, IMG submission 185968) | Hydrothermal vent microbial communities from Mid Atlantic Ridge, Atlantic Ocean - 354-166 | ecosystem: Environmental > Aquatic > Marine > Hydrothermal vents | place: Atlantic Ocean: Mid... | reverse complement strand
GAGACAAAGCTGAACCATGTGGCAGAAGTGATTTGTGATTTGGATGCAGATATACTTGGTTTACAAGAGATTGAGAATGCCAATATTCTTGAAAAGTTAAAAAAACGACTTTCCCGTGTAGGATGTGGATATAGATACTCTGCGATTACAAGAAAAAAAGATGCAACGATACAAGTAGCATTGCTTTCACGTTTTCCCATAAAAAAACAAAAAGAACTACAAGTGAGTCATGCTTCAGGTGTACGTAATATACTCGAAGTTGATGTGTATGTAGAGGGTGAAACCTTGAAGCTATTTGTCAACCACTGGAAGTCCAGAGCCTACCATGGAGTTGAGAGTAAACGGATGAAATATGCAAAAACGTTACAAAAACGTTTACAAAAACTTCCAAAGTCAAAATCTTACATCATTTTGGGTGATTTTAACACAGACTATGATGCCCATTTAAATCTTGAAAAAAAGTTAGATGATACCAATGGTAAAACAGGACTTCATCATGTTTTAGGTGTAGAGAAAAATGGACATCTCGTCACAGAGTTTGATATGCTACGACATAGTGATGGGTATCATTACACACTCTGGAAAGAGTTGGCATTGCAGAAGCGTTGGAATACGAAGTTTTATGGAAAAAAAGGTACAGCAGACCATATACTCCTACCAAGAAGCATGTTTGATGGGAAAGGTATCGACTATGTCAATAACTCTTTTGGTGTTTTTAGAAAGTCGTATCTCTTCACAAAACGAGGATATATCAACAGGTGGCATTATAAAAAAGGTAAACATAGAGGAAAAGGGTACTCCGACCATCTACCTATATATGCGTATTTTGATACCAAACCTTACCATGCAGGATTGGACAGTGTAGAGACTAAGAAAGTAAGAGAAGTTAGGAATATAGAGCATTTGTATACACAAGAAGCATTGGAAAATGAAGTGATACTTGAAGATGTTGTGGTGATTTGGAAGTATAAACGAAATGCAGTCATTAAGCAGTCCACGCAAGGCAGAGGTGTTTTTCTGTTTGGTTGTGCCAATGCACTGGAAGTGGGTCAAAAATATGATATATTAGTTAGTGCTATAAAGAGTTATAAAGGTTTAAAAGAAGTAACTCATGCATACAGCATGGCAGAGAAAGGGGAGGTAGATATTTCACCATATATGTTGAAGTCTTCTGATTTTTCTAAAAAAATTTCGTACAGGCAAAATGAAGTAATTCAGAATCTCATAGGAACTGTAAAAAAGAAATATTTTTATGCACAAGGGCGAAAAATCCCCATCTATTTTAAAAAGAAAAAAAGTACACCACCCAATGGAGCAAAGCTAAAGATACACAATGCACTTCTAGGGTATTATAAGAAATTACAGCTAGTAGTTTATAGTCAAAAAGATTTTACAGTATTGGAGTGAATATATGGAATATTACAGTTGGATATTAGCATTTCATGTGATGAGTTTTATATCATGGATGGCAATGTTGTTTTATCAGCCTAGATTATTTGTATATCATAGTGAAAATGGTGACAATGAGGGTTTTGTGCAGGTTGTTCAAAGACAAGAATATATACTGAATAAAGCCATAGGTACACCTGCCATGTGGGCAACGATTATTACGGGAGGTATCATGTTATATCTTAATCCCTCTATTTTTCAAAGTGGAGGTTGGATGCATGTAAAACTTCTTTTTTTAATCTTTTTAATCACGTATCATTTTTCGTTGGAAAACCTTCGTAAAAAATTGATAGATAATGCACACTATAAAAGTGGTAAATGGTTTAGGTTTTATAATGAAGTGCCAACATTGTTGATGATAGTCATTGTCATCATGGTTGTGGTTAAACCTATTTAATGCATTTGTGTTATAATCTAAAACTTTTAAATTAAAGGATTGATGTATGACATTACCTGCTATAGAATTACCTAAAATAGAACTTCCTTTTGATATACCTGTTTTGATCCATCCGGCTATTGATCATTTTGCAATTGTTTTGCCTATCATTATCTTGTTGCTTGAATTTTATAATCTTTTTGCGAAAAAAAAGTCGATTGGAGGGTTTTCTTTTCTTTTGATTTTATTGACGGTTATCGTTTTTGCTGGGGCGTATCTTACAGGTGTTGTGGATGGCAAAGAAGCGTATGATTTTCTGAGTCCGGAAGGTCAGACAGAGCTTAAAGAACATAAACTGTTAGGAACCTATCTGGTATTTTTTTCTGTCATTGTATTGTTTTTTAAATTATTGGCGATGACAGGTAAGACTTCTTTAAAATTTTTATTTTTTATAGTGCTCATAGGGTTTTCTGTAATGACGCTCAATCAAGGTAAAGAGGGTGGAGAATTGGTGTATGAATATGGTGCAAATGTAGAGCGGGTGAAGGCTTTGGATGATGAATTGTTTGATGTACAAGAAGCACTTGAAGAACTTCAGGAGAAAAAGGAAGTAACACAGGCTGAGAGACTCAACAATGAACAACCTGACAATGAAATAAGCACGCAAAAGGGAGTAGAAGCCAAAAAAGTTGAAGAAGTACAAACTGTTGTGGAGGAAGTATCTAATATACAAGTGAATGAAAAAAATGTGACTAAGAATTTAGCACCTACCATAGATGTAGAAAAAGTTAAAACATTACCTTCTTTTAAAAATAATATAGATGATATTACAGAGCAGGATATCGAAGTGATACCTATGGATATCGAACGACCCAAAATTGAAACACATTAGAGATTAGTCATTTAAGAACCTCCATCTCCCGAAGGTTCGAACTCAATATCATACCTATTATCATCTGTTTGTGTTTGTAAATTTGAAAGATATTTTGCCATTAAAATCGTTTCCTTCTCATCAAGCGCTTTTGCAAATGATATCATTATCGTTCCAAATGCTGTACGTGTTTTACCTTGCTGTAAATCTTTTAGTCTTCGAAGCAGTATATTTTCGGGGACACCTTGGAGCCTTGGTGATGCACCCATACCTTCACCATACATGCCATGACATGAAGGGCATGCATTTTTCAGATAAAGAGCCTCCATATTGGCATATGTAAAAGTACATAATGATATAAAAAGTAATGTTTTAAACATAAATCAACTCCTCTAGATAAGATGCATCGTTTAATAAATAATATTTGCCAAATAGAGTCCTTCAGGTGGGGCAAGTCTGCTTGTATGCTTTTTTTTACAACGTAATTGCTCATGAAGTGAAGACATGGATAATTCATTTTTTGCATATAACATAGATGCCTCAATCATCATACGTACTTGTGAACGTAAGAAGCCATTGGCCTGAAAATAGATAAAATGATAATGATGACGTTGGATATAATATGCTTTGTAGATTTCCCGTATACTACTGTGTGTATCTGTACCCGTTTTCCTGTAAAAATTAAAATCGTGTTTACCTTTAAACGTTTCAAGTGCATCTTTAAGTTTGTCTGTATCAAAATCTCCATAATATGAAATATACTTTTGCTCAAATACAGAAGGTTTTGTTGTTTTAAATACATATCTATAGAGACGTTTTTGAGCAGAAAAACGTGCATGAAATTCAGGATTGACTTTAGTAATAGTTTTAAATGAGATAGAAGTCAATTTTCTGTTTAGATTAAGTTTTAATTTTTTCAAATCATTCCAATAATCAGGGATATCAAAATGTATTACCTGTCCCGTTGCATGTACTCCAGCATCGGTACGACCACTCCCAATAATAGAAGAATGGATATGTAAATCATTTAGTACCTTTTCTATAGTAGAGGTGATGGTTCTTTGTGTACTTTTTTGTTTTTGGAAACCATAAAAAGAATGACCATCATAGGCAATGACTGCTTTGACACGTATATCATCTGTTTTCATTAAAAATACCTTGCAACCCTAGTATTAAACAGTCGTTTACCTAAGAAGAATATGGCAATGATGGTGATGAGTAAAATGGGAAAAGTCCCCCATTTTTCAAGAGAGGATGCCAACATGTACAGTGAAAGTGTCGTAATAAAGATAACAAGAAAAGAATGGTTTGACTGATAACGAGGGTTTATCATGGTGAATGCAGCAACCAGATAGACAGAGAGTAAAGGGATAAGACTAACAAATATAAAAAATAGGATTCTTCTTAACATTCTAATATCAGTTGTTGCTTTACTCCAAAATGCTACGATAGCTTCAAAGTTGAAAGCTTTTGTTTTTGTTGTATCATATACTTCAAGACTTTTATATTTGGCTTGTTGCAGCTTTTCTTCTGTATAGGTATATCCATATCCATCGTTGAGTAGTAAGGAAGTGATACCATTGTTTTTGTTGAGTTTTCCTTCTTGTGAAGCAAAGAATTGTTCTTCATTTTTTTTAGTACGGTTGTAAATGACAATATCATGAAAAATACCGTCTTTATTTTTTTTAACATAGATATAATAATTTCCAAATTTTTGTCCCAGTTTCCCTGCTACAATGTTGAGTTTTGCTTCAGCTTGTTTGGATGTTTTGAATTCTTTATATAATTGTTTACTTAAAGGCATTGCCAAAAATGAGATGACAGCTAAGAGTATAGAAAAAAGAAGACTAAGGAGAAGAAGAGACTTTAAAACCTTATTTGATTTTAGACCTAGTGCATACAGGGCAATAAGTTCATTATCTTGAGAAAGTTTTACAAGAACATTTGCAAGTGCGGCTATAAAAGATAAAGGAAGGGTATAAAAAATAATATCTGGTACAGAATAGCTGTAAAGGGTAAGAAGCTCAACAAAACTTATTTGTATTTTTGAGGTTAATGAAGCTATTTTTACGAGATATACCAGTGAAATGATGAGAAAAAAAGGTAAAAATATCGTCAAAAATGCTTTAGTAAAATTTGACGATATATACCCTTTTACATTAACCATAAATAAGTGTTTCCAAAAGTTGTGTTGCTTGGGTACTGTAGAGATAGACAACAAATGTAGCAAGTGCTAGAAAGGGTACAAAAGGTACACCTTTGTCTCTCCATATAAGTGCAGGTATCATAGCTAGTATAGCAGAAAGAAAAATAGCCACAAAAAAGTTAGGAAAACCGAGTAGGGCACCCATGGTTCCTGCTACGATTACATCTGCTCCACCCATAGCCTGCTTGCGTGCTAGAAGTGATGAAAGTAACCCAATAAGATAAAGACCCCCAGCAGCTATAGCTGCATACATGAGTGCCTGTAGAAAATTTGGTTGTACCAGAGCAAAAGCCAGTGCTGTAAAGTTCACTGAATCGGGAACAGCCATATATTTGAAATCTATCATGACCAATGCAAAAAGCGCTGCAAAGGACGCAGCTACAAAAGGTAGATACCAAACCAAACCCAATTTTAAAAAAAGTGCTACAAAGATAACACCAGTGATAAATTCTACAATAGGATATTGTTTTGCAATGGGGTCGTTACAAAATGCACATTTTCCACCAAGAAAGAGCCATGAAAAGATAGGAATGTTATGATACCATTTGAGTGGTGTTTGACAGCTTTGACATTTTGATGCGGGAAAAGAAATACTTTCATTCTTAGGTATACGATAGATAACAACATTTAAAAAGGAACCTATCATAATTCCAAAGATAAAAACCAATATAGCTATAGGTAACTCAATCATTTAACACCTCCAAAGCGTCGTGTACGGTTCGTGTAATCACGTATAATTGTATCTAATTCATCTTTATTGAAATCTGGCCATAATGTATGTGAGAAATAGAATTCTGCATAACTAAGCTGCCATAAAAGAAAATTAGAGATACGTTCTTCTCCAGATGTTCGTATCATGAGGTCAATATCACTGTAAGGTGTTTGCAGTCCTCGTGATATGTCATCTTCACTAATGGTTGTTTTTCCTTGTGCAATCAATTGGTTCACTGTTGTTGTGATTTCTAAACGTCCACCATAATTGAGAGCAAGAACCTGTATTAGATTCGTATTGTTTTTTGTAAGTTCTTCTGTTTGAAGTATACGTTTTTGCAGTGTTTTAGAAAAAGCACTCATGTCACCAATGGCTTGAAAACGTACATTGTATTTTTGATAAACAGGGAGTTCTTTTTTAAGATAAGTATCTAAGAGTTTCATTAAAAATTCTACTTCTAATTTAGGACGTTTCCAGTTTTCTGTACTAAAAGCATAAAAGGTAACAGTTTCTATGGTAGGGTGATTTGAACAATAAGTGGTGATGTCACGGATGACATTGGCACCTTCTTCATGACCTTTTGTACGTTTAAGCCCACGTTCTTTTGCCCATCTACCATTACCATCCATGATGAGTGCAAGATGTTTTAGCATATTACTACTCACCATTGCTTCCTTGTGTGCTACTAAGTTTTTTAGCTTCACTGACTATTTTATGTGACAAGGAGAGTTTATCTGATCTGCCAAGAGAGATTTGTGCTTTTTTGCTAATAAAAGTGATTTCATTTTCATCCCCTCCAAAGCTTTTTGCATCTTGCAACAAGTTATAACATACTGCATCTACTTGTTTTTGTGTGAGGAGGTTAATGGCATTGTTTAAACCTTCTTTACTATCCATTTCAGCTTTAAAAGCTATCGTTTTGACATGATTTCTTTTTAGACTAGAGAGAATGTCAGGGGTTTGTGTCAGTTCAATGTTCCAGATTTCACCTAATGAGGCTTTTTTGACTTTTCCTTTTTGAGGTGATGTGGGTTTGAAGTCCGCTACAGCAGCTACCATAAATAAGTAGGGTATTTTTGTGTTGGTGATATGATTATCAATGGCTATTTGTGTACGCATTAATAATCCATCTGCATCTTCAAAACCCTCAGATGTGATGTTTAGCGGTAAACCTTCATCTCCCATAGAGTGAATATAGTGTACTTTTGCACCTTTGAGGTAAAGAGAAAGGCACAGAGATTTTGCCATCTTGCCTGATGAGAAGTTACTGACATAGCGGACTTCGTCTATTTTTTCTCTAGAACCACCACCTGTAACAATCACAGGTCTGTTGGCCCAAAAGTCTTCTTTTAGAAGTACTTTTGCTGTCTGAAAAAATATCTCACTGGGTTCTGCCAATGCCCCAGCACCTACATCTCCACAGGCGAGTAACTTCTCTTGTGGTGTGATGACACTATACCCCTGTGCTTTAAGTAAGGTAAGGCTCTGCATACTTGTTGGATGTGCAAGCATTTGTGTATTGGCCGCTGGTGCTAAAAGAATAGAACCTTTAAAGGCAAGAAATGTTTGGGTTAAGATGTTGTCTGCTAGCCCTTGACTCATTTTATTAAGTGTATTGGCAGTAGCCGGTGCGATGATGAAAACATCACATTTTTTACCTATGTCGATGTGGTTGAGTTCTGTGCTCCAAGATTCTGTATTTTCTGTCAAAACAGCATTGCGTGTAAGTGCTTCAAAGGTCAGCAAAGAGACAAAGCGTTCAGCTGAAGGTGTCATCACGACATGGACTGAAGCACCTGCTTTTATAAAAAGACGAGCTACATCACATGCTTTATATGCAGAGATACTCCCTGTTACACCTAAAAGAACAGACTTACCATTTAAATCAACTTGCATTTTATGTCTGTCCTTCTTGTTAACTGTTTGGGATATTGAAAAACTTATAAAAGAAATTTTTTACTGTTTTCATTTCAGTTCTTGAAATAACCAAACTTCCTTTTTCTACATCTTTGTTGACCGTTGTACCAGCAGCAACAATGACATCATCAGCAATGTTGACAGGTGCAACTATCTGCGTATCAGACCCTATAAATACATTTTTACCAATGACAGTTTTATATTTGTTTTTACCGTCATAATTACAAGTAATCATCCCTGCACCGATGTTGGTACCTTCCTCTATGCTTGCATCACCAATGTAAGCAAGGTGACCAGCTTTTACACCGTGTAGGGTTGATTTTTTGACTTCTACAAAGTTACCGATATGTGTGTCAATGAGTCTCGAGTCTGGTCTTATACGTCCCATAGGACCAACATCAGAGTTTTTGATATAAGAATCTTCTATGACGGAGTTGGTCTTAATATGAGAGGAAATAATATGTGAGTGCCCTTGAATGCTTACACCATTTTCTAAGATACATTCCCCCTCAAACGTAGCACGTGAGTCAATGTAAATCGTTTCAGGCAGACGCATAGTCACCCCAGCCTTCATCAAGTCCATTTTGATACGACGTTGCAGTATCTCTTCCGCATGTGCTAAATCAAGTTTTGAGTTCACCCCTTTAAACTCCTCTTCATCTACAATCACCGGATGTACAATCTTTCCATCTTCTACAGCCATTTTGATGATATCTGTAAGATAGTATTCCTCTTGTGCATTGTCATTATTCAGGGCAGGGATATATGTATCAAGTACATCTTTTTTCACACAGTAAACACCAGCATTAACCGTTTGTATCTCTTTTTGCGCAGGAATACAGTCTTTTTCTTCTACAATTTCGTGTACTTTTCCATCTAAAATGACGACACGCCCATAACCAGAAGGATTGTCTAGTTTGATGACAGACATGTTGATATCTGCATCTCCTTGCATGAGTGATTCAAGTGCATGCATAGTAACGAGTGGCATATCTCCATTGAGTATAAGTGCCTTTGTATGTTTTACACTTACTCCTTTCATAGCGCCACCTGTACCTGGAAATTGCTCAACATCCTGCATGTGAAAATGTATACCCTTATAGTGAGATTCAATATCTGCTTGAATACGCTCAGCTTGATGATACAAAACAACAGTAATGTCATCAGAAATTTTCTTTGCGGCATCAATGGCATGAAAAAGCATTGATTTTCCAGAGATTTCATGAAGTACTTTAGGTGTAGATGATTTCATCCTTGTACCTTTTCCAGCAGCAAGTATTACAACAGATATAGACATTTTTGTTCCCTTTACGATAAAATACGAAAATTATTTAATATTGCGATTATACCTAATTGTAATTAAAGGCATAACTTTGAACTGTAAACATTTTGGCTCTTGTGGATCATGTGGTCTGTATGAAATGGCATATGAGGAACAACTCAAACAAAAAGAAACCTATGTTGCTGAGTTACTGGCTCCTTTCTATACTCAAAAACTTGAGGTTTTTACTTCATCAACTTCACATTATAGAGCGAGAGCAGAGTTCCGAATCTGGCATGAGGGGGATCGCTGTGAGTATGCGATGGGGAAGTTGCCTGTAGAGGGCAAACGTGAAAAAGGAGCCATTTGTATACAAGAATGTCCCAAAGTCATTAAACCTATAGAGAAACGTATGTGGAAGTTGCTTAATAAAATAAATGCTTCTGCCGAAGTGTTAAAGAAAAAACTTTTTGCTGTAGAGTTTTTGGCAACAAGTACAGATGAGTGTCTTATCACGATGTTATATCATAGACGTTTAGATGATGTATGGTCTGCAGAAGCCAAATTACTCGAAAATGAATTGAATTGTAAAATTATGGGAAGAAGTCGCAAACAAAAAGTGATACTCTCAGAAGAGTATGTTACTGAAAAGTTAAATATTGATGAAAAAATGTTTACTTACCTTCAGTACGAGAGTGGCTTTACACAGCCAAACCCTGAAGTCAATGTAAAGATGATAGAGTGGGCGGTAGCACAGGCGAAAAAAGTGGGTTATGGCGATTTTTTAGAGTCTTACTGTGGATTGGGAAATTTTACGATACCCCTTTCTCATTATTTTGATAAGGTACTCGCTACAGAGATATCAAAACGTTCTATATATGCTGCCCTTGAAAATTGTGCGTTAAACAAGGTAAGCAACATCACATTTGCCAGATTGGCTTCTGAGGAGATGACAGAAGCTTTAAATGGCGTGAGAGAATTCACAAGATTAAAAAATATTGATTTGAAATCTTATCATTTTTCTACAGTTTTGGTGGATCCACCTCGTGCAGGACTGGATGAAGGCACCATAGAATTAATCTCAAACTTGGAGAATATTATTTATATTTCCTGTAACCCTCAAACACTTGCAAGGGACTTGGAAGTATTGACAAAGACACATGATGTTGTTGAAGCAGCTATGTATGATCAATTTCCACATACTTCACATGTTGAAAGTGGAGTATTTTTGCAAAGAATATAAGCTTATGTTATTTTATATAGTTATGTTATAGTTTGTATATATGATTTTACGCTGGAGAAAAGATGCAATTAACATATAATATTCTTATTGTAGATGATATAGTAGAAAATATTCAAATAGCGATGAATATTTTAAAAGAAGAAAATTATGATCTCACTTATGCACTCTCAGGTCAAGAAGCATTGTCTCTCATGGAAACCCGTCATTTCGATATGATTCTGCTTGATATTCTGATGCCAGAGATGGATGGGTTTTCAGTATGTACACATATTAAAAAGAAGTTTGATTATCGAGATGTTCCTGTAATATTCTTAACGGCCAAAAATGATATAGATTCAATATCCCATGCTTTTGAGATAGGTGCTGTGGACTACGTTTCAAAACCTTTTCATGCTGAAGAGTTACTCTCTCGTGTAAAAAGTCATTTAGAACTTTACCACTCTAGACAGGTTTTAGAAAAAAATCATCTTTCTTTAAAAATTAAAGCAAAAGAAGAAAAAGAACGACTCCTTACTGAACTTGAAGAAGGGCAAAAAGAGATTATTTATATTCTCGCAGAACTTATAGAGTCTTCTTCCCCAGAAACGGGTGAACATATTAAGCGTGTAGCACACATATCAAAACTTTTGGCACAATACCATCCCGCAGTGAGAGATGAAGATGTAGAAACCATTTTTCATGCTTCACCTATGCATGATATAGGAAAAATAGCAATACCACACGAAATACTTACAAAACCCAGTGCACTAACAGAAGATGAATGGAAAGTGATGAGGACGCATACCACCCAGGGACATAAATTTTTAAAAAATTCACAAAGAAAAATCCTCAAGTCTGCAGATATTATAGCCTTGCAACATCATGAAAAATGGGATGGAAGCGGATACCCAAAAGGTTTAGAAGGAAATGATATACACATTTTTGGACGTATCGTAGCCATAGCAGATGTCTTTGATGCTCTAGCACATAAACGGTGCTATAAAGAAGCATGGAATATCGATGATACTGTTGCTTATATGAGAGAACATAGCGGGACACATTTTGATCCAAAATTAATAGAAATCTTAATGGAACATTTAGATGAATTTGTCTCTATTATCACCCAGTCATAAAATAGTATTTCTTTATTTTTTCATTGTTTTTCATTGTTTAAATGCATTAGAATTTACTCAGGAGGAGAAAGCATGGATTACAGCTCATGAGACAGTCACCTTTGGTTCTGATTATAGTTGGGCACCGTATGACTTTAAAGACAAGAGAGGAAAACATTCAGGAATAGCCTCAGACTTTTTAGCATTGATAAGTCAAAAAAGTGGTTTAAAAATCGAAGTTAAAATGGGTGTTTGGTCTGATATTTTGGAAGATATGCAACAAGGTAGACTAGATGGGTTAAGTTGTGCTGTCATTACTCCTAAACGTCAAGAATATCTATATTTCACACTTCCTTATGTGAGCATGCCTTTAGCTATAGTTGTGCAGGAGAACCGTAAAGATATTCATAGTTTAGAAGACTTATATGGTAAATGGGTTGCAATCAATAAAGGTTCATATCTGCATGAATGGTTAGAGAAAAACCATCCAAATATCAGACTTAAGTTAATGACGTCAAATGATGCCTCTCTTGAAGCAGTTTCATTCTCTAAAGTAGATGCATATATAGGTAATATCGCGGTTGCAACACATATTATGAAAACACGGTATTTAACTAACTTGAAAATAATAAATCATGTAAAAAACATGAATACTGATGTCTCAATTGCTATTGATAAAGAACATAAGATACTTTATGACATCATTCATAAAACACTCAAAAGTATTTCGCAGGAGGAACGTCAAAAAATTATAAATCGCTGGTTTACATTTTCTAAAATGGACAAAAATAGCGTTGGCTTAACACAAAAAGAGAAAGAATGGATTGGATTACACCCTTTGGTGAAGGTTGGGGTAGACAATGCATGGCAACCTTTTGACTTTATCAATAATGAAGGCAAACATGATGGTATGAGTGCAGATTATTTACAGTTAATTAGCAAAAAAACAGGGTTGAATTTTGTCATAGATAAGGATAAAAAATGGACAGAAGTATTACAAGCAGCCAAAAATAAACAGCTAGATATGATTGCAGCCATTGCACCTACAGATGAACGGTTAAAGTATTTAGACTTTACAAGCCCCTATATGAAGTATGCTTTTGTTTTAGTTACAGCAGATATTAATAATTTTTTTTATGAATTATCTGATTTTAATGGTAAACGTATAGGCGTGATTCAGGCATATATCACAGAGGATATTTTAAAAAAAAATTATCCTGAAATAGAGCTAGTTACTTATCCAAATATAAATGCATTACTCGAGGCTGTTGTCTCAAATAAAGTAGATGCTGTATTTGACAATGTGGTTTCCATGGCGCATCATATTAAAAAACAAGGGTATGCACATCTCAAGATGGTCACACTGGGAGAAGAAAAACGTCATATTCATATGGCAGTGACAAAAGAAAATACTGTATTACTTTCAATCCTAAATAAGGCACTTAAGAGTATCAGTGCTGCTGAAAAAAACAGTATACGAGATAAGTGGATTTCGTTGAAATATGAAAAAACTACAGATTATACTTTAGTTTATAAGTTATTAGGGCTTTTTCTTTTTTTGAGTATGGGGTTTGTGTATTGGAATAGAAAACTAAGCAATGAAGTCACGAAGAGAAAAGAGAGTGAAGCGCAAATATCTATGCTTATTGATAATATTCCCTTAAATGTCATAGTCAGTGATTATGCCGGTCAAATACTTAGAATAAATGAATATGCATTAAAAACTGTAGGGATATCAGCAGAAGAACTTTACGAACATAATGTGATGACATTTTATGCTAATCCTTCTGAACGTAAAAATATACTTGAGATGATTCAAAAAGAAGGGAGAGTCAATCAACATATGGTTACCTTTCAGAGACTAGATAAGAGTAAGATGGATATTATGCTCTCTATCATACCTATCATTTATGATACAAAAAAAGCATTGCTTACAATCATGGTTGATCTGACAGAACGTATTAAAATGGAAGAAGAACTTCGTCGAGCAAAAGAACTGGCAGACAGTGCCAATAAGGCAAAGTCAGATTTTTTAGCCAATATGTCACATGAAATCAGAACGCCTATGAATGCGATTATAGGCTTTAGCGAATTGTTAAATGAAGAGATTAAAGAAGCGCGTTTAAAAGGATATGTTAAAACTATTAAAAATGCAGGTCGCTCATTGTTAACTTTAATTAATGATATTTTAGACTTGTCCAAGATTGAAGCGGGGAAACTAGAAATACATAAACGTGCAACCAATATATTTGATTTATGTGAGGAAGTACTTAATATATTTATGATAGCAGTACGTGATAAAGATGTAGAATTGATTTTAGATATAGATTCAGATATCCCTAAGAGTTTACTGCTGGATGATATACGATTAAGACAAGTTTTAGTTAACCTTGTAGGGAATGCAGTAAAATTTACCGAAAAAGGTTTTATTACATTAAAGATACGTGCTTTAAAGATAGATGAACATTTGTCAAAACTTGATTTGGAGTTTATGATTGAAGATACAGGTATAGGTATTCCTCCCACTCAGTTGGAAAACATTTTTCAATCTTTTGAACAAGAGACAGGGCAAGATAAGAAAAAATTTGAGGGAACTGGTTTAGGGCTTTCTATTTCAAGACGTCTTAGTGAGTTGATGGGGGGTAAAGTTTCTGTAAAAAGTGTTAAAGGTGAAGGGTCAAAATTCTTTCTACATTTGTATCATATAGATATTTCATCTATGCAAGTCTTGCATACATTTGATAAAGAGGAACGTTTTAATGCAAATACTATAGTATTTAAGCCAGCCAAATTGCTTGTGGTAGATGATATCAAAAACAATCGTGAATTAATTATTCAAAATTTTAATCATTCAGCGCTTACAATAGTGGCTGCCAATGATGGAATCACAGCTATCGAACAATTTAAAAAGGAACAACCAGACATTATTTTGATGGATATACGTATGCCAAATATGGATGGCTATCAAGCAGCTGAAAAAATAAAAGCATTAAATAGTAGTATCCCCATCATTGCACTTACAGCTTCAATCATGCAGGATGAATATGAACGAATAAAACGAAAAGATTTTGATGCATATTTACGCAAACCTATTTTACGAGATGAACTTTTTTTAGCATTGAGCCATTTTTTGGCATATGAAACTCTAGATATACAAGAAGAAGAGGATACAAGTAAAAATCGCATTGAATTTGATGACAATATTGTAGTACACGCCAGACAAATTAAGGAAGAACTACAAGATAGGATTAGTCCTTTACATAAAAAAGTGATGCAGAGTAACAATATTCAGGAAATAAAAGTATTTATTTCAACCATACGTGCCTTGGGTGAGAAATATAATGTCGATTTCTTCATACAGTATGCTTCAAAATTAGATGAAGCAACGGATACGTTTGATATTACTCAAATGCGATTCTTACTTCATGAGTATATGAAATTACAAGAAGCAATTGAATCCCTGTAATACAGTTGTTTTTATCTTTTAATGCATGAGTACTCTATGCTCTACCATGGCACAGTAGTTTTGTACGACATTAATACCAGCATCTTTCACGCGTTGTGCTGCATCATTGTTAATGAGTTCGAGTTGTGTCCAATAGGTTTTTACATCTCCTCTGGCAATGACTGCATCAGCGATAGCATCTAATGCTGCTGGTTTTCTAAACACTACAACCATATCTACAGGTACATCAATCTCAGCGAGACTTCTATAGACTTTTTCTCCCAAAATAGTATCCCCTTTTGGATAGACAGGTATCATTTTATACCCTACATTTTTTAAGTATGCTGCAACATGGTTACTGGCTTTTGTTGTATCTGGTGAAGCACCCAGAACGGCTATGGTTTTTGCCTCTTGGAAGTATCTTTTCATCTCTTGGGCATTTGAGTTTACTTTTGGGAGTTCACATTCCATCTTCTTGTATCCTTTATTTTGATATAATTCTCTCATTATAGTATCTAGGAAAGTTAATGTTAGACTTAAACACCATTAAAAAAGCATATGCAAGAATAACAGATGTGGTATATCATACCCCCCTTACATATGCACCCATGTTAAGCCAAATAAGTGGGTATGAAGTATATTTGAAAAAAGAAAACCTTCAACGTACAGGCGCATTTAAACTCAGAGGTGCTTTCAATAAAATTGCCACACTTGTTGAAGAAGACAGTAAAAAAGGTGTTGTTGCAGCAAGTGCGGGAAACCATGCACAAGGTGTGGCTTTTTCAGCAAGATATTTCGAGATAGAAGCCACTATTGTTATGCCTGAGACTACACCACTTACCAAAGTGCAAGGTGTCAAGGACTTTGGTGCCAATGTTATACTGCATGGTAGTAATTATGATGAAGCATATTTATATGCAGTTACATTTGCGCAGGAGAATGATTATACATTTGTGCACCCTTTTACGGATGATGAAGTTATCTCAGGTCAAGGTACAGTTGCGCTGGAAATATTTGAAGAACTTGATGACTTAGATGCTTTAGTAGTTCCCGTAGGGGGAGGCGGACTTATCTCAGGTATGTCTGTGGCATCTAAAGCACTTCGTCCTGAATGTAAAGTGATTGCTGTCTCTGCAGCAGGTGCTCCTGCGATGAAGATGTCATTTGATCAAAAGACAGCAATCGATACAATATCTGTAAAAACCATTGCCGATGGCATTGCAGTACGTGATACATGGACAAAAACTTTAGACTACATTTTAGAGTATGTAGACAGTTTTGAGTCTGCATGTGAAGATGAAATAGCATCAGCGATACTTTTTTTACTTGAAAAACAAAAAGTGTTGGTCGAGGGTGCGGGAGCCGTAGGTGTAGCAGCGCTGATGCATGGGAAAATAGATCTACCCAAAGGGTCAAAGATTGCCATTGTACTCAGTGGGGGGAACATAGATGTAACGATGCTTTCCTTGATTATAGAGAAAGGTTTGATGAAGACTTTTCGTAAAATGAAACTATTGGTGATTTTGGTAGATAAGCCAGGAGCATTACAACTTTTTACTCAAATACTTACTGACATTTCTGCAAATATTGTCCAAATAGGGTATGACAGAACCTCCACAGATTTAGAATTTGGTGATGCCCATGTTTCTGTGTCATTGGAAACAAAAGGTGTAGAACATCAAGAACTCATACGCAAGAAGTTAAAAGAAAGCGGTTTCTCTTATAAGGAAGAACATTAGTGATAGCTATAGATTTAGGTTCTAATACGGTACGTGTCTTAGAGTATGATTGTGAGACAGCCAAAGAGATATCAAGCTACGAAAAAGTGGTTAAAACAGCAGATGGTCTTGCAAAATATGGTTTGATTAATATTGGAGCTGTTACACGCGTGATTGAAGCTATCAAAGAGATTCAGATGAAGATAGATTTTTCTGCACATAGTGTTACAGCAGTAACCACCGAAGCCATACGTAGAGCGTCTAATTCTGATGAGGTACTCGAACAGATAGAAAAAGAAACGGGTGTATCATTTTCTATCATTTCAGGTGAAGAAGAAGCTAAATTCACTTTGCTGGCTGTACAAAATAGATTGAAAAAGCTCAAGTATGCATCAGAGACTTTTGTATTGATAGATATAGGTGGAGGTTCAACTGAACTTATATTTCATTATAAAAATGAAACTATTTCCAAAAGCTTTCCTGTGGGTATCGTTACCATAGCCCAAACCTATGAAACATTAGAGAAAATAGAAAATGTACTCTTTCAAGAGATGTCAGAGATACAACTTTTTTGTACCAAAATAGTTTCAAAAAAAGGAAAGGTAGAGTCTTTTGTAGCAACTGCAGGTACACCTACAACCGTGGCTGCTATGAAACTTGGATTAAATTATGAAACGTATGATGCTTCTAAAATAAACGGTACTTCACTTGAAATAGATGAGTTGGATGTTTATCTTAAAAAATTGCTTTCTATGGCTTTTGAAGAGAGGGAAGTAGCAGTTGGTACAGGGCGCTCTGATCTTATCGCTGCGGGTATACTAATTTATAAGCAATTATATAAATTTTTAGGATTTGAATCTTGTATAGTTATAGATGATGGACTTCGTGAGGGTGTAGCTTTACACAGATGTTTAAATGGTGCTTCTACCAGCTAATATAAATGAAGTAAACGATGTTGATAGGCATACAAACTACATTTTCGCAGTAGAAGACTTTTATGAAGTGCTGCTTTAGGAAATGAAAAATAAAAAGGAAAAAACGCTCACACTTCATAGGCAAAATGATAATTAAAAAAAGTCAAAAAATGTCAAAAAATGTTTTTTTAACCTATGAAAGTACAGTATAATAATATTTGGATATAATCAGAAAAAATTAATGGAGTGTGTAATCATGCAAATGTCTGGTGCACAAATGGTGTGTGAAGCGATTATCGCAGAGGGTGTTAAGACCGTATTTGGTTACCCCGGTGGGGCTATCATGCACGTTTATGATGAAATATACAAACAAGAAGGGTTTGAGCATATCTTAAACCGTCACGAACAGGCTTCTGTGCATGCCGCAGACGGATATGCAAGAGCTACGGGTGAAGTAGGTGTAGCTATGGTTACTTCAGGTCCTGGGTTTACCAACGCTGTGACAGGTTTGGCAACGGCTTACATGGACTCTATACCACTGGTAGTTATCTCTGGACAAGTACCTTCACAGCTCATTGGAACAGATGGTTTTCAAGAAATTGATGCTGTAGGGATTTCGAGACCATGTACCAAACACAATTTTTTGGTACGTTCTTTAGAAGAACTCCCACGTGTCCTTAAAGAAGCATTTTATATCGCACGTTCTGGACGACCAGGCCCTGTGTTGGTAGATATCCCTAAGGACATCACAGTAGATATTGGTGAGTTTGAATATCCTGATTCGGTTGATATCCCAAGTTATAAACCAACCTATAAAGGTAATAAACGACAGATAGAAAAAGCGGTTGAAGCTATCAAGTTGGCAAAAAAACCACTATTGTATATCGGTGGAGGTGTTGTACTCTCCAATGCTTATAAATTAGTACGTGAATTTGTTGAAAAGACACAAATACCAACGGTTGAAACACTTATGGCAAGAGGTGTACTAGGGGCAAAAAACCCACTACTTTTAGGGATGCTTGGCATGCATGGTAATTATGCATCAAACATGGCAATGTCTGAAACAGATTTAGTCATCTCTCTTGGTGCAAGATTTGATGATAGGGTTACAGGTAAACTTTCTGAATTTGCAAAGTATGCTGATATCATCCATGTTGACATAGATGCAGCTAATATTGGGAAAATCGTAGAAGTGGATTATCCAATTGTTGGGGATGTAACGGAAGTTATGAAAAAGATATTAGAGCAGATGGATGATATTGATACTGATAGATATGAGGCATGGAGAAACATCTTAAAGCGTTATGATGAACTACATCCTCAATCATATGTTGACTCGGATGAAGTTATTAAACCACAGTGGGCGATAGAGCGTATCGGTGAACTTATCGGGGAAGATGCGATTATTACTTCTGACGTAGGACAACATCAAATGTGGGCAGCACAACATTACCCCTTTGATAGACCACGACAATGGATAAATTCGGGTGGACTAGGAACTATGGGCTTTGGTTTTCCAGCAGCTATGGGTGCAAAAATGGCATTTCCAGAAAAAACGGTTGTGAATATTACTGGAGATGGTTCAATCCTCATGAATATGCAAGAGTTGGTAACTGCTGCAGAATACAAGATACCGGTCATTAACCTTATTCTTAACAACCATTTCTTAGGAATGGTTAGGCAGTGGCAGACATTTTTTTATGAAAAACGTTATTCTGAAACAGACCTTTCTTTCCAGCCAAATTGGAAAGCATTGGCAGAATCATGTGGTGGTATCGGATATGATGTGACAACCAAAGAAGAATTTGATGCAGCTGTAAAAGATGCTATTGAGCAAGATAAAGTATGTTTTATGAATGTGATTGTGAACCGTTTTGAAGATGTCCTCCCTATGGTTCCATCGGGTGGAGCATTGTTTAATATGATGTTGCCACAGAAAATAGATGAGGAGGGAAAATAATGGGAACTCTTACAAATGAAAGACGTGTTATTTCTGTTATTGTGATGAATGAAAGTTCTGTATTAGCCCGTATAACAGCATTATTTGCTGGACGTGGTTATAATATTGAATCATTGACAGTAGCACCGATTCCTAACTCAGATATGTCTCATATTACTATTGCTACAAAAGGTAGTGCCAAAGTTATGGAGCAAATAACCAAACAACTACATAAACTTATCCCTATTTACAAAGTAGTTGAACATGAAGAAATGGTTGAAAAAGAGATGGTGTTGGCAAAGTTCCCAATCGCCGAAAGTTTAGCAGATATCTCGGTGCTTGCTTCAGCATATAATGGCGGTGTTGTGAATGTAGGTAAAGAGATGATAATCGTTATGGTAGCAGATGAACCAATGCGTATTAGACACTTTATTGAAGCATCGCAAAGATATAATCCTTGTGAAATCGTACGTGGTGGTGTGGTTGCCATAGAAAGATAATAATACTTTCATAGGGTACGTTTATAAACGTACCCAAACATATAAGGACTTCAATGACCTACAAACTCTCCCAAATTCTCAAAGAACTCAATATAGACTTTCATGGCAATGACATTGATATAGATGGTATTCATACCTTAAGTGAAGCAACATCTTCACAACTTTCTTTTCTCACTGACAGTAAGTATATCTCAGAACTTTCTTCTACGCATGCAGCAGCAGTCTTTATAGACGAAAAATATGCCAAACTTTTACCAGATTCAACCATTGCACTTATTACAAATGAGGCTTACTTGAAGTTGGCACTTGCTTCAAAATTCTTTGCACATAAGATTACAACTAAGGGCACCCCTCCAAATATAGGTGAGGGGTGTGATGTAGATAAGCATGTACATTTTGGTGATAATGTGACATTAGGAAACAATGTCACAGTGATGTCAGGGTGTTATATAGGTGATAATGTACAGATAGCCAGTAATACGTTACTTTATCCAAATGTGACATTGTATCATGATACAAAGTTGGGGGAAAGGTGCATTATACATGCTGGAACGGTGATAGGCTGTGATGGTTATGGTTTTGCACATACGAAACAAGGTGAACATGTGAAGATTTATCAAAATGGGAATGTTTTGATAGAAGATGATGTTGAAATAGGAGCTAACTGCACTGTTGACAGAGCTGTATTTGGAACAACATATATACGAAAAGGAAGTAAACTTGATAACCTTATTCAAATAGGACATAACTGTGATATAGGTGAGCATACATTACTGGCAGCACAGGTAGGACTGGCAGGATCCACTACCATGGATAGAAATGTAGTGATGGGAGGGCAGAGCGCTTCAGCAGGGCATTTACACATCGGAGCATTTTCAGTTATCGCAGGTAAGGGTGGTGTAACAAAATCACTTGAAGGTGGAAAAACTTATGCAGGGTTTCCAGCTATAGAACATCGAACATGGCTTAAAATGCAAGCTAAAATTTCAGGACTGCTAAAACGTAAAAAATAATATATTATTTGTGATATAATTATTTACATTAAAAAACTAAAGGATTATCATGAGCGGAACAATTACAAAAATAGATGAAATGACATTAAGTGGTACAAAGGATGGAAGAATTACTATTACAACAGTAGCACAGCCTTATGGACCAAAAAGTGAAAGTGTTGCAAGTATAGGTATCTCTTTACAGGCAAATGCAGATGAACCAGATTGGAAAGTACATATTCCAAAGGCCAATATTGATGCCGT
>Ga0256839_1002396_pt1 | contig 20902 bp, 21 predicted proteins | sample 354166metaG_FD_185968 | JGI IMG/M metagenome (GOLD analysis project Ga0256839, IMG submission 185968) | Hydrothermal vent microbial communities from Mid Atlantic Ridge, Atlantic Ocean - 354-166 | ecosystem: Environmental > Aquatic > Marine > Hydrothermal vents | place: Atlantic Ocean: Mid... | reverse complement strand
TGCACGGCGAGATCACGCATCAGGCGGTCTCTCGTCACCTTGGCGAGGATCGACGCCGCCGCCACCGAGAGCGACGAGGCGTCGCCGCCGGGCAGGGTGTGGACGGTTCCGCTCCCGACGAAATCCCAGGTCCCATCCACGAGGATCCGATCGGGTGCGAGGCCCAGGGCTTCGAGTGCCCGACGAGCGGCCAGACGCTGGGCGGCCGACATCCCCAGCCGATCACACTCGTCGTGGGAGGCCATGCCGACCGCCCACGCCCGACACCATGCACCGATCCGGTCGAAGAGCGCCTCCCGCTCGGCCTCGGTGAGCTGTTTCGAGTCCCGCACCCCGTACACCCGGCGGTCCCGCGGCAGGACGGCGGCACCGACGGCGATCGGTCCTGCCCATGCCCCACGGCCCACTTCGTCCATCCCCACGACGACGTCGTGCCCCTCCTCCCAGAGCCGCTGCTCCGTCCTCAGGTTGGGTGCCCGGCCACGAAGCGACGGGCGGAGCCGGGTACGCGACATGGGCCGAGCATAGGGGGCCGACCGGGAACTCCCGGGTCAGTTGAGGGCCGGATCGACCGGGAAGGTCGCCAACATCGACATCAGGCCGGGCTGGCGACGAAGCACCGCCGACCACAGACCCTCGGGGTCCGCCGTGAAGGCGTCACCGGGGTCTGCGTCGACGACGATCCAGGCCTGCTCGGCGATCTCCGCCTCGAGCTGGCCCGGACCCCATCCCGAATAGCCCGAGAAGATCCTCGCCCGCGCCCCCGGTGGAGGATCCTGGGCCAGATCCCCCACCTCGACCCCTCCGACCGGGAACCGCTCCACCCCGCCATGAGACACCAGCCCCACCGCCACCTCGGGCTGGACCGGTCCCCCGACGAACACCACGTTCCACTCCCCCGTGGCGTCGCTCCACGCCGGGAGGTGGGCCTCGACCGGCTCTCCGGACGGTCGGTTCAGCACCACCCCGACCGCTCCGTCCTCGTCGTGGCTCAGCAGAAGGACGACGGTCCGGAAGAAGTTGGGGTCGATGAGGGTCGGAGCCGCGACGAGCAGGCGGCCCGTCAGGTGCTGGTCCATCCCCTCATACTCGCGCACCGGCCTCGTCGGTCGGAATCGCGGCGTGCTCGGCGAGCGGCAGCTCGAGGCGGAAGATGCTGCCGCCGTCCACCCGATAGGTGAGGTCGCCTCCCATGAGCCGGGCGAGCTGCCGCGAGACCGAGAGTCCGAGACCCACCGAACCCGATCGGGATTCCCCGCTCCCGGCCCGCTGATACGGCTCGAAGATGCGCTCCCGGTCTTCGGGTGGGAGACCGGCTCCGGAGTCGACCACCTCGACCCACCCGACGGAGCCGTCACTCCCCACCCGCACCACGATCTCCTGCCCCCCGTATCGGAGCGCGTTCGTGACCAGGTTCCTGAGGATCTGACGGATGCGGCGGGCGTCCCCCCGGGCCTCGGCACCGCCGCTCACCTCGATGCCCCGCTGCACCGCCTCCGGGAGCGCCCTGATCACTGCGTTCGCCTCGGCCGACAGATCCACGTCACCGAGGCTGAGCACCACCCCACCGGTCTCCGCCCGGGCGGCGACCAGCAGGTCCTCGATGATGGCAGCCATCTCGTGCGCCTGACCGGCCACCAGCTCGAGCATCTCGCGCCGCTCGTCATCGGTGAATCCCCGGTAGCTCTCGACCAGCTCGTCGAGCAGCCCGACGACCGCGGTGAGGGGAGTCCGCAGCTCGTGCGAGACGGTCGCCACGAATCGGTCCCGAGCCCGAATCGACTCCTCGAGGCGGCGCTCGGCCTCCTTCGCCGACGTCAGGTCGCGGCCGACCATCGAGTAGAACTCGGGCTCCCCCTGATCGTTGTGGTGAACCTGGATGTACAGCGAGACCGGCATCTCCCGACCCGACGGCGAGACGAGGGTGAGCTCACCGGCCCACTCTCCGTCCGTGACCAGCTTCGACCAGATCCGCCGCTTCGTCATCCCCGACTCCAGACCGAGCACCGCGAAGGCATTGAGCTCGGGCAGGTCGCCCTCCACCTCGACCTCGAAGAACCGTCGGGCGGCGGCGTTGGCGTAGATCACCCTCCCCGAGGGGTCGGCGACCCCGACGAGATCCGAGGTGCGCTCCAGGATTCGGGCAAGGCGATGACGGGAGCGTTCCAGCTCCTTCGAGGCGGTGATGTCGACCAGGACTCCCTCGTAGTACCGGATGGCTCCCGTGGCATCGCGGATCGCCCGGGCCGAATCGCTCACCGTGATCCGCCTCCCGTCGTTGCGGACCATCTCGACCTCGAAGTCGATCACCACACCCTCGGCGTCGATGAGCCTCCGCCACGTTTCCCGGCGCCGAGGATCGACGTGGACGCTGTTGGCAACGTCGGGGTCTCCGAGCAGCGTCTCCCGGTCCTCGTAGCCGAGCAGCTCCACCAAGGCGGGATTGGCCTCGATCACCGCCCCGTCCGGCGTCGAGCGGTAGAGGGCGACGGGAAGCCGTTCGAACAGGTCCCGCAGTTCCTGCGCCCGGGGGGCCTCCACGCTCATCACGAGCTGGATCGCCGGCTCCCCGTCGAAGGCAACGGGCGCCGAGGTCGCCCTCACGTCCCGGACCGCCCCCTCCACGGTGACGAGACGGAGACGTTCCTCCGGCAGGGTCCGCCCCTCCATCACCGAACCCATCGCCCTGATCACCCCCGTGCGGTCCTCCGGATGGACGAACTCGAGCAGCCCACGTCCCACCGGGTCGGCCCCCTCCCCCACCCCCAGCAGCCGCCGCGCCGCCGCGTTCGCGAACCTGATCCGACCCATCTGGTGGACGACGACCGGCAGCGGGGAGAGCTCGAGAACCTGACGTTGCCGAACGCCGAGGCTCCTGACCTCCTCCTCGGACTTCCGGAGGGCGATCCGCACCGCTCCGAACAGCCAGGCGACCATCGCCACCATCGCTCCCGACACCGCCACGACGAAGGCCCGGACCACGAAGCTTCCGGGGCCGAGCCACAGCGCGTCGGCCACCCAGATCTGCTGAGCGGTCAGCACCGCGGCCGCGATACCGGCCGCGACGGTCGTCACCCGCACCTGCCGCTCCGGCAACACCAGGGCCGCCAAGCCGGTCGTGGCGAACACCGCGAAGCCTGCCAGCACCGCGGAGCCCGAAGCCAGGCCCAGGACCATCCCGGCGGTGACGTCGTACAGGATCGCCCCGAGCATCCGGTAACGGGGATGCCACGGGACGATCCCGACCACCAGGCCCCCGACCGCCGCTCCGAGGATCGTGAAGGAGGCGGGCTCCGGCCGCACGACGACGAGGACGAGCGCCAGCGAAGAACCGACCATGTAGATGCGTTGCCGCACCCCGAAGATGATCGGGCGCAATCTGCGCACGAACCGCTGTGGCTGGGCGTCGTTCACACCTTCCCCATCGGCATCCTGATGGGTCCACTTGAAGGACGGCGGACTACCGTCCCGGCTCATGCAACTGCCCTCCGTCGTCCTCCACGACCATCTCGACGGCGGCCTCCGCCCGGCAACGGTGGTGGAGCTCGCCGCTTCGGTCGGTCATCGGCTCCCCGTCCACGAACCCACGGCGCTCGCCGACTGGTTCGATCAGGGCCGGTCCGGGTCCCTGGAGCGCTACCTGGAGGCGTTCGTCCACACGGTGGCGGTGATGCAGACCACCGAAGCGATCCACCGCGTCGCCCGAGAGGCGGTCGAAGACCTCTCCGCCGACGGAGTCGTCTACGCCGAGATCCGCTTCGCCCCGCACCTCCTCACCCGGCGAGGCCTCGCGCCCGAGGCCGTGGTGGAGGCGGCCATCGCCGGGATGACGGAAGGCGCGGCCGCCACCGGACTGGAGTGGGGCCTCATCCTCGACGCGATGCGCCAGGAGGACGACTCCCTGGAGGTCGCCCGCCTCGCCGTCCGCTACGCCGATCACGGGGTGGTGGGGTTCGACCTCGCCGGTCCCGAGGCGGGCTTCCCCCCCGATGCGCACCTCCCCGCCATCCGCCACGTCCGTGAGGCAGGCCTGGGTGTCACCCTCCACGCCGGAGAGGCCGGGGGGTTGGCGAGCCTCGCCGCCGCGGTGCACCGATGCGGGGCCGACCGCATCGGTCACGGGGTCGAGGTGATCGACGACTGCATCGTCCGCGACGGTACGGTCGTCTCGTTGGGACCCCTCGCCGCGACCCTCCGCGATCGACGGATCCCTCTCGAGGTCTGCCCGACCTCGAACCTCCACACGAAGGGCTGGAACGCCGAGGAACACCCCGTCGGGATGCTCCACCGGGCCGGATTCGCGGTCACCGTCAACACCGACAACCGTCTCATGAGCCGAACCTCGATGTCGGCGGAGCTCGAGCTGGTTCGTGAGCATCACGGGTTCGGGGTTGACGACCTCCTGGCCGTGACCCACACCGCCCTCCGGGCCGCGTTCTGCCCCTGGGACACGAAACGACGCCTCTGGAGCGAGGAGGTGCTCCCCCGTTACCTCGAGGCGGGAGCCCGTCCCTCGGTCAGCTCGGGACTCGGGCTCTGATCCACTCGATCGCCTCCCCCACCACGTCCGGGCCCTCCGGCTCGTTGAACAACTCGTGCCGGAGCTTCGGATAGATGCGCCGCTCGACGGTGGGGAGCGACGCCAGAGCCAGGCTCGCCTGGGGAGGCACGAGCGTGTCCGCCCCGCCGTGCAGGACGAGGGTGGGAAGGTCGAGGCGGTCCAGTCCGGCGCGAACCCGATCGATGGCGGCGAAGAGCTCGGCGCCCAGCCGTGCGGTCACCGCCGTGAGCACCAGGGGATCGCCGAAATACGCCTCCCCGACGGCCGGATCCCGGGAGAGCTGCGCTCCGTCGATCTTGGTCGGGATGGCGGCGGTCGGAGCCAGTCGAGCCAGCACCGGCGCCAGCTTCCGTTGCCACGCCTTGCCTCCCCCCAGCCCCGGTGCGCTCAGCACCAGCAGATCGGGACGGGGCCGCTGTGACAGCACGTACTCGAGGGCGATGAGCCCCCCCATCGAGTGCCCCAGCAGCACCGTCGGGCCGTCGACGGCCGTGACGTGGTCCCGCACCTGGTCGAGGTAGGTGTCCCAGGCCTCTACGTCGCCTCGCCTTCCCCCCGAGCCCCCGAATCCCACCAGGTCGAAGGCCTCCACGGCGAGACCCGCCTCCGCCAGGAGGCTCCCGGTCCGCTCGTACCTGCCCGAATGCTCACCCAGTCCGTGCACCACCACCACCGACGCCCACGGCTCGGATCCGGGGAGCCACCGGCGGACGAGCTCCTCGGTGCCGTCGGGCAGCCGACGCGTGGTCCCGACACTCTCGATCATGCGACCTTCCTCCATCGAGCGGGCCGAATCCCCGTCCAGTCCGTATCTAACTCGACCGCCGGTAAAAAGGCGGATCGACACGATCGACGGGGATCCACGCTCCCCGGATCTCCACCTCGATCGGCTCGTCGTCCGGCGGCGGGGTCAGATATCCGAGCCCGATCCCTCGTTCGAGCATCGGGCTGAAATTCCCCGAAGTCACCGCCCCCTCGCTCGAGCCGGCCCGCAGGCGGTATCCGTGCCGGGGGATCTGGCGGCCCTCCGTCATGAAGCCCACCAGCTCCTTTCTCAGCCCGGTCCGGCGCTCGGCCTCCAGCGCGGCCCTCCCGACGAAGTCGTGCTCGAAGGAGACGGCGAACTCCAGATGCGCTTCGAGGGGCGTCGTCTCCTCGTCGAGCTCCTGGCCCCACAGCGGGAGTCCCGCCTCCAGCCGCAACGTGTCGCGTGCGCCGAGCCCGGCCGGCGCGACACCCCGCTCACACAGCGCCCGGGCGAAGGACTCCGCCACGTCGACGGGCAACACCACCTCACCCCCCGGCTCTCCCGTGTACCCGGTCCCCGCCGCCCGCACCTCCACCCCGCGGAAGCCGGTGAGCACCGTCCGAAAACGGCGGGGGGCCTCGTCGAGCAGCGCGGCGAGATGAGCAGGCGCGTCGGGCCCTTGGACGGCGAGGGCGACCGTCGACGGCCTGAGGTCGACCAGCTCCACTCCGGGGGCCGCCTCGGCGAACGACGCCATCACCCGTTCGTGGTTGGCCGCGTTCGGGAGGATCCAGTAGTCCTCCGGGCCCCATCGCCAGACGATGAGGTCGTCGACCACGCCACCCGCCTCGTTGAGCATCATCGTGTACTGCGAACGGCCCGGCTCGATCCGGGCGACGTCGTTGCACAACAGCCGTCGAATCGTCTCGGTCGCCCCCTCTCCCCGGAAGAGGAATCTTCCCAGGTGCGAGACGTCGAACCATCCCGCGGTCGATCTCACCTGCCGGTGTTCGGCGATCACCGACCGGTAGTGCACCGGCATCTCCCACCCGCCGAACTCCACGAACTTGGCCCCGAGCTCGGCATGGAGCTCGTGGAGCGGCGAACGGACGGTCACGCGGTCCCCCGCTCCCCCAGTCGTGTGACCCGCGGTGGTCCGGGGATCCTGGTGGGGGTCCGGTCGGCGGGGAGATGGTCCGGGTGCTCCAACCCGTATTTCACGACCAGATGCAGATAGTCACGCTGGTAGAGCACCTTGCAGGTCACGTCGGGATACAGCTCCCGGAGTCTCCGCACCTTGGCGTTCTTCTTGGTCACCAGCTTCTGGGACATCGTGGTGATCTCGATGTACAGGTCTTCTTCGGGGAGGTAGAAGTCGGGGGTGAAGAACTGCGAGGCCCGACCCCGTCGGTCGAACGCGATGGGAAACGCCCGGGGCTCGTACTCCCAGGGAATGCCGTAGAAGTCCAGCAACAGGGCGAACTGCCGTTCGCTGTTGTGGGCGAAGTCGACCTCCGCCGCGCTCAGGTCACGGGTGGGGTGTCTCAGTTCGCCTCCGCGATCACGTCCGAGTCCTCCACTGGGTGTTCCGGGAACAGCTCCAGGATGTCCCCTTCGAGCTCCTCCTGGACCGGCCCGACGGCGATCCCGAACACCCCCTGGCCACGACGGAACACGTCCACGACCTCGTCGGGACTGTGCGCCGCGTAGATCGTCTGGCCGTCGGAGAGCAGCGTCACGTCGGCCAGGGGCCGATCCGACTCGAGCTGTTCCCGGAGGATCTGGATGGCCGACCGGATCTTCTTCAGGGACATGCCGGCGTCGAGGAGGCGCTTGATGACCTTGAGCTGCACGACGTCTTCGAAGGAGTAGCGCCGCTGGGTCCCGGACCCGCGTGCCTCGGCCAGCGACGGACGGAGCAGCCCCGTCCTGGCCCAGTAGTCGAGCTGGCGGTAGGTGATCCCCACCAGCCGGCACACCTGGGGGGCGCGATATCCGAGTTCGGTGGTCATTGGTCCTCCCGACCGATTACAGGTTCGTAATTCTCCCGCGTCCGTGAAGCTACCCGGGAAGAGGGGGACCTGTCAACAACCCCTGTGGAAAACTCTGTTCAGTCGCCGAGGAGTCGGATGGCGGCGTCCACCTGGGGGCGGGTCCCCCCGACCACGACCAGACGGTCGGGGACGAGGACCGACTCCGGGCCGGGAGGCTCGAGGTCCATGCCCCCGGCCGCCTCCATCGCCAGGATGGAGGCCCCGGTCCGTTCCCGAATCCCCGAATCCCGCAACGTCTTGCCGGCCACGGGACTCGACGCCGCCACCCGCACCTCCTGGATGAAGAACTCGACGGTCCCCTGCGCCAGGCTGACGTCGACGATCCCCGTGAGCGACGGGCGGGAGGCCAGGGCGGCGAGCCGCTCGCTGCCCACCACCGGTGGGGCGACGACCTGGTCGGCTCCGGCCCGACGGAGCTTGGCGTCCCATTCGAGCTCGCTCGCCCGCGAGATCACCCGGATGTCGGGGCGGAGCGCCTTGGCCGACAGGACGATGACCAGATTGTCCGAGTCGCTCGTCACGCACGCGATCACGGTCTCGGCGCGTTCGATCCCCGCCTCGAGCAGCGCCTGGTCGTGGGTGGCGTCGCCGATCACCACCAGGGCCCCGTCCTCCTGGGCTCGCTCCGCCGCCCCGGAATCGACCTCCACCACGACGACGTCGATGCCGCGCCGTCGCAGCAACTCGAAGGTGCCTCGACCCACCCGCCCGTAACCGCACAGGATGACGTGATCCGAGAGAGAGGCGATCTGGCGCAAGATGCGGCGTCTCCAGCGTTGGGTCCCGGCTTCGAGCAGGTACTCGACACCGGCGCCCGCAGTGTAGAAGGCGAGCCCCACCCCGAGGACCATGATGCCGACGGTGACCGCCCGACCGGCAACCGACAACGGAACGACCTCCCGGAACCCGACGGTACTGATGGTGATCATCACCATGTAGAAGGCGTCGAACACCGAGACGCCCTCCACGGCGACGTAGGCGAAGGTCGAGACGACGACCAGCAGGGCCAGGAGCGCGACGCCCGCGCGTACCCGGGCGACCGGCGTCACGACGGCTCGGACCCGCCCGAATCGAGGAAGTCCTCGATGGTGACCTGTTCCAGGAACTCCCGGAACCGCTCGATCTCCTCCTCCTCGGACTCCTCTTCGATGACGATGCCGGCGTCGTCGAGCACCGTGCCCGAAGCGAACACCGGAGCCCCGGTCCGTACGGCGAGGGCGATGGCGTCCGACGGTCGGGACGACACCGTCACCTCGCCGGCGGGCCCTTCGAGCACCAGATCGGCGAAGAAGATCGAATCCCGAAGCTCGGTCACCACGATCCGGACGACCCTCGCCCCGAGGCTCTCGATGACGTCCCGGAGCAGATCGTGGGTGAGGGGCCTGGGAGGCTGCACCCCCTCCATCGCCGAGGCGATCGCCGTCGCCTCCACCGCACCGATCCAGATCGGCAGGTACCGGGCACCCGCCTGCTCCCGCAGCAGGACGATCGGCTGGTTGGAGGGGAGCTCGACCCGAACCCCCGTCACGGTCATGGGAACCGCATCGGTCATGACCCCAGGTTATCACCGACTGCCGAACACCTCGCGGGCCAGCAGGTCGGGGTCACGGGAGAAGGCGGCGAGATCGAACACCGCCCAGATCCCCGGGAGGTTCCGGTACCGCCCCTCGTAGTCGAGACCGTACCCGACGAGGAACTCGTCGCCGACCTCGAAACCCCGATACTCCAACGGCACGTCTCGGAGGCGGCGGCTCACCTTGTCGATCAACGTCACCGTTCGCAGCGAGGCGGGCTCCCGCTCCAACAACAACGTTCTGAGCACCCCCAGACTGAGCCCGGTGTCGACGATGTCCTCGACGATGACGACGTCACGCCCGGTGAGGGGGACGGCGGTGTCGACGGCGATGCGGATCCGTCCCCCCTCCCCGAACCGGTTCAGCCCGAGGAAATCGACCTCGGCGGGGAGATCCACCACGCGGATCAGATCGGCCACGAACCACAGGGCGCCGGTCAGCACCGCCACGAACACCGGCTCTCGCCCGGCGTAGTCGACGGTCAGGGCCTCGCCCAGCTCCGCCACCCGGGTCGCGATCTCCGCGGCCGGGATCACCTCGGCGAAGGACGCCTCAGCCATCGCCCATCAACGCCCGCCAATACCGAAGGAACCACCCGAGGGCCTCGGCCAACCCCGCCGGAGGCTGCCCGCGACGCGCCGTCGCCACCGGTACGGGAGCGGCCGGGGCATCCGGCTCCTCGACCGTCTCGGACGGAACCGGCGGGACGGTCCCCGCATGGACGAGCGCCTCCAGGCGGCCGGTCGTGACCAGGTCGTGGTCCCCCTCCGGTGCCGGGAGACTCCCGGTCATCACGGTGGGGACGACGTCGAACAGGTCGAAGCCGTAATCCAGGAGTGCCGAGGCGTCGGCGAAATGGGCACCGGGCCCCTCCGAGCCCATCACCACCGCGTACAGACGCCGGCCGTCCCGCTCGGCGGCGGCGACGAGGACCAGCCCCGCCTGACCGGTGTAGCCCGTCTTCACGCCGACGGCGCCCGGATAGGTGCTCAGCAGCAGATTGGTGGCGTCGGCGAATCGTTCGGTGCCGTCGGGCGCCGGTCGCAGCGACACCTTCCGGGTACGGACCGCCCGCGCGAACTCGGGATCGGCCATCGCCGCCCGGGCCATCGTCAACAGGTCGCGGGCCGACGAATAGTGCCCGCGTGCATCCAGTCCGTGGGGATTGGCGAACCTCGTGTGCTCCAGGCCGAGCTCCTCCGCCTTCGCGTTCATCAGCGCCACGAATCCCTCGACGCTCCCACCCGCGTACTCGGCGATGGCGACGGCGGCGTCGTTCGCCGAGCGGACCAGCATCGCCACCAGCAGGGTACGCAGGAGGAACTCCTCTCCCGGCACCAGACCGATCTCCGACTCTCCCACGGCCGCCGCCTCGGCGCTGACCGTGACCAGGTCGTCGGGATCTGCCCGGTCGAGGGCGACCAGCGCGGTCATGATCTTCGTCGTCGACGCCATCGGGCGTTCGGCGTCGGCCTCGTACTCGGCGAGGGTGACCCCGTAGGTGTCGTCGTAGAGGATCCACGACCGGGCCGTGACCTCCGGTGGCGCCGGCACGGGGAAGGCCTCCACCGGTGGGGGCAGCTCCAACACGGGGGCCGCGGCCGCCGGGAGCGCCAGGAAAATGAGCGCGAGCACGGCACCCACGAACCGCCCACGCATCAGCTCTCCAGGAGCTCTCGGGCCTGACCTCCCAGCAGGGCGCGATGGAGGGCGGTGATGGCGTCCACCGAGGTGGTCAGCACCGCCCGCGCCTGCTCCCGGGCCTCGGGCTGGCGGAGGGCGAGGAGTGGGGCGACGAGCTGGGTGACGAGGTCCGCTTCCCGCTGGGCGGCGTGGAGCACGACCTTGAGATGGCGCGGCTCGAAGCCGAGCTCGAAGAGCCTCCGGGCCTCCCGAGCCACGGTCACCGCCTCCGGTGGGAAATGCTCCCCGTCCTCGTCGGCGGCGGTGATCAAGCCGGCGTCGATCAACTCCTCCAGCCGGGCGCGGGTCAGTCCGCTGCGCCGCAGCAGCTCGTCACGATCGGCAGGCTCGCCCCGGGGCTCCACCATGCCGGGCGCCGACCCGTCGCCGTCCTCCTCACCCCGCTCCCACAACGTCAGCTTGGATTTGATGACCTTGAGCGGGAGGAAATGATCCCGCTGCTGGCGCAGGATGAAGCGGAGTCGCTCGATCTCGGCGGCGTCGAACAGACGGTATCCCGATTCGCTACGCCCGGGCGTGAGGAGCCCCTGCGATTCGAGAAACCTCACCTTCGACACGGTGACGTCGGGGAACTCGTCCCTGAGCAGGTTGATGACCTCGCCGATCGTGAGCGGCCGGCCCTCAGCCATGACCCCGAGCCACGATGAGATGGAAACGCCCGATGAGCACCTCGTCGCCCGGTTGCAGAGTCGTCCGATCGATCCGGGAGCCGTTCACGTAGGTCCCGTTGGTGGAGCCCGAGTCCTCGACCACCAGTTCGTCGTCCTCCCACGTGAAGCGACAGTGATGCCGAGAGACGGTGACGTCGTCGAGGAAGATGTCGCTGTCGGGATGGCGTCCCACCGAGGTGCTCCCCGGGTGCAGGAGGAAGGTCATCCCGGCGCGCGGCCCCTTCTCCACCACCAGGGCGTACCCTTCGATCCCGGCGACCGATCGGGCCTCCTCGGGGGTGAGCGCCGGGTGGGACCGTTCGTGGACGGGCACGTACGCGACGGTCGGGTCGGTCTCGATCACCAGACCGCAGGAGGGACAGGTGCTCTCGTTGGCACCCAGCTCGGTGTCGCACTTCGGGCAACGCATCGCCGAGATGCTACCCGGATCCGAGCCCCGCCGAGGCGCGCTGCCCCTCAGCCCTCCGTGAGCCGGCGATAGGCGGCCGCGTCCAGCAGGGATCCCGGATCGAACCCCCCCTCCGGTTCCAACTCCACCATCCAGCCTTCCTCGTACGGCGAGCTGTTCACCAGCTCCGGCCGGGCCTGGAGCTCGGTGTTCACCGCGGCGACGGTCCCGGCGAAGGGGGCGTAGACCTCACCTACCGATTTCGTCGACTCCACCTCCGCCACGACCGCTCCCTGCTCCACCCGGGCACCGGTCTCGGGGAGGTCGACGTAGACGATGTCGCCGAGGGCGTCCTGGGCGTAGTCGGTGATCCCGATCCGAACCCGACCGCCGTCGACCATCCTCACCCATTCGTGCTCTTCGGTGTACCTGAGATCGTCGGGGACCTGCATCAGCCTGAACTCTCCTTCGTCGGCACCTTAGTTCGTCGCCTCCCGGAGGGCGCGCCGCGCATCCCCCAGGTACGCGAGACCCACCCAGTAGTAGAGGATCAGCCCCACCACCCCGGTGAGCCACGCGAGGGGGGCGAACAGCCACGGGAGGAACCCGGCGGCGTCGAGGTAGAAGGCCGGCACCGCGCCGTAGAGGAGGAACGTCGCCACCTTCCCGAGGCTCCGCACCTCGAGGGCACTCCCGCGTCGCACCCCCAGGATCGACGCTCCGATCGCCACCGCCGCCTCCCTGACCAGGAGGGGCACCCCCACGACCAGGGGCAGGACCCCGACCACCAGGCCGCCGATGACGACCGAGGCGATCATCAGCCGATCGGCGAGCGGATCGAGGATCTTGCCGACCGCCGAGACCTGGTCGAGGCGCCGGGCGAGGTACCCGTCGACCCAGTCGGTGGCTCCGACGGCGACCGCCAGCCAGGCAGCCGCCACCACCCGCTCCTCCCCTACCAGGAGCCACCAGAACCACGGGATGGCGAGGAGGCGGACGAACGACACCGCGTTGGGGACGGTGAGCACGCCCCGGAGCGGTCGGGGGTCGCCACCGGTGTCCGTCAGCCGGCCCCCTTCTCGACGAGGTGACAGGCGACGAAATGCCCGCCGCCCTTGTCCTCGAGGGGCGGATGTTCGGTCGAATGGCACACGTCGGTCGCCCAGGGGCACCGTTCGATGAACCGGCATTCGGTCGGTGGGTTGATCGCCTTGGTGATCCCGCCTTTGATCTCGACCGGCGGCTTCCGGTAGGTGGGGTCGGGGACCGGGACGGCGGAGAGCAACGCCCTGGTGTAGGGATGGAGCGGGTTCGACAACACCTCCTCGGTGTCGCCCAGCTCGACGATCTTGCCCAGGTACATCACCGCGATGCGGTCGCACATGTAGCGGGCGACGGCGAGGTCGTGGGTGATGTAGAGGTAGGACACGTCGAAGGCGTCGGCGAGCTCGAGCATGAGCTCCATGATGGAGATCCGGATGCTCACGTCGAGCATGGAGGTCGGCTCGTCCGCCACGACGAACGACGGGTCGAGGACGAGGGCCCGGGCGATCGCCACTCGCTGCCGCTGACCCCCGGAGAGCTCGTGCGGGTACCGGAACAGGAACGTGTTCGGAGGGGTGAGACCCACGAGCTGCAGCATCTGGGCCACCCGGTCTTCCCGTTCCCGCAGCGAGCCGATGTTCTGGACCGCCAACGGTTCGGAGACCGTGTCGAAGACCGTCCGGCGGGGGTTCATCGACTCGTAGGGATCCTGGAAGATCATCTGCACCCGGCGGCGGAACCGCCGCAGGTCGTCGGAGCCGATGTGGGCCACGTCGATCATCGACCCGTCGTCGTGCATGAGGATCTGGCCACTGGTGGCCTCCATCAGCTTGACGAGGAGACGTCCGGTCGTGGTCTTGCCGCATCCCGACTCGCCGACCAGGCCCAGGCTCTCGCCCGGGGCGATCTCGAAGCTGACCCCGTCGACGGCGTGGATGAAGTCCACCGGGCGGCGGAACATGCCCCGGGACACGGGGAACAGCTTGGTGAGCCGATCGACCTTGACGAGGGGCTCGGTCATGGTCGGGCCTCCTGGGCGATCGAGACCGGGACCTCCCGCCAGTTCCAGCAGGCCACTCGGTGCCCGTCGGCGATCGTCTCCATGGGGGGCTCCTCGATCGAGCAGCGCTCCGTGGCGAAGGGGCATCGGGGATGGAAACGGCACCCGGTGGGCGGATTGAGGAGGTTGGGGGGCTCCCCTTCGAGGGGGGCGAGCTTCCGTCGGGGCCCGGTGACCGAAGGGGTCGAGGAGAGGAGCAGGTAGGCGTAGGGGTGTTTGGGACGGGCGAAGACCTCGACGGTGGGACCCAGCTCCACGAGCTTTCCGGCGTACATGATGCCGATCGTGTCGGTGACCTCGGCGATCACGGCGATGTCGTGGGAGATGTAGATGATCGCCATCCCCAGCTCCCGCTGGATCTTCTTCAGCTCCTGCAGGATCTGGTCCTGGACGATGACGTCGAGGGCGGTCGTCGGCTCGTCGGCGATGATGATCGACGGGTCGCAGGACAGGGCCATGGCGATCACCGCCCGCTGGCGCATCCCGCCGGAGAACTCGTGGGGATATCGGTTCGCCATCGCCGGGTTGAGGCCCACCATCTCGAAGAGCCGGCTGATCCGTTCGGTGGCCTCGGCGTCGGAGAGGCGCGGCCGGAAGTGCAGGTCGAGGGCCTCCCGGATCTGGTCTCCGACCCGGTAGACGGGGTTCCAGGCGTTCATCGCCCCCTGGAACACCATGGCGATGTCCTTCCAACGGTGACGACGCATCTCGTCTTCGGGGAGGGCGAGGAGGTTCTCCCCGTTCAGCCGGATCTCCCCCGACTTGAACACGGCGTTCTCGGCCTGCAGGCGGAGCAGCGACATCGCGATCGACGTCTTCCCACAGCCCGACTCCCCCACCAGCCCCAGAGCCTCCCCCTGATGCAACGTGAAGGAGACGTCTTCGACGGCGGAGACGTCTCCCTTCTCCGTCACGTAGTTCATGACGAGGTGGTCCACCTCCAGCAGGGGCGGGGCGCTCATCGGACGCGCTCCATCGACACTCGAACCTCCATCCATGGGACGGTCACCGCTTCCTCAGCCTCGGGTTGACGACCTCGTCCATCGCCCGGCCGACGAGGAAGAAGGCGGCCGAGATGAGGGTCACCGCCAACCCCGCCGGGAACAGGAGCCACCAGTAGCGGAGACCCTGGAGCAGATACCCTTGCGTGTTGGCGAGCTGGATCATCAGCCCCCACGAGATCCGCACGTTGAGCAGCCCGAGGAACGACAGGGCGGCCTCGCCCTGGATGGCCGAGGTCACCGTGAACATCATGTAGAGGAAGCTGAGGGGCATGACGTTGGGGACGATGTGGGTGAAGATGATGTGGGCGTTCGAGCCTCCGGCCACCCGGGCGGCGTCGACGAAGGGCTTCACCTTCACCGCCAGGGCTTGGGACTTGAGGACGATCGCCACCCCTCCGAAGCCCGACAGCAGGCCGATGACGACCGCCAGGTGCCACAGCTTGAACTCGAAGATCGCCCCGATGACGATGAGGATCGCCAGGAAGGGGATCATGATCAGCAGATCCGCCAGGCGCATGAAGAACGAGTCCAACGCCCCGCCGAAGTAGGCGGAGATCGACCCGACGGTGGTGGCGATGATCACCGTCACCACCGCCGCCAGGATGCCGAGGAAGAAGGCGGCCCGGGCGCCGTGCATGAGCTGGGAGAGCACGTCCCGACCCAGGGGGTCGGTGCCGAGCCAGTGGCGGCGGTCCGGCGGGGCGGGTTGCTGGGGGATCTCCACCTGCTCGCCGACCTGGATGTTGTTGGGGATCCGGTTGTCCAACAGGACGTGTCGGAAGTCGATCTGGGTCTCCGGGTCGGTGATCTCGTTCACCACCGTCATCACCTTCACCGGCGGGTTCGGCTCCAGACCCACCACCGGGTCGTACACCGCGCTGTTCCAGATCCCGGTGGCGAAGAGCACCGTCGGGGCGATGGCCAACAGGGCGAAGAAGCCGATGATGGCCAACCCGACGAGACCGACCCGGTTGGCCCGGAACAGCTTCCAGTTGTGGGCGAAGGAGCGCCGGAACAGGGCCCAGCGGATCCGCCACATGGAGTCGGGCACCGAATCCGGGCTGATGATCGGAGGCGGGAGGTCCGTCGGCTCGTCCGCTCCCGGCCTGGCGTCGATCTTCTCGGTCACTCCGCTCCTCTCCTCAGCCACCGACGCGGATCCGCGGGTCCAGGACACCGTAGAGGATGTCCACCAGGAAGTGCCCCACCAGGGCCATCACCCCGATGAAGCTGAAGGACGCCAGGGCGAGGGGGATGTCCTCGTTGCTGACCGAGGTCACGAGGACCTCGCCCATCCCGGGCCACGAGAACACCGTCTCGGTCAGGATCCCGCCGTCGATCACCGTCGCCACCGCCAGCACCAGGCTGGTGGTGACGGGAAGCAGCGCCGTCCGGGCGGCGTGTTTGTCCCGTACCGCCCGCTCCGAGAGGCCCTTGGCGCGGGCGGTGAGGATGAAGTCCTCCCGCATCGTCTCGAGCATGGAGCTGCGCGTCAGCAGCATGATCCCGGCGAAGTTGACGGCGGTGAGCACCGCCACCGGCAGGATGAGGTGCTCGGCGATGTCTCCGGCGTAGGGCCGCATCAGGGCCCCACCGGCGGTCCCCCACCAGTACCACACGAACAGGAGCGCCCCCAGCGCCACGCCCCCCACCTTGGCGAGGGCCCGGGGTCGGTGGTCACGGATCCTGTTGGCCAGGAGCACGACCAGGGCCATGAAGATCGAGACGGCGAGCACGGTGACGAAGAGCCGGATGAACACCTGGTTGGCGGTGAAGGGGGCGTTGCGCCACTCGTCGGGGTTGAGGAACTTGGAGATGGGGAGCCACCCCAGCTCGGCGGCGAACAGCCAGATCGCCATGAGGGCGAACCACGGGTAGAAGACGGTGTACAGACCCACCCCACCGATCGTCACCGCCATCTCCCCCCGCTTCCCTCGGCGCCAGGCGAGGTACTTGCCCGCCAGGAACCCGGCGTAGTAGTAGCTGACGAGGGCCGTGAGGAACAGCACGATCGTCCGCGGCAGCCGTTCGGCGATGATGTCGGAGACCTTGCGTGGGTACTGGTTGAAGCTGAGGCCGAAATCGAGCTGGAAGAAGTTGATCATGTAGTCCCGGAACTGGATCAGCACCGGCTTGTCGAGCCCCAGCCGTTCGATCGCCACCTGGCGGGCCTCGGGAGGGATGTTGGGGTTCATCGCGAACTTCTGTTTCACGATGTCGCCGGGAAGGGCGTAGAGCAGGAACCAGGTCACGGTGAGGAAGACCACGAACAGCAGCACCATCTGGGCGAGACGGCGCACCACGTAGCGGGTCATCGACGGTCCTCCTTCCGTGGCCGGGGTGTCTCGAGGAGGTCGGCCCCCGGCGGCCGGCCGGCATCATACCCGTCCGGTCCCCCCGGTGCATACCGACCCTGCATGAAACCGAGGGCCCCGCCGAAGCGGGGCCCTCGGGCTCGTGATCGGTCGGCCAGGCTCAGGAAGCCTGCTTGGTGGCGCTGGCGATGCCGACGCCGCCGAACCAGTTCTGGACGCCGTCGAGCGTCGTCGTGGCCGGGAACTCGATCGTGTTCCGGTAGGCCTCGATGATCGGCGTGGTGAACAGCACCACGTACGGCAGGTCCTCGGCGATCATGGCGTCGGCCTGCTTCACCAGGTCACGGGCCTCCTCCAGGGTCTTCGCCCGGTCGAACTGCTCGGCCAGGGCGTCGAACTCGGGGTTCGAGTAGCCCGGGGTGTTGAAGCCACCCACGGCCGTGTCCGCCGACGACTTGAAGAAGTCGAAGACGTGGTCCGGGAAGATGCCCAGACCCCAGCCGAGGATGTACATGTCCCACTCCTCGACCGCCGACGGCTCGAACACCTTGTCGACGATCACCGAGAAGCCGGTGGGCTCGGCCCGGAGCGGGATGCCCAGGTCCTCCGCCCAGCCCTCGATGAAGAGGGAGTAGGTGGCCCGGAGCGGGTCGTAGCCGGGTCCGGGGGCGAGGAGCGTCAGCTCGGGCACCGTCTCGCCGTTGGGGCCACGGAGGCCCTCACCCTTGGGGATGACGTCCCGGTTGGCCTCGTCCCACACCGGCTCCTGGGTCCAGGTCCATCCGGCGTCCGTCAGGATCTGGACGGCCTTCTCGAGGCGTTCCTGCTCCGACATGCCGGCGCAGGTCTCCTGGAGGTCCGGGTTGGCCCAGAAGGAGTTGCCCGGCGGCACGAGGCTGTTGGCGGCGATGGCCGCCCCGCCCAGCACCGTGTTCGCCATGAACTCCTTGTCGATCCGGCAGGCCAGCGCCTGACGGAAGGCCAGGTCGTTCATCGGGAACTTGCGGACGTTGAAGGCCAGGTACCGGAACCCGTTCTGCTCGTTCACGATCACGTTGAGCTCGGGCTCGGAGAGCACGAGCTGCTGCAGACCGCGCTGCAGACCGAGCGGGTTGAGGAGGAAGTCCACCTCACCGTCGGTCAGAGCCAGGACGGCGCTGTTCTGATCGCTGTAGAGCGAGTAGACGATCTCCGAGGCGTAGGGGCCTTCCACGTAGTCGGCGACCACGTCGCCGCTGGGCTCCCCACCGTAGGTCTCGGTGGTGCCGTTGCGCTCGACCGTGAACGCACCGTTCTCGTAGACGGTGTACCGGCTGCCCTGGTCCCAGTAGTCGTCGATCGCCACGTTCCGCCAGAAGGCACCGGGCTCACGCTCGGAGCTGTTGTAGGCGGTGGCGTTCGGCGCCCCGAGACCCGACTCGGCGTAGAAGGTCTCCGAGTCCGGGGAGGCGTCCACCTTCGGGCCCCAGAAGGCCTTCTGGTAGATCGGCGCCACGGCCACCGAGAACGGCCAGATGGCCAGGCCGGGGTCGAAGTTGAACGTGATCTTCACCTGGGTCGGGCTGAGCGCCTCGACCGAGACCACGCCGTCCGCCGACTCGTCCTCTTCGGTGGCGGGGTCGTCCTCACGGGCCAGCGGCCAGGCGGCGGGGAAGTTGCCGCCGAGGCCGTCGTACTTCTTGATGGTCTCGAACGTGAACACCACGTCGTCGGCGGTCATCGGCGTGCCGTCGGACCACGTGACGTCGTCACGCAGGTTCACCGTCACCGACCACATGTCGCCGTCGGGCTGCACCGTCGGCGGCTCGGGGTCGGCGGCGAGGGCCGGCGCCAAGGTGTACGTCGGGAACTGATATCCATAGAGGGATCCCTGGCCCGGGTTGACGTAGCCGGTCCAGACGTCGCTCTCCGTGTCGATCGCCGCCCACGGGTTGTCCGTGGTCGGGTCGCTGAAGATGGCGACGGTCAGCGTGTAGCCCGTCGGTGCCGGTTCGGTCGTCGGCGACGCCTCGGTAGTCGTCGTGGTTCCCGCGGCCTCCGCTTGGGTGGTCGTGGTCTCCTCCGTGCCCGGCTGGGCACAGGCGGCGGCTACCAGGGTGAAGACGCCGAGGACGGCGATCCAACGCCAGCGGGCGAGTTTGATTCTCACCGTATGGTCCTCCGTTTCCTCCCTTACCTGTCGGCCCACCGACCCTGGTCGAGTGGCGGCCGACGGCCAGCATAGGAAGCGGGCCTGCGACGCCGCAACCGGAGTACGCGTGATCTTCGCGATCTCGGGTGGCCGCCGGGGCGGGTTAGGATGATGCCCCGACGGGCTGTGGCGCAGCTTGGTAGCGCGCTTGACTGGGGGTCAAGAGGTCGCCGGTTCGAATCCGGCCAGCCCGACCGGCGGGCCGGTCATCCGATCCGCTCGATCACCCACACCACCCCCTGGACGAGACGGTACGCCAGGTAGATCACCGTCAACACCACCACCAGTCGGAAGCTCCAGGGGACCCGGAGATCCTCCTGCTCCTCCTCGTCGGGCAGAAACGGTGACTGGTCGGTCATGGACGCTCCCTCGACCGGCGGCGGGCCACCACGTGGATCGGCGTCCCCACGAAGTCGGCGGCCTCCCGCAGCCTGCGTTCCAGAAACCGAAGATAGTCCGGTCCCAGCTCGCCACCGGCGACGAAGATCACGAAGGTGGGAGGCTCGATCCCCGCCTGGACGGCGTAGAGGATCTTCGGGCGTCTTCCCTTCCTCACCGGTGGGGGGTGGGCGGCGGTCCACTCCCGGACCAGACGGTTCAGCAGCCCCGTCGGGATCCGCCGCCTCCGGTTCTCCAGGACCAGCTCCACGGCCCCGGCCAGTCGATGCAGCCTCGCCCCGGTCTTCGCCGAGATCCGGAGGACCGGCGCCCACCCGACGAACCCGAGCCGACGCGGGATCTCCCGCTCCACCCGTTCACGCCGCTCCTCGTCGATCGCGTCCCACTTGTTGAGGAGAATCACCAGTCCCGCGCCCGCCTCGTTCACCAGATCGGCGATCCGCTGATCCTGCTGGGTCACGCCCTCGGGAGCATCGACCACCAGGAGCGCCACGTCGGCCCGCTCCACGGCCCGACGGGCCCGCAGCACCGCGTAGTAGTCGGCCTCCTCGGGGATCCGGGGCGTCCGCCGGATGCCCGCGGTGTCGACGAGCCGCACCGTCCGACCGTCGAGCTCGACCACCACGTCGATCGGGTCACGGGTCGTCCCCGGACGTTCGGAGACGATCACCCGCTCCTCCCCCACCAGGCGGTTCAGCAACGTGGACTTCCCCACGTTGGGCCGTCCGACGATGGCCAGATTCGGGACGTCGTCCTCCTCCTCCACCTCCGGCGCCTCGCCCAGCTCGTCCACCACCCGGTCGAGGAGCTCCCCCAGACCCCGCCCGTGGAGTGCGGAGACGGGGAACGGATCCCCGAGCCCCAACCGCCAGAGTTCGACGTCGGGGACCTCCCGTGCCGGGGAGTCCGCCTTGTTGGCGACGAGGATCACCGGCACCTCGGCGCGGCGCAGCATCTCCGCCACCGCCCCGTCCTCCTCGGCGATGGACGTGGTGACGTCGACCACGAAGAGGACCACGTCGGCGACCGCCACCGCAGCCTCGACCTGCCGGCGGATCGCCTCCGCCAACGGCTCGTCCCGGCCGGCCTCCCAACCCCCCGTGTCCACCACGACGAACCTCCGCCCCGCCCACTCGGCGACGAACTCGCGACGGTCCCGGGTCACCCCGGGGGTCTCCTCCACCACCGC
>Ga0256839_1002395_pt1 | contig 20903 bp, 17 predicted proteins | sample 354166metaG_FD_185968 | JGI IMG/M metagenome (GOLD analysis project Ga0256839, IMG submission 185968) | Hydrothermal vent microbial communities from Mid Atlantic Ridge, Atlantic Ocean - 354-166 | ecosystem: Environmental > Aquatic > Marine > Hydrothermal vents | place: Atlantic Ocean: Mid... | reverse complement strand
ACCAGCTATCCCACGGCGGTGCAGTTTTCCAATGACTTCGCGCCGGAGACGTGGGTGGACTGGCTGGGCGCGCTGCCGGAAGATGCCTCGCTGTCAGTGTATGTGCACATCCCCTTCTGCAAGAAGATGTGCTGGTATTGCGGCTGCCACACCACCATTCCCAACACCTACGAGCGCGCTGCCGTCTATACCCGGCGGCTGCTGAAGGAAATCGAGATGACCGCGCCGCTTCTGAACGGCCCGAAGGGGCGGGTGAAGCATTTCCACTTCGGCGGCGGCACGCCCACCTATCTCAGCAACGAGGATCTCGGCAGCATCGTGGCCAAGGTGCGCGAGCTGTTCGGCTTCGCCGAGGATGCGGAGATCGCCATCGAGATGGATCCGCGCACCTTCAACCGCGAGAAGGCCTTCGCGCTGGCGGAGATGGGCTTCAACCGCGCCAGCTTCGGCGTGCAGGACTTCAACGCCACGGTGCAGGAGCTGGTGAACCGCATCCAGCCCTATGACATGGTGGCCGAATGCGTTGAAGATCTGCACGCGGCGGGCATCACCTCGGTGAACTTCGACCTGATGTATGGCCTGCCGGGGCAGACGGTGGACACCGTCATCGAAACGGCGAAGCAGGCTGCAGGGCTGCAGCCCGATCGCATCGCCGTGTTCGGCTATGCCCACGTGCCGTGGTTCAAGAAGCACCAGAAGATGATCCGCGACGAGGACCTGCCCGGCATCGAGCAGCGCTATCATCAGGCCATCGCCATCGGCGAGACGCTGAACGCGAACGGCTATACCACCATCGGGCTGGATCACTACGCCCGCAACGACGACAGCATGGCCCAGGCCCTGCACGACGGCACCCTGCGCCGCAATTTTCAGGGCTACACGGTGGATCCGGCGGATGCGCTCATCGGCTTCGGCTGCTCCGCCATCTCCTCGCTGCCCACGGGCTTTGCCCAGTCGGCGCGCGACATGGCGAAGTGGGCCACGCGCATCGAGGAAGGCAGGCTTGCCATCGACCGCGGGCTGAAGCTGAGCGATGAAGACCGCATGCGCGGCGAGATCATCGAGAAGCTGATGTGCTTCCTGCGGGCCAACCCGCGCGCCATTGCCACCGCCCACGGCTTCGATGCGGCGGTGCTGGATGCTTCTTATGAGAAGCTGCAGCCGCTGGTGGCGGATGGCCTGTGCCGCGTGGAGGAAGACGGCAGCGTCATCGTGCCGGAAGACATGCGGCTGTTCGTGCGCACCGTGTGCCTGGCCTTCGACGCCTATTACCAGCCCAAGCCGCAGCGCCACGCCAAGGCGGTGTGAGCCCACGGGGTGGTCGCTTCCGCGCAAGCAGGTGCGCCGTGCTGTCGTGGAGGATGATGAAGCCCCAAGGCATCCCCCTTGGCGCAATGAAAAAGCCCGGCGCGGATGCGCCGGGCCTTTGGTATTGCATCCGTGGTGTCTTTCCAACCAGCACCGTGGTGCGACTGCCGAATCGGATCACTGGTTGGTGGAAGACATGATGAGGCCGTTGCGGGTGGAGATGTTGCGGTTCACCTCGTCCACCGCCTTGGCGGCATCATCGACATTGAGCACGCGCGAGCAGTCTGGCGAGCAGCTGTAGGTAAGGCGCGCGCCACCATTGTAAAGGGCAATCTCGTCCTTGCCGCGGCTGCTGACCACCACATCGAACTCCGCCAGCCGGTTGCCGTCCACATCCAGCACGATGACGTTGGTGCGGCCCGGGTTGCGCCCCTGCACCAGCAGCTTGTTGCCGGCCACCACGGCCACCTCGGTGAACAGCGGATTGCCGATGACGATGGCCGCCGGCTTGCCGGCGACGGAAACCAGCGATGCACGGTCCGTGGTTACCTTCACCTCCACCGCCTGTGCCTGCGCCACCTGCATCAGTCCCAGCGCCACGGCGATGCCGGCCATGTAGTGCATCAGCATGCGCCAGAAGGAATTGCCTGCCGTTGTCCTGATCATCTTTCCCGTCCTGCCTGTGTTTGCCCGTTCCGGCCAGGGGCAGGCTCACCATGAGCTGCCGCCGGTGTTGCCGGGATCTTGACAGAACAGGGTAAAACGACGGTTAAGCGCCACGACAGCGAAGCAATCCAGCACCCCTGCCTTGCGTGGCAGGCCGATGAACGCGGGAATGCAGCCCGCCGCCCCGGTGAAGCTCACTCCTGCCCCTTGGCCAGCTCTCCAGCCAGCGCCTGCCCTATAAGCCGCCGGGTTTCCCCGATGCCATACAGCGCCACGAAAGAGCCGAAACGCGGCCCTTGCGGCTGGCCCAGCAGCGTTTCGTAGAGGGTGCGGAACCAGTTGCGCAGCGGCTCGTAGCCATGCGCCTTGCCGACTTCATAGACAAGATTCTGGATGGTCTGCGCATCGGCATCTTCCGGCAATTCGCCCAGCCGCTGCTGCAGCTCCGTCAGCGCCGCGGCATCGCGCTCGTCCGGAGCACGGAAGCGCTTCGCCGGTTTCACGAAGTCCTCGTAGTAGTTGATGGCATAGTCCATCAGCCGGTCCAGCTCCGGGTGGTTCTCCGGCGTCGCGCCGGGCGCGTAGCGCGAGACGAAGCCCCACAGCACCTGCTTGTCTTCCGCGTGCGCGGCGGAAACGAGGTTCAGCAGCAGCGCATAGCTGATGGGCATGTCCACCGCCGGCGGTTCGCCCTTGTGGATGTGCCAGACGGGATTGTTCAGCTTCTCCTTCGGCTCCTGCTCAGAATACTTGCGCAGGTGTGTGTAATAGTCGTCCACGTGCTGCGGGATGACGTCGAAATACAGCCGCTTTGCCGACTTCGGCTTGTTGAACATGAACAGTTGCAAGGATTCCTGCGTGCCGTAGCGCAGCCATTCCTCGATCGTCAGGCCGTTGCCCTTCGACTTGGAGATCTTCTGCCCCTTCTCGTCCAGGAACAGCTCGTAGATGAAGGTCTCCGGCGGCTGCCCGCCCAGCGCCCGGACGATGCGCTCGCCCACCTTCACCGAATCGATGAGATCCTTGCCGGCCATCTCGTAATCCACGCCCAGCGCGAACCAGCGCATGGCCCAGTCCGGCTTCCATTGCAGCTTGCACCTGCCCCCGGTAACCGGCGTCTCGAACAGCTTTCCGGTCTCCGGGTCTTCCCACACGATGGTACCGGCATCGAGCTTGCGCTCCTGCACCGGCACCTGCATGACGATGCCCGTTTCCGGGTGAATGGGCAGGAAGGGGGAATAGGTCTTGCGCCGCTCCTCGCCCAGCGTGGGCAGCATGATGGCCATGACCTCGTCATAGACCTCCAGCATGCGCAGCAGCGCCGCATCGAAGCGCCCGGAGGTGTAGTAGTCGGTGGAGGAGGCGAACTCGTAGTCGAAGCCGAAGCGGTCGAGAAAGGCGCGCAGCCGCGCGTTGTTGTGGGCACCGAAGCTCTCGTGCGTGCCGAACGGATCGGGCACTTGCGTCAATGGCTTGCCGAGGTTGGCTTGCAACAGCTCCTTGTTGGGCACATTGTCCGGCACCTTGCGCAGCGCGTCCATGTCGTCGGAGAAGCAGATGAGCTTCGTCTTCAGCTCCGGGGCCAGCACTTCGAGCGCATGGCGCACCATCTGCGTGCGCGCCACCTCGCCGAAGGTGCCGATGTGCGGCAGGCCGGAGGGGCCATAGCCGGTTTCGAACAGCACCGGTTTGTGCGCATCGCGCCCCTGCTGACGTTCAAGCCGCTTCAGAATGCGCTTCGCTTCCTGAAAGGGCCATGCCCTTGCCTCTTCCGCCAGCGTGCGCAGGTTATCCGCTTCGCTCATCTCTTTCGGTCCCACTTCAGGTCTCAAGCTTGATCCGTGCAGTCCTTGCGCGCAGCGCAATTGCCGGCGTGGGCTCGTTCCATCCGGCCACCTTGCCAATGTGCACGCGGCAGCATGCCGTTCCCACGAGCCGTCATCCTGCGTGCAAGTGGTGCATGTCCGCCTTTTCCGCGCCTCCGTCAAGGGGCAACAGAGCATTGCACCGGCGTGCATTGACTTTGGCCCCGGCTCATCGGTATAAGCGCGCAAGACCTGTCCGGCCTGCCGGTGCGGGGTGGTGGTGTCGTGCCAGGCGCTCCCGGCCCCGCACACGGGCACAAGATACCGGGCTTTTGGCGACCTTGAGTTCGCCAGCCGCGAGTTTTCTTTGGATGCTTGAGGAGAAAACGTCATGAAACGCACCTATCAGCCCAGCCGCCTGGTGCGCAAACGCCGGCACGGCTTCCGCGCCCGCATGGCCACGCGCGGTGGCCGCGCCGTCATCCGCCGCCGCCGGGCCAAGGGGCGCAAGCGCCTGAGCGCCTGAGCACCGGGGTGCTGCGCGACAAGGCGCGCTTTTCCCTGTTTGTTGCAGGGTCATCGCACACCCCGGCGTGAACATTGCACACGAATGCCTGCACAGCCGCCGCAGCCTTCGGCGGTTGTGTTTTTTCGTGCGCATGGCACAACACGAATGGCATGAGCGGCAAGCAACACAGGCAACAGGTGCGTGGCAGCGCGGCGGCTCCTCCACGGCTGAAGAAGCGGGCGGAGTTCCTGGCCGTTGCGCGGGGCGTGTTCCGGCCCATGCCGTGCGTGGTGGTGCAGATGCGCAAGCGGGCAGATGATGGCCCGGCGCGGGTGGGCTTCACCACCACGAAGCGCATCGGCAAGGCGGTGGTGCGCAACCGGGCGCGGCGGCGGCTGCGCGAGGTGGTGCGGCTGCTGGCCGCACAGCCGGGAACGCTGCGAAACGGGCATGACTATGTTTTCATAGCCCGCGATGAAACGGCCACTTGCGATTTTTCCACGCTGATGCAACAAGTGCGCAACGCGCTTGACAAGCTCAATGCCGGCAAGGGGCATGCGGCGCGGCCGCGCAAGCGACGCTGATGCGCCAGGCCGCCTTTCGTGCCGGGGGGCGACAGCAGAACGTCATCATGTCAGAACGCCAGCAAATCGGGGCAGGGATCTCATGAAGGAAGAACAGCGCAATTTCATCCTGGCCATCGCGCTGTCCATGCTGATCATCATCGGCTGGCAGATGTTCTTCATGCCGGAGCCGAAACCCGCCACGGACACGCCAGCCGGCAAGCCGGCGGCCACCGCGCAGCAGAACACAACGGCAAACGGCACGGGTGCCGACATCCCGGTGGCAACGCAGCAGCAGGCAGCCGCTGGCGCGCCCACCGGCGCGCCCGACCTGCCGCAGGCCGCTGCCAGCCGCGAGCAGGCGCTGGCCGCCAGCAGGCGCGTGCCCATCGACACGCCCAGCCTGAAAGGCTCCATCAACCTGACGGGCGGGCGGCTGGATGACCTGGTGCTGAAGAAATACCGCGAGACCATAGAGCCGGACAGCCCCAACATCGTGCTGCTGAAGCCGGAAGGGCTGGCGGATGCCTATTTCGTGGAAACCGGCTGGGCACCGGTGAAGGATGTGAAGATTCCCACGCCGCAGACCGTGTGGGAGCTGGAGAAGGGCGAGAAGCTAACACCCGAAACCCCGGTAACCCTGAAATGGGACAATGGCGAGGGGCTGATCTTCCGCCGCACCTTCACGGTGGACGAGAACTACATGTTCACCGTGCGCCAGAGCGTGGAGAACCGCTCCGGCAAGGCGGTGGTGCTGCACCCCTATGCCCGCACGCAGCGCCACGGCACGCCGAAGCTGGAAGGCTTCTTCATCCTGCACGAGGGGCTGATCGGCGTGCTGGGCGGCGAGCTGCGGGAAGTGGGCTATGACGACATCAAGGAAGATGACGACCGCCGCGAGGTGATCACCTCCAGCGGCGGCTGGCTGGGCATCACCGACAAGTACTGGGCCGTCAGCATCATCCCGGCAGACCAGAAGCAGCAGATACAGGGGCGGTTCCTGTATCTGAACAAGGGCGGGCGGGATGTCTACCAGGCCGACTACCTGGCCACCAATGGCGTGCAGGTGGCCGATGGCCAGCAGGCAGCGGCGGAAATCCGCATCTTTTCCGGTGCCAAGGAAGTGGCGCTGGTGGACGGCTACGAGCAGAAATACGGCATCGACCGCTTCGAGCTGCTCATCGACTGGGGCTGGTTCTACTTCTTCACCAAGCCGATGTTCTGGCTGCTGCACTATCTCTACCAGTTCCTCGGCAACTATGGCCTCGCCATTCTTGGCGCGACGCTGATCATCAAGCTGGTGCTGTTCCCGCTGTCGAACAAGGCCTATGCCTCGATGGCAGAGATGAAGAAGCTGCAGCCGGACATGCTGCGCATCCGCGAGCTCTACAAGGATGACCCGATGCAGCAGCAGAAGGCGATGATGGAGCTTTATCGCAAGCACAAGGTATCGCCCATGGCCGGCTGCCTGCCGATGCTGGTGCAGGTGCCCATCTTCTTCGCCCTCTACAAGGTGCTGTTCGTTACCATCGACATGCGCCACCAGCCCTTCTTCGGCTGGATCAAGGACCTCTCGGCACCTGATCCCACCAGCATCTTCAACCTGTTCGGCCTCATTCCGTGGGATCCGCCGGCATTCCTCACCATTGGCGTGCTGCCCATCCTGATGGGGCTGACCATGTGGGTGCAGATGAAGCTGAACCCGCCGCCACCGGACCCCATCCAGCAGCGCATCTTCGACCTGATGCCGATTCTCTTCACCATCCTGCTGGCACCGTTTCCGGCCGGCCTCATCCTCTACTGGACGGCCAACAACGTGCTGTCCATCGCCCAGCAGGCCTACATCATGAAGCGGCACGGGGCGGAGATTCACCTGCTGCAGAACCTGCGCGACAGCCTGCCGTTCCTGCGCCGCGACAAGACGAAGGCATGAGCGAGAAGGACAACGGACAACCCCGCGATGCCGAGGACGATGCGCCGGATGCCGCAGATGCAGCGCAGGCGGCAGCGCGGCGCATCCTGGCCCGCTCGCAGCCACTGGCGGCGCTGGATGAAGAAACGCGCGAAGCAGCCCTGCAGGCCGGGCAGGCGCTGTTTGCCCGGCCGCCGGTGTTCCTGAAGGGCGTGGCCTCGCTCAGGCAGTTGCCGGATGCATTTCCGGCGGAAATCGCCTTTGCCGGGCGCTCGAACGTGGGCAAGTCGTCGCTGATCAACGCCCTGTTCAACCGCAAGGACGTGGCGCGCGTTTCCAACACGCCGGGGCGCACGCGGGAGCTGAACTACTTCACCCTGGCCGATGGGCACATGGCGCTGGTGGACATGCCGGGCTATGGCTATGCCAAGGCATCGAAGGCGCTGGTGAAGAAATGGCAGGCGCTGGTGCGCGACTATCTGCGCGGCAGGCCATCCTTGCGGCGGGTGTTCATCCTCGTCGATGCGCGGCACGGCATCAAGCCGCAGGACGAGGAGGCCATGCAGCTGCTGGACGAAACGGCGGTGAACTATCAGCTGGTGCTGACCAAGACCGACAAGATGCGGCGCGATGCCCTGGAGAAGGTGGTGCGGCGCACGGCAGAGGCGCTGGCGCACAGGCCGGCGGCCCACCCGGAGATTCACCTGACCTCGGCACGCAAGAAGACGGGGCTTGATGTGCTGCGCGCCGAGATTGCCCTGCTGCTGCCGCAGGAGGCACCCTGAGCGGAAGCAGAGGCGACGTGCACGGAGGCGATGCGGGGATTACCGCTGCTTCCCGCGTGCTTCGTGCAGCGCCGCCAACAGCTTGCCGAAGGCATCGGCGCGGTGGCTCATGGCGTGCTTCTTCTCCGGCTCCATTTCGGCGAAGGTGATGTCGTGGCCATCGGGGATGAAGACGGGGTCGTAGCCGAAGCCCTTCTCGCCGCGCGGTGGCCAGGTGATGTGGCCGTGCACCTCGCCGCGGAACAGTTCATGCTCGCCATCGGGCCAGGCCAGCGCCAGCACGCAGACGAAATGGGCCTTGCGCTGTTCCGGCGTGGTGGCACCCGCCTCCTGCAGCGCTTCATGCACCTTGCGCATGGCCATGTCGAAATCCTTCTCAGGCCCACCCCAGCGGGCGGAGTGAATGCCCGGCTGCCCGCCCAGCGCATCCACGCACAGCCCCGAATCATCGGCCAGTGCCGGCAGCCCTGAACCTTCAGCGGCGGCGCGAGCCTTGATCAGCGCGTTGGCCTCGAAGGTGTCGCCATCCTCCACCGGTTCGGGCAGATTCAGCTCGGCGGCGGAGATGGCTTCAAGCCCCAATGGTGCGAGCAGATCGGCGATCTCGCGCACCTTGCCGGGGTTGTGCGAGGCGATGACGACCTTCTGGCCGGGCGCGAAGGGTTTCATGACTGCTGCTCCAATGCCTGTTGCTGGGCCTTGACCAGCGCCGCAGTGCCCTGGCGGGCGAGCGCCAGCATGCGGGTGAACTGCTCCTCGCTGAAGGGTTCCTCCTCCGCCGTGGCCTGGATCTCCACCAGCCCGCCGGCGCCGGTGATGACGAAGTTGGCATCCGTCTCCGCTTCCGAATCCTCGGCGTAGTCGAGGTCGAGGATCACCTCGCCGCCGTAGATGCCGCAGGAGATGGCGGCGACGTGATCGGTCAGCGGGTCCTTTTCCAGCATGTCGCGGGCCTTCATCCACTCGATGCACAGCTTCAGCGCCACCCAGCCGCCGGTGATGGAGGCGCAGCGGGTGCCGCCGTCGGCCTGCAGCACGTCGCAGTCAATGACAATGGAGCGCTCGCCCAGCGCTTCCAGGTCGGTAACGGCGCGCAAGCTGCGGCCGATGAGGCGCTGGATCTCCTGCGTGCGGCCCGACTGGCCGGACTTGGCCTCGCGCCGCATGCGCTGGCCGGTGGCGCGCGGCAGCATGCCGTATTCCGCCGTTACCCAGCCGCGGCCCAGCCCCTTCAGCCAGCCCGGCACGCTCTCCTCCAGCGAGGCGGTGCACAGCACCTTCGTCTCGCCAACGCTGATCAGGCACGAGCCTTCGGCATGGCGCGAGACGCTGGTCTCGATGGTAACGGGGCGCATTTCGTCGGTCTTGCGTCCGGATGGGCGCATGGTGTGTCTCCCGTGTTCGTCCTGATGATCAAACGGCGGCCCGCAACCGCCCCCCTGCCCTCTCAACTGCGGTAGTCGGCGTTGATGTCGATATAGGCATGGGTGAGGTCGCACGTCCATACGGTGAGGGCGGCCTTGCCCATGTGCAGGTCAACGGCAATGTCGATCTCGCGCCCGCGCATGTGCTCTGCCGCGGCACTTTCCGAGTATTCCGGCACCACCGCGCCATTGCGGGCAACGAGCTGGCCACCGATGAAGATTTCCAGCTTCTGCTGATCCACCGGCACGCCGGCCTTGCCCACGGCCATGACGATGCGGCCCCAGTTGGGGTCCTCTCCGGCGACGGCCGTCTTCACCAGCGGCGAGTTGGCAATGCTCATGCCCACCGCGCGGGCCGCCGCTTCATCGGGCGCGCCCTTCACGTGCACGGCAACGAACTTGGAGATGCCCTCGCCGTCCCTGACGATCTGCAGCGCCAGGTCAAGGCAGACGGCATGCAGCGCCTTGCGGAAAACGCTCAGCGTTTCGGTATCGTCCCCTTCCACCTTCGCACCGCCCTTGCCGGTGGCAAACGCCAGCACCGTGTCGTTGGTGGAGGTGTCGCCATCCACGGTGATGCGGTTGAAGGTCTCCTCCACCACTTCCGCCAGCAGCTTCTGCAACAGCGGCGCGGGCACGGCGGCATCGGTGAACACGTAAGCGAGCATGGTGGCCATGTTGGGCGCGATCATGCCCGAGCCCTTGGCAATGCCGCAGATGCGCACCTGCTTGCCGTTGACGGTGCAGGTGGCGGCTGCGCCCTTCGGATAGGTATCGGTGGTCATGATGGCGCGGGCAGCCTCTTCCCACGTGGCCGGTGCCCCCGCCAGCATGGCGGGGAAATGACGGGTGAGTCCTGACGCCTCGAACGGCTCGCCGATGACGCCGGTGGAGCTGACCTGCACCTGTTGCGGCGCGGCATCGACCAGCCGCGCGGCCTCCTCTGCCGTGATGCGCGCCGTCTCCTCCCCTGCCCTGCCGGTGAAGGCATTGGCGTTGCCGGCGTTGACCACCAGCATGCGCGCCTGTCCGCCCGATTCGCGCAAGGCCCGGCGGCACCAGTGCACGGGCGCAGCTGCGGTGGCCGACCGCGTGAAGACACCGGCGGCGGCAGTTCCCTCTTCCAGCAGCACCAGCAAGAGATCATCCCGGCCCTGATATTTCAGGCCCGATGCAGTGGTGAACAGCGTTGCCCCGGCGATTTCCGGCATGTCGGGAAAACGCTCCGGAGCGAAGGGCGAGGGCTTCAGGTCGTATCCCATGAGAAGTTCTCCCGCAGACGAAAATGGCGTGGAGCCGCAGCCCCACGCCAATAGCGCATCCCACGCGGGCTGAAAACGCCTGCCTACTTTCCACCGGCCTTGCCGGCCTCGGCGGCCTTCTTCTTCAGCTCCTCCAGCCGCTTCTGATTTTCTTCCTGCAGCTTCTTCAGGTCAGGGTCTAGGATTTCCACCTTGCCGGCCTTGCCCAGCTCGGCCACTTCCTTCTGCACCTCCTGGCGCAGCAGCAGAATCTCGATGCCCGGCGCCACCTCCTCCAGCGGCCGCGGGCCGATCTCCTTGCGGTCCTCCAGCTTGATGATGTGCCAGCCGTATTCCGTCTTCACCGGCTTCGACACCTCGCCCTTCTTCAGCGCGAACACCGCCTTCGAGAACTCCGGCACCATCTCGTCCCTGGTGAAATAGCCGAGATCGCCGCCGAACTCCTTCGAGCCGTCCTTGGAATACTTGCGTGCCAGATCCTCGAACTTCGCGCCCGCCTTCAGCTCCTTCAGCACCTTCTCGGCCTCTTCCTTCGTGGAGACCAGGATGTGCCGCGCGCGCACGCGCTCCACCGGCTTGACCTTCTTCGTCTCCTGCTCGTAGACGGCCTTCACCTTCTCCGGCGTTACCCGCGGCTTGATCTTCCTGGCGAAATAGGCATCGCGCAGCGCCTTGTACTGATAAAAGCGCAGGCGGCGCTTGTATTCCTCGTCGTTGGCCAGCCCTTCCTTCAGCGCCTTCTGCGCCAGCAGATGACGCTCGATGAGATACTGCACGATGAGCGGATAGCGCATCTGCGGCGGCACACCCTTCAGCTGCGCGGCCACGTCCTCCGCCGCCAGCGCCACCTCGCGCGCGGTGATCTCGTAACCGTTCACCCGCGCCACCACGGTGCTGGGCTCCTTCGTTTCCACCTTCTTCGGCGTCTGGGCGAAAAGCGGCGTGCCGAGCGCCAGCATGCATGCCGCCAGAACAAGACTCTTGCGTTGGAACATGGTCTTTCGTCTTTCCACTACATTTGCCGGATGCCACCGGCCCGATGCCAAAACCGGAAATTTCCCATCACCTGCCCGTGTTGCCGCCAAACACGACCTGTGCTGCCCGGCGCAACCATCACGCCACAAGGCCTGCCCGCGGAATGCGGCGACAATATGCAGCGCGCGCCCGATCGCAAGGGCCCGCCAGGCAAACCTGCCTTAACACCCATCAGCCGGCGCTGGCAACCACCCGTCAAGCCAGCATGCGCCGGGCACGAGACACTGATGCAACCGTGCAACGTCCCCCCTTGCCCTTGCGCAAAACGGGAGCGCGATGCAGCCTGCCCCCGATCCGTCGAAAAGCCGCATTGCCGCAGGCGGCTGTTTGCTCTAGTAACATCTGCCTGGGTAACAACAGCAAACCACAGGCCGTTGCACGCATGTGGCGGGCAGGCCACGCGCAGGCCACATTCGGCGGCAAGCACAGGCCACCATGGGGATGTTTCGCATCCCTGCCTCTCATGAAACACGTGCCGCGCCACGCTTTCTGAATACGGGAACAGCCATGCTGGGTCTTAGCACCATCGCCTCGAAAATCTTCGGCAACGCCAACGAACGCAAGCTGCGCGCCTATCGCAAGCGCGTGGAGAAGATCAACGCGCTGGAGCCGGAGTTCGAAAAGCTTTCCGACGATGCCCTGCGGGCAAAGACGGACGAGTTCAGGCAGCGCCTCAGGGAAGGCGAATCGCTCGATGACCTGCTGCCGGAAGCTTTCGCCGCGGTGCGCGAGGCGGCCCGGCGCACGCTGGGGCAACGGCACTACGACGTGCAGCTCATCGGCGGCATGGTGCTGCACGAGGGCAAGATCGCCGAGATGAAGACCGGCGAAGGCAAGACACTGGTGGCCACGCTGCCCGTCTACCTCAACGCGCTCACCGGCCGGGGAGTGCACGTGGTTACGGTGAACGACTACCTGGCGAAGCGCGACGCGGAGTGGATGGCACCCGTCTACAACTTCCTGGGGCTCAGCGTGGGCACCATCGTGCACGGGCTGGATGACGCCGAGCGCAAGGAGGCCTATGCGGCAGACATCACCTATGCCACCAACAACGAGCTGGGCTTCGACTACCTGCGCGACAACATGAAATACCACCTCGACGAGATGGTGCAGCGTGATCACTACTACGCCATAGTCGACGAGGTGGATTCCATCCTCATCGACGAGGCGCGCACGCCGCTCATCATCTCCGGGCCGGTGGAGGACAGGAGCGAGCTTTACGTGGCGGTGGACAAGCTGATCCCGCAACTGAAGCCGGAAGACTACGAAATCGACGAGAAGATGCGCACCGCCGTGCTCACCGAGCAGGGCACCGAACACATGGAGGAACTGCTGCGCGAGGCCGGGCTGCTGGCAGAGGGCACCTCGCTGTATGACCCGGAAAACGTAACGGTGGTGCATCACGTCAACCAGGCGCTGAAGGCGCACAAGCTGTTCCAGCGCGACAAGGACTACATCGTGAAGAACGGCGAGGTCGTCATCATCGACGAGTTCACCGGCCGCATGATGCCCGGCAGGCGCTACTCGGAAGGCCTGCACCAGGCGCTGGAGGCGAAGGAAGGCGTGCAGATCCAGCCCGAGAACCAGACGCTGGCCTCCATCACCTTCCAGAACTACTTCCGCCTCTACGAGAAGCTCGCCGGCATGACCGGCACTGCCGCAACGGAAGCGGAAGAGTTCATGGACATCTACGGGCTGGACGTGGTGGAAATCCCCACCAACAAGCCGGTGCAGCGGGTGGACGAGAACGACGAGGTCTATCGCACCGAGCGCGAGAAGCTGGAGGCGGTCATCGAGCAGATCCGCGAATGCCAGCAGCGTGGCCAGCCGGTGCTGGTGGGTACCACCTCCATCGAGAAGTCCGAACGGCTGTCGGCGATGCTGAAGGAGCGCGGCATCGAGCACCAGGTGCTGAACGCCCGTTACCACGAGCAGGAAGCGAAGATCATCGCCCAGGCCGGGCGGCCCGGCGCGGTAACCATTGCCACCAACATGGCGGGCCGCGGCACCGACATCCAGCTTGGCGGCAATGCCGAGATGCGCATTGCCGAGGAGCTGGCGGACATCACGGACGAGGCCGAACGCCAGCGGCGGGAAGAGGAAATCCGCCGCGAGGTGGAGGAAGCGAAGCAGCAGGTGCTTGAAGCTGGCGGGCTTTACATCATCGGTACCGAACGGCACGAATCGCGGCGCATCGACAACCAGCTGCGTGGCCGCTCCGGGCGACAGGGGGACCCGGGGCGCTCGAAGTTCTACCTGTCGCTGGAAGATGACCTGATGCGCATCTTCGGCTCCGACCGCATGGACTCCATGCTGCGCAAGCTGGGCCTGCAGGAAGGCGAGGCCATCACCCACCCGTGGATCAACAAGGCGCTGGAAAAGGCACAGCAGAAGGTGGAGGCGCACAACTTCGATGCGCGCAAGAACCTGCTGAAATACGACGACGTGATGAACGACCAGCGCAAGGTCATCTTCGAGCAGCGCAAGAGCATCATGCGCGGCGAGGAGGTGTCGGAGACGGTGCAGGACATGATGCAGGAAACCGTCGAGCGGCTGGTTGCCACCCACATCCCGCCCGGCGAATACGCCGACAAGTGGGACAAGGAGGGCCTGCAGAAGCGCGTGGAGGAAGTGCTGGGGCTTGACCTGCCGGTGGCCGAGTGGGCCGACGAGGAAGGCATCGCCGACGAGGAGATCCGCGAGCGCCTGATGAAGGCGGTGGAGGAGCACTATGCCGCCAAGCGCGAGAAATACGGCGAGGAGATCATGCAGCTGGTGGAGAAGGAGGTGCTGCTGCGCACCATCGACCAGCTGTGGCGCGAGCATCTGCTGAAGCTGGAGCACCTGCGCCAGGCGGTGGCCTTCCGCGGCTACGGGCAGCGCGACCCGCTGCAGGAATACAAGACGGAAGCCTTCGTGCTGTTCGAGGGCATGATCGAGGAGCTGCAGGAGGCGGTTACCAGCCAGCTGATGCGGGTGGAGCTGATGTCGGAAGAGGAGCTGGCGCAACTGCCCTCGGCCGACGAGCTGCCGGCCATGCAGGCCAGCCACATCGACCCGTTCACCGGCCTTGACGAGATGGATGACGAGGTCATCGAAGCCAGCTTCGGAGAGGGGGATGCGCCGGCGTCATCGGTGCGGGTGCCGCCGGAGATGCGCGACCCGAACGACCCTTCCACCTGGGGCAAGGTGGGGCGCAACGAACCCTGCCCGTGCGGCTCGGGCAGGAAATACAAGCGCTGCCACGGACGGCTGGGCTGAAACGCCATAAGGCATATGCCGGGTGCCTGCCGTTTGATCCCGGCCGAAAACGATGGCCCGCGGCCACGGATGGCTGCGGGCCTCCTCCCTGTCCGGCAGCAACACTTGCGGTTGTATGTGCATGGTCTTCGACGTATGCCATGATGCCCGCATGAACGATTTCTTCAACGATATGCTGCGCTTCTTCGCGCGCCTCATGATGTGGGTGGTGGTGGGCGCGCTCGTTCTGTGGCTGATCTGGATGTATTTCGTGCTGACCAGCTGACATTTCACCATTTTCCCGGCGTCGGCCAAACGCCAGACACGGGCAGGCTGCCGGACACATGCCCGGCAGCCTGGTTGTTGCATGCTTCCTGCCGCAATCCGGGGTTATTACAGGTAGCCGGCATCGATGAAGGCGGGCACCAGCAGCACCACGAAGATCACCGGCAGGAAGAACAGGATGAGCGGCACGGTGAGCTTCGGTGGCAGGGCGGCGGCCTTCTTCTCGATCTCCTGCATGCGCTCCTCGCGGTTTTCCTTGGCCAGCGCACGCAGCGCCTGGGCCAGTGGCGTGCCGTAGCGCTCCGACTGGATCATGGCGGTAACCACCGACTTCACCGTCGGCAGGCCGGTGCGCCTGGCCAGGTTTTCCAGTGCCTGGCGGCGATCACCCAGGTAGGAAAGCTCGGCCGTGGCCAATTGCAGCTCTTCCGCCAGCGGGCGCGACTGGGTGCTGATCTCCAGCGACACGCGATTGAGTGCCTGTTCCAGAGACTGGCCGGATTCCACGCAGATGAGCAGCAGATCCAGCGCATCGGACCAGGCTTCGCGAATGGACTGCTGGCGCTTGGTGATGGTATTCGACAGCCACAGAACAGGCAGGAAATAACCAATGAGAAAGCCGATGATGACGCTGAGCAGCGGATTGGCATCGTCGCCCATTACCAGCGGCATGTAGATGTAGGCCAGCACGGCAAAGACAAGGGGCGTGATCAGCCGCACGCCAAGAAAGGTTACCAGATGCCGCTCCAGCCGGTAGCCGGCCATGCGCAGCTTGCGCCGCGCCTCCTCGGCATCGAAGACCTTGCGCAGGTTCAGCGCCTCGACGATCTGCGGCAGCAGCCCCTTGGGCTTGTCGCGCAGCCGTCCCTGCGCGCGCTGCTTTTCCACCTCCTGCCTGTATTGGCGGCGCAGCTCCTCGCGCTCGCGGGTGATGAGATCCACGCGCTTGTCGCGCTCCTGCTTCTCCAGGAACATGCGGGTAACCAGCAGTGCCATGTAGAATGCCAGCCCCGCAATGACGAGCGTCAGCAGGTTGGTCATGTTGAAGTTGCTTTCCAGCCAAGCCGGCATCTGTCGTGCTCCATCTGCATGTTGCCTGTCGCGCCTCTGCCCGGGTGGCTTCAAGCCACTCCATCCAGGCAAGGACCGCTCAGAACTTGAAATTGATGATCTTGCGCATGATCAGGACGCCAGCCAGCATCCACAGCCCGGCCAGCACGGCCACGATGTTGCCCTTGGTGGTCTCGAAGAAAGGATCCAGGTGCTGCGGGTTGAGAAAGGTCATGGCCCCCACCAGCACGAAGGGAATGGATCCGATGATGATGGCCGATACCTTGGCCTCCTGCGAAATGGCCTTCACCTTCAGCTTCATCGTCTTGCGCGCGCGCAGCACCGATGCCAGGTTGGAGAGCGCTTCCGACAGGTTGCCGCCGGTCTCGCGCTGAATGGCAATGACGATGGAGAGGAAGTTCACCTCCGGCAGCGGCACGCGCTCATACATGCGCTCCAGCCCCTGCTCCATGGGGATGCCCAGCTTCTGGCCCTCCACCACCTCCATGAACTCCGGCCCCACCGGGTCGGGCACCTCCTCGGCAATGGTGCGCATGGCATCCGTTACCGGCAGGCCGGAGCGCAGGCCGCGCACCATCAGCTCCACCGCATCAGGCAGGTAGTGAAGGAAACGCTGCATGCGGCGATGTGCCAGGTAGCGCAACAGCCACATGGGCAGGCCCAGAAGGCCGATGAAGAAGGCCACGCCGGCCATGATGAATGCCGTCTGCATGGAGCCCGAACCTGCAAACAGCACCAGCGTGATGAAGGCCAACACCACGCCCATGCCCAGCGAGAACAGGTAGAACTGTGTCTCGCTGGCCTGCAGGCCGGCACGTTGCAGGCGCTGGCGCAGGGTTACACGCTTCTTCTGCTTGCGCTCCCGTTCCTGCAGCTCGCGCAGGCTTTCCTCCAGCTTGCGGCGGCGGTCGTTCTTCGTGCGCTCCAGCAGCCCCTGAACGAAGCCCTGGCGTTGCTCGCGCTGCGGGCCGCTGCCTACCAGCGATTGCAGGCGCTGGTCGGAGGAACGTTCTTCCATGAGGCTGAACACCGCCCACACCACCCCGGCGGCTCCGGCAGCAACTAATGCCAGCAGCATCCATTCAGCCATTGCCATCATCTCCCATCAACATGTGCCTGTCATTGCGCACGAGATGCAGCACCGCCACCTCAGAGCAGCTCATCCGAGTGCGCGGCGGCGCGCTCCAGCGCCTCGGCCAGGCGCACTTCCTCACCGTAGTAGCGGGCGCGATCCCAGAAGTGCGGCTTGGCGATGCCGGTGGAGCGATGCCGCCCCAGCACCCGGCCGTTCTCGTCCTCGCCCAGCACCTCGTAAACGAACAGGTCCTGGGTGATGACCACCTCGCCCTCCATGCCGATGACCTCGGTGATGTGGGTGATCTTGCGCGAGCCATCACGCATGCGCGAGGCCTGGATGATGACGTCGATGGAGCCGACGATCATCTCGCGAATGGTCTTCGGCGGCAACGAGAAGCCGCCCATGGTGATCATCGATTCCAGACGCGAGATGGCCTCGCGCGGGCTGTTGGCGTGCAGCGTGCCCATGGAGCCGTCATGGCCGGTGTTCATGGCCTGCAGCAGGTCGAAGGCCTCGGGCCCGCGCACCTCGCCGACGATGATGCGCTCGGGCCGCATGCGCAGGCAGTTGCGCACCAGGTCGCGCATGGTGATCTCGCCCTCGCCCTCCAGGTTGGGCGGGCGCGTCTCCAGGCGCACCACGTGCGGCTGCTGCAGTTGCAGCTCGGCAGCGTCCTCGCAGGTGATGATGCGCTCGTCATCATCGATGTAGGCGGTAAGGCAGTTCAGCAGCGTCGTCTTGCCCGAGCCGGTGCCGCCGGAAATGAGCACGTTGCAGCGCACGCGCCCGATGATCTTGAGGATCTCCGCACCCTCCGGGCTGATGGATCCGAAGCTCACGAGGTCATCGAGCTTCAGCTTGTCCTTCTTGAACTTGCGGATGGTCAGTGCCGGGCCGTCGATGGCCAGCGGCGGCGCGATGACGTTGACACGCGAGCCATCGGGAAGGCGGGCGTCGCAGATGGGGCTGGCCTCGTCCACGCGGCGGCCCACCTGCGAGACGATGCGCTGGCAGATGTTCAGCAGGTGGGCATTGTCGCGGAAGCGAATGGGCGCTTCCTGGATCTTTCCGTTGACTTCGATGAAGCAGCGATCGGCACCATTGACCATGATGTCGGCAATGTCATCGCGCGCCAGCAGAGGCTCCAGCGGACCGTAGCCCAGAATGTCGTTGCAGATGTCCTCCAGCAGCTTTTCCTGCTCGGCAATGGACAGGGCCACGTCCTTGATGGCGATGATGTCATTGACGATGTCGCGAATCTCCTCACGCGCCGCATCCGGCTCCAGCTGGGTGAGCTGGGTGAGGTCGATGGCATCGATGAGCGCGTTGAAGATCTCGCTCTTGATGTCGTAGTACTCTTCCGAATGATGGCCTCCGGACATGCCGGACGAACGCGGCATGGCAGGCGCGGCCTGGCTGACCGCGGGCGTGGAAGCCGCCATCGCGGCCTGCTGTTCGGGTGCCGACACCGTGGCATTCGCCATGCCTGTGCCGCCTGTTCCTTTCTGTCCGAATTCCCGTTTGCCGAACATCGTTCAACCCCGCTTCATCCAACCTTGCACCTGACGGCCTTCATCGCCTCACTTCGCCTTGCGGCCGGTGCCCAACCTCAGCTTCTCCATGACCGGTGCCAGCGACTGCAACAGGCCGGAAGACTTCTGCTCGCGCTGCTGACGCCGCGGCAGGTCGGCCACCTTCACGGCAATCTCGTGCAGGGCCTGCGCCGCTTCGCTGTCCGGGGCATGCTGCACCACCAGCTTCCCTTCCAGCGCGGCGGTGCCGAAGGCCACTTCGTCAAACGGCACGGTGATGAAATCCTGCGCCCCCACGGCCTCGACGAACTTCTCCACCGGCACTTCCGGGCGCTTGCCCATGCCCACCTGGTTGATCACCAGCAGCGGCGGGGCCTCGTTGGGCCGCAGCTTGCGGATGCTGTCCAGCAGGATCTTGGCATTGCGCAGCGCCGCAAGGTCGAGATTGGCGGTGAGCACCACCTTCTCTGCCTGCACGATGGCGGCGCGCATCCAGTTCTCCCACTCGCCGGGCAGGTCCAGCACCGTCAGCGGCACCAGCTGGCGCAGGATGTCGAGCATCATGTTCAGCGTCTGCTCCTGCACCGGCACCACCTCGTCCAGCGAGCAGGGCGCGGCCAGCAGCATCAGGTGCTCGGAGCACTTGTGCAGCAGCTTGTCGATGAGCGCCTCGTCCATGCGGTCGGAGGCGGAAAGCGCATCGGCCACCGTCTGCGCCACGGCCACGCCGAAGTCGATGCCGGCGGTGCCGAAGGCCAGGTCAAGGTCGGCCACCGCCGTGTTGATCTGATGCTCCTGGGCCAGCAGCCAGCTGACGTTGTGGGCGATGGTGGAAGAGCCGGAACCACCCTTGGCGCTCATGAAGGTGATGATGCGCCCCAGCTTTGCCGAGGGATCGGACAGGAACAGCTGCGACAGCGACGTGATGAGCTGTTCCGCCGGCATCGGCAGGGCCAGGTAGTCATGCACGCCCTCGGCCAGCAGGCGGCGATACAGGAACAGGTCGTTGACGTGGCCGACAACGACCACGCGGGTGCCCTGCACCACCACCTCGGCCAGCGCCTGCAACTGACGGAACAGCTCCTCCGGCGCGGCGGAGCTTTCCACCACCAGCAGCTCCGGCGTGGGAGCCTGTGCGTAGGCCGCCACCGCCCCCATGATGCCGCCGGGGTGCACCTCGGCATGGGTGCGGCGCAGGTGGCGGTCTGCCATCACCTGGCGAAAGAGCTTCTCGCCTGCCGTCGTCTCGGCAAAGAAGTGGACATTGATGGCCGGCAGGGGCGGCAGCCCCTGCGGCACGAAGGCTTCATGCGTGCCTTGTTCAACAGAACCCTGCATGTTCATTCTCCAGCAACATCATTGGCTGACGATGGACTTCACGCCGTCATCGATGCGGATCTTCGAGCCACCCGGCCACTGCGAGGTGGTGTCCTCGCCCTTGCGATACTTGTCTATGCCGCGATTGCGGGCATCGGCATCCGGCGGCGTCATCACCCGCGGGCGCTCGAAGTCTTCCGGGTTGTCCACCTGTGCGGCGATGTTGTGCTGCTGGCTGCAGCCGAAGTCCGCATAGGGCCGGTTCATGGCGGTTTCGTTGACGGGCTTCGACCAGTCGCCACAGGCCCGGGTTACGGCGAACTTGCGCTGGTAGGAGATCTGCACTTCGCCAGCCGCACCGCCGGTGCGGTGCACGATGCGCGCCTTGTCCACGCCCTGGCTGATGAGCTCGCGGGTGATGGTGGCGGCCAGCACCTCGCCCTTCACCGAGCCTGCCGGACGGGTGATGATGATGGGCGTCTGCAGCCCCACCGCATCCTGCGCCAGCCGCTGCACGGCGGTGCGCTCCTTCAGCGCCAGCTTGCCGGAAACCAGCGGTATGCGCAGGTTCACCGTGCCCTTGCGCACCTCGATGGGATAGGTCTGATAGGGCATCTCCGGTGCATAGCCCTGCATGCGGCTGTCGTAGAAGTCGGTGGTGCAGCCGGCCAGCAGCACCATCGCAAGCGCCGCGCCAGCCGTTTTCGTGAACCGTTTCATGGTTGTTGCTCCTGCTGCATGAACCGTGCCGGTCAATTCCATTTCTCGCCTCACTCGACGATGAAGCCGACATTGCCGTGATAGACCTTCTCGCCTCCCCTGGAGCCGCCGGGCGCGCCATAGACCCGGTGCAGACGGCCGAGGAAGTAGGTCTGGTAGTCGGAGGCGATGTTGAGCCGGTCCACCGGCGTGCGGAACTTCTTCTCGTTGCGCGGGGTTACGATGTAGGGCGTGGCCAGCACCACCAGCTCCGTCTGGTTGCTGACGAAATCGCGCGAGCGGAACAGCGCGCCGAGGATGGGCAGATTCTTCACGCCCGGCACGCCATCGATGGCCTGGCGGGTGTCCTCCTTGAACATGCCGGCCAGCGCCAGAGTGCCGCCGGAGGGCAG
>Ga0256839_1002394_pt1 | contig 20903 bp, 30 predicted proteins | sample 354166metaG_FD_185968 | JGI IMG/M metagenome (GOLD analysis project Ga0256839, IMG submission 185968) | Hydrothermal vent microbial communities from Mid Atlantic Ridge, Atlantic Ocean - 354-166 | ecosystem: Environmental > Aquatic > Marine > Hydrothermal vents | place: Atlantic Ocean: Mid... | reverse complement strand
CACGTTACACGCTTTCACCCCGAGCACCGCCTGATGCACGTTGACCCCACGCCCGTGAGCACGCTGCGCAGAGCCAGGGAGATAGGGAGGGAGGCTGGGCTGAAGCACGTTTACATAGGCAACGTGCTGGGAGAGGGGGAGGACACCCTGTGCCCGGAGTGTGGCAGAGTTATGATAAGGAGGTACGGGTTTGACGTGGTGAGCAACCTGCTCGCGGACGGCACATGCCCAGCGTGCGGCGCCTTAATTGCGGGTGTGTGGCACTAACTCCTGCCGAACCTGCGCTCAATCTCCCTGAGCTCCAGGCAGAACATCGTCGGTCTTCCATGGGGGCAGGTGGCTGGCGAGGTGCACCTGCGCAGCTGGCTGATAAGCGTCTCCATCTCCTCTATGGTGAGATGCTCGCCAGCCTTCACGGCATTCCTGCAGGCTATGCGGTACACCGCCTCCTCTCTGCGTCTCCGCTCGTCCTTCACCGCAACCGCATCCACAAGAGAGCGCACCACCTGGCTGACCTCCTCCTTGGGCGCATCCCCGAGAGCTGCAGGCACCGCCTTCACAATGTAACTCCCCTCTCCGAACCTCTCAATCTCAAGCCCGAGTTCAGTGAGCATGTCCAGGTTCTCCTCCAGCAGCGCCCCCTCACGGGGAGACAGCTCCACCAGCACCGGCGCCAGCAGCTCCTGCTTCCTCAGCCTGCCCTGCTGGAGCTCCTTCATAAACCTCTCAAACAGCACACGCTCGTGAGCGGCATGCTGGTCAATCAGCACCAGCCCCCTGCTGCTCTCGGCAAGGATGTAGGTGGCATGAAGCTGGGCAAGAGCTCTGAGCTCCTCCGGGGCATGCTCAGCCCTCTGTGCACGGTAGCTGGCGGCTGCCTCTCTGACACGGTGCTCTGCAGGGACACCTGCCGCTCTGGCACCCGCGCCGGCTCCGAGCACCTGCTGCCTGGGCTCGGCTGCCGGGCTCTTTCTACTGCCCCTCAGCGCCTCCGCCAGCGCCTCGCTGAGAAGCTCCCGCAGCCTGTCTTCTGCTCTGAACTTCACCTCCAGCTTTGCGGGATGCACATTCACATCCACCTGCTCCGGCGGAAGCTCAAGAAACACAAACACCATGGGGTGCCTGCCCTGCGGAAGAAGGCTGCGGCAGGCTTCGGCAAGCGCCTCGCTGAGGAGCCTGCTGCGCACGTACCTGCGGTTCACGAACAGGTACTGCTCAGCCCTTGTAGCCCTGGCGAGCTCTGGAGGTGAGACAAAGCCGTGAACACGGCATTCACCACGCTCTGCAGAGAACTCGTGCAGCTTCCCGGCAACCCTGGCACCGTAGAGGCGTGCTATTCTTGCCTTAGGCTCTGCAGCCGGCACCACGGTGGCTCTGCCATCCCTCACAAACTCAAAGTGTATCTCCGGAAAAGCCAGCATATAGCGGGTCAGAAGCGATGCCACCGCGCTCGTCTCGGTGGCGCTGCTTCTCAGAAACTTCCTCCTGGCAGGAGTGTTGAAGAACAGCCTCTCAACCTGCACGCTCGTGCCTGGCGGGCAGCCTGCCGGCGCGTGCTCCACAAGCCTGCCACCCTCAACCACCACCTTAGTGCCCTCAAGGGCGTCCCGCTCCCTGGTGAGCATGGTAACCTTCGCCACCCTCGCTATGCTCGGCAGCGCCTCACCTCTGAAGCCTAAGGTGGTTATCCTCCCCAGGTCAGCGGCGCTGGCTATCTTGCTGGTGGCGTGGGACTCAAAGGCGAGGCGGGCGTCCTCGTGGCTCATGCCGGTGCCGTTGTCCCTGACCCTTATGAGCCTCCTGCCTCCCTGCTCTATCTCCACCCTTATCCTGCTCGCAAGTGCATCTATGCTGTTGTCCACCAGCTCCCGCACCACGCTCGCAGGACGCTCCACCACCTCCCCGGCGGCTATGAGCATTGCCGTGCTCCTGTCAAGCACCCTGATCCTGCCCATCACAGCACCTCCTCAGCCTCCATGGCTGTGGTGAAGGTGCGCAGCAGCACCTCCTCATCCGGCTCCTCCAGCTCCAAGAGCAGGCGCTCGCTTGCTTCCCTGTACCTTGCCGCACGCCTCTCCAGCTCCTCAAGCTTTGCCACCACGCTCCTGCGCTCCATCTCTGCCCTGAGACGGCTGAGAATCTCACGGCTGCCGCCCAGGAAGGCTGCCTCCCTGAACACCTTGCATGCCACCATGTCCCTGAAGCTTCCGAACTCAAGCTGTCTCTCGGCAGCCTGCCAGCTCTTTATCAGATAGTCCAGCTCCTCCTTCCTGGGCATGGAGAGCAGGCGCAGCTTTATCCTGAAGAGCAGCTCGTCCACCCGCTCCTCAAGCTCCTCCGCACCCTCCGCAAGGATTACCACAACGTCAAGGTCAGAGCCCGCCACCAGCTCGCCCGTGCTGCGCTCCTGCCGCGGGTCGCTGTGCGCCATTCCCAGGGGCACGTCCCCGCCTATGATGATGCACATCCTCTCATCCTCACCCGTGGCGCGCAGCACCTCGGAGGCTATGCTCTCCGCCAGCCTGAGCTTCCTCCTGCTGGTCTCAGCTATGTGCCTCTCAACCTCCCTCAGCCTGCGCTCCACGGCTTCCTCCTCAAGACCTGCCACGGTGTAGCTCAGAAACTCCCGCTGTACTGAGGGCGAAAGCCTGGCATACCCCGGCACCCGCCTGTCCAGGCGCAGGTAGCGCCTGCCAGCGCGGGCAAGGGTTATCCTCTCGCTGAGCATGCACGCACGCCACAGCCTGAAGGTGTCGCAGCCCAGGCTCTCGTACAGCTCCCTGCCGAGGGCGGTGCCGTGCTCCCTGAGGTACTCCAGCACCCTGCGCTCAGTGCTCCGCCAGCTCTCTGAGCTTCTGTGCAACAGCATCTCCCACCTCTGAGGTTGAGGCTCTGCCCCCCAGGTCAGGGGTGCGCACCCCGGAGCGCAGCGCCTCTGCCACCGCCCGCTCCACCAGCTCAGCCGCTTCTGCCTCACCCAGCTCCCGCAGCATGAGCGCACCCGCAAGTATCTGGGCGACGGGGTTGGCGAGCCCCCTGCCGGCAATGTCTGGGGCTGAGCCGTGCACGGGCTCAAACATGCTCACCCCCTCAGGATTTATGTTGCCACTGGGTGCAAGACCTATTCCCCCCTGAATCTGCGCCCCCAGGTCGGTGAGTATGTCTCCGAACATGTTGGGGGTGACAACCACCTGGAAGTGCTCGGGTCTGGTGAGGAAGTACATGGTAATGGCGTCCACGTATACGTGCTCTGTCTCAATGCCCTCATGCTCAGCCGCCACCCTCTCAAACACCTCCCGCCACAGGGAGTACATGTGGGTGAGCACGTTCGCCTTGTCCACGCTGCTCACCCTGCTCATGCCCTCCCGCACCGCCAGCTCAAAGGCGTAGCGTATCACGCGCTCCGCCCCCTCCTTTGAGATAACCCCAAGCTGAAACGCCACCTCCTCGGCACCTTCTTTCTCAATGTCTATGCCGAACTTCAGACGGTAAAGCTCACGCACCACCTCCACCTCCTCCCTGCTGCTGCCTGACCTGACCCTCGCCCCCGCTCCCACATAGAAGTCCTCGGTGTTCTCCCGGACCACGTAGAAGTTTATGTGCTCGTGGCTCTTGCCCTTCAGCGGCGTATCAATGCCGGGGTAGAGCCTGACGGGACGGAGGTTAACGTACTGGTCAAAGTAAAAGCGCAGCCTGAGAAGTATGCCCCGCTCAAGAACACCCGGCTCAACCCTGGGGTCGCCCACCGCGCCCATGTAGATGGCGTCGCAGCGGGAGAGCTCCTCAAGGGAGTCCTCATCCAGCGTCTCCCCCGTGCTGAGGTAGTGCTCCGCACCAAAGGGATAGCGGAGCCACTCAAACTCTATCCCATGCACCTCACCGCAGGCTTCAAGAACCTTTATGCCTTCGGCAACCACCTCGGGACCTATGCCGTCACCCGGTATAACCGCAATCCTGTACATAACACCACCATACCAAGTTGGTGCGGGATGATAAAAAGGTTTACCGCAAAGGTTTATATTCAGTGCCGACAGAGGTTAGCTCATGCATCGCCTCAGAATAACCATCACCGGGAGCAGGGTGCACGGCGTGGGCTATCGCCTTTTCCTTCTTGATGAGGCTGATGCCAGGTTCCTCACAAACTTTGACGCACGCAATGTTGTGATGGGAAGCTCACAGGCGGTGGTTGTGCTCGCAGGAGGGGAGAGAGAGGCTGTGGAGGATTTCGCAGAGCTCGTGAAAACCGTGCACCCTGAAAGTGCCGTTGTTTCTGATGTCAGGGTGGAGGAGTACAGGGGAAGCATAAGAACCATTGAATCCTTCAGGAGCTCCTTCTCAATACACCAGCTCTGCAAGATTGCCAGCGCAGGAGTGAAAATGCTTGAGAAGCAGGACGAGATGCTGAGAAAGCAGGACCTGATGCTGGAGAAGATGGACCTGATGCTGAAGAAGCAGGACGAGATGCTGAGAAAGCAGGACCTGATGCTGGAGAAGATGGACCTGATGCTGAAGAAGCAGGATGAGCTCAGGGAGTGTGTTGAGAGGGGCTTTCAGGAGCTGCGGGAGGAGCACGTGAGAACAGGGGAAACCCTGCTTGACATCTTCCGCTCTGAGGTGCAGCAGCTCCGCAGGGAGATGGACGCCCTGCGCTCAAGTGTGGAGGAGATAAAGAGGAGGGTGGGTATTGCCTGAGCCACGGGTGCAAACACCGCGGTGCATGCACGTAACCGATGATTTTATATATGGGGTAGCTCAAGATTAACTATAAAAGTTGAACAGGAGGTGTGGTATGGTGTTCAGGAAGTTTCTGAAGGAGGAAAGGGGGCAGGGTGCCATTGAGTACATCCTGCTGGCTGGCGGTATAATAGTGGCTGCTGTGGTGATATTCTACATATATAAGAGTATAGCACAGACTGCCGGCGGTGAAACAAACAAAACAATCAACATGACTGTTGCTGAAGTAAACAAGTCTGTTGCTGCGGAGCTTGCAAACCTCTGAGCATGCATCTGCTGCAGGCTATTGCAGCCTGCCTCTTTCAACCTTTTTGAAGGTGCGCGGTGTGAGGGGTGATTTTTGCAGTTTTGCAGCGGAAGAGCGTGCCCAGGGTTCAATGGAGTACATCCTGCTGGCTGGCGCCATCATAATAGCCGCCATAATAATCATTCCCTTCTACCGCTCAGCCACTGAAAAGGCTGGAAGCACGCTCAACACCAGCGTTGACATGACCCAGAGGAAGTTCAACCAGAGCATCTCCGAGGAGCTGGGAAAGCTTTAAGTTGGCAAGCTGCAAGCACCTGGCATGGGAATCTCAGACTTCCTGTACCGGAGCTTTGTCAGACCCCTCCAGACAGGCGAAGGCTACAACATGGTGAACACCTTTATCTACGGTATTCTGCTTCTCCTGCTGGCATTTGCAACGGTGAGAGCCCTGAAGCGTGCGGGCATTGAGCTGAACCGCCGCTTCTTCTTTGCGCTCGTCCCCTTCATGCTCTTCGCCGGCGTGCTCAGGGCGCTGGAGGAGTTCGCAAGGGTAACAGGCGCTGGCGTGCTGCCCCACAGCTACCTCTTCCTCACCCCCGGCATATACTTCCTCACCGCCGCCCTGGCGCTGCTCTGCCTGCTGGCTGCGAGGCGCACTGGGGAGGGCTGGGAAAGGCGCATGCAGCTCGGCGGTGCTCTGCTGCTGGTGCCCCTTCTGCTCATCTACCTGCACGACGTTTACTTGGTGCTCACGGGCTCTGCCGGCGGGCGTGCAGCCCTGAACCCTGGTGCCTTTGCAGTTATCCTCGCGGCAGCAGCCTTCTTCTTCCTCTCATCCTCAGCCGTGCTCAGGCTTCTCAGAATCAGCAGCCCTGAAAACCTGCTGCTCATGCTCGGCGTAGCCCTGGACTCCGCTTCCGTTTATGTAGCCTACGCCATGCTCGGCTATGCCGTGGAGCAGCCCCTCACCCATGCACTGCTCGGCGTGCATCCTCTTGGCTACCCCCTCTTCAAGCTCGGCTTCTACCTGCTCATCCTCCACTTAGCAGGCGGCGAGGAAAGCGGGGACATCTGGCTGGTGAAGCTGCTCCTCTTAGTGCTCGCCCTCCCCATGGGTGTTCACAACACCCTCCAGATTCTCTTGGGAGTTTAGCCAGCCCAGCACCTCGCGGTGAAGCGCTGCAAAGCGCTTGAGCATGGGATGCTCACTGCCAAGCTCTGACCTGAACCTCTCCATGCTCTGCTCAAAGCTCACCCGCCTCGTGCCCATTATCAGGTTATCAGCATAAGCCACCAGCTTCTCCTCTCTGGTTTCCGGGAAGAAGTCACGTGCCGGCATTCCCAGTGCACGTGCCTCCTCTGCAGATATACCCGCCCCCACGTGCCTCTCCGCTATTCTTGCAAGCCTCTCATCCACCCCAAGCCTGCGCAGCAGCTCCGCCCCCGCATATCCGTGAGCAGGAGAATGAGTCACACTCCTCCCTATGTCATGCAGCACCGCTCCAGCTATCGCAAGCTCAGCCTCCACCCCCCGCACCCTGCCTGCGAGCTCCTCCACAAACTCAGCCACCGCCATGCAGTGCTCCTCAACACGCCTGGGCACGAACCTGCGCAGGAGCTCCAGCGCATCAGCAGTGCGCATCAGCAGCCACGCTCAGCTCTCTCTCCAGTCGCTGAATCTCCCTCTGCAGCCTCTGCACCCGCTCCTCGGCATCCACATGCTCAAGGGCAGAGCCGCACTCGGGGCACCTGAACTCCAGCTCCGCTGCCTCCTCAAAGGGCACATAACGCTCATCCTTTGAGCAGGCAAAAAACACCCTCCCCTGGATGGCATCCAGCTCCCTTGAAAGCGCCTCCAGCATCCTCTGCTTTCTCTGCCTGATGAGCTCGTAAACCCGCTCCAGCTCCAGCTTCCAGGTATAGGTGTACCAGCCTATCTCCGCATCCCTGGTGCGCACGTAGCTGGCTAAGCGGTAGTCGTATAGCTTGTAGAGCACCCTGCGCACCGTGTTTATCTTCATCCCCGTCTCCTCTGCAAGCTCCTCGTCCGTCGCCTCCCTGCCCAGCAGAGCATACACTACATCCAGCCCTTCCTCATCCACCAGCTCCGTCAGGAACCTTCTCGCCTCTGGGTCACCGAGTATGCTCTTGCCGTTGTTCACTCCCACTGCCTCCGTAATACTATTAGAAGCTTCCCGGGTTATAAATTTTTTGCAAGAAAAATTGAACGGCGATGGTAATGAAATTTAATGCACTTCCATCAGTATTTTCTGCGTATCAGGAACTCCGAAACCGTTTCAATCATTTTAATGGTGTCATTTCTTATTTCAGTTGATTTTAATGCATCAAGCGCAGATTCAAAGTATTCTCCAGCCTTACTCATGGAGAAATCTCTTGCGTGCGTCCTTTCAAGAATTTCAAGCACCTCTCTGACATCCCTATCTGACAGCTTATCTTTGGCATATATCCTCTCAAGTCTGTTCCTGTCTGCTCTGCCTGCATTCTCAAAAGCATATATCACCGGTAGAATCTTCTTTTTCTTACGTATATCGCTTGCAACTGGCTTTCCAGTCTTCTCACCCCAGATTCCAATCATGTCATCTACGATCTGGAACGCTATACCGATTCTGCGTCCGAAGCTGCGGAAGCACTCTATCACCCTCTCATCTCTGGTTGCGAGCAGCGCACCCACGTGGGTGCTTGCCTCTATGAGTGCCGCTGTCTTTCTGGACACCATGTCCAGGTAGCTCTCTATGCCTATGTCCAGGCGCTCCTCAAAGCTCATGTCCAAGTACTGCCCCTCGCACAGCTCCATCACCGTGTGGTTGAGCACCTCCAGCACGTCCACCACCCTCTCATCCGTCACATTGTACTCCCTCAGCCTGAGGGCTGCAAGATTTGCGAGCACGTGCATGCCATCGCCTGCGTTTATGGCGTGTGCCTTGCCGAAGAGCTTCCACACCGTCGGTCTTCCCCTGCGCTCCTCATCCATATCCTCTATGTCATCGTGTATGAGCGAGAAGTTGTGAATCAGCTCTATAGCCGCCGCTGCTGGCAGCGCCTTGGTGTACACCCCTGAGATTGCGCGGTAGGTCAGGAGGCACAGGGTGGGTCTCACCCTCTTGCCGGGGTACTGCTGGCATGGCTTGAGCTCCTGGTCCAGCCAGCCTAAGTGGTACATCATCATCTCGTACAGGCGCCTCGGATGCCTGCGCTCCTCAAAAATTCGTCTGAGCTCCTGCTCCACCATCACCGCATGCTCTGCCAGTATCTCCTCCGCCTGCATCAACACACCTTCGGACTCTGTGCCTTAAAAAGGTTTCCAGTCATTGCTCTCGCTCTGCCTGGCGCAAAGCTTAATATCCCCTGCTGCATCACATGAGAACATGAAGCGTGAGCTGGAAGGTACCGTAACAAGGAGTCAGGGGCAGGTTGCGATAAAGGACAGCGAAGGGAAGGAGCGCCTGGTCCACAACCTCTTTGACGGACTCTCCGGCAAAAAGGTCAGGGTGACCGTGGAGCTGCTTGAAGAATGATCAGCCTCCCTGGGGCTGGGGCTGCGACCTGCTCCTGAGGGCACTCTGTATCTTCGTCTGCATCTCCGTGAGCTTTGCCTTCAGCTTCTCCTCCTGCTTCTTCAGGGTGTTAAGCCTCAGCTCAAGCGTCTCCTTTCTCTCCCTGAGCTCCTGCTCAACCGCCTGCTTCTCGCTTCTTACCAGCAGGCTGCCCACGCTCTTGTAGACCTCTGCATCTCCCGCCAGCCTCTCAACCTCCTTAAGCGCCCTCTCAACCTCCTTGAGCTGAAGCTCCATCTGCATCCTCTGGGCAACCACGCTCTCAGCCTGCTGCTGGAGCTGCTGGAGCTGCACAAGCTGGTGCTGCACCTGCGGTGGAATCTGCTCCATCTCTCATCCTCCTAACTCTCTTGCAAGCTTCACCCATCTCATCACCGAGGACAGGGAGGCTCTCAGCGCGCTCCCGTCCTCTGCATCTACCTCCACTATCACTCTGCTCCCCTCCCTCATAAACCTTACCGTAGCCCTGTCTGAAGGCGAGCTCTCAACCTCCGGCACCACCGCTGCAAAAACCACCTCAGCCAGGCGCTCATCCTCAAGCTCCAGGAGCAGCCTCGCTCTCCCTGCCAGCATCCAGAATCACCTTCTCCACACCCACCTCGGGACCCCTGGGTGAGAACAGCAGCGAGCTGCCCCGCTGCCTCACGCTTGAAGCGGGCACCCCAAGCCACCTCGCCACCTGCTCCGCCAGCTCTCCCTGCGAGTACCCGTAGCTGTATCCCAGCTCCCTGCACAGCATAGCCCTGCGCAGCTTTATGGCAAACCTCCTCCTGGCATTTAAGTAGACCTCAATGAGCGACGGATTGCCGTGCCTCTCCTTCACTATAACCACCCTGTCATCCAGCGAGAAAACCTCCTGAAGGTTAGCCTTCCCTCTCGTCATGTACCTCGCCCCTATGGCTCTCGCCAGGTCCCTGCTGAAGCTCCTGGTTCTTGGCGAGGGCTTTCTTGAGGTGGTGACCAGGGTCATCTCGCCTTTACTCTCTTCACCACCTTCGGTCTCGGCTTGTAGAGCACACGGTATCCGCAGAAGGCGCAGCGCACGTGCTGCTCCTCCAGCTCCACCTCCCTGCCGCAGGCTCCGCACACGTACATCAGCTCACCTTCCTAACGGTTCTGTCTGCAGCAAGCGCCGGGGCGGTTCTGGGCAGGTATGCGCCGCCCGCAAACTTTGCGCCGCACTTTCTGCATCCCCATATACCCGAGGCTATCCTTTTCACCCCCTTCTTGCCGCACACCATGCACTGGTGCACCTGCCTCTGCTTCCTGTCAATCTCCACCCACTTTCTTCTGAGCCTCATTCCGTATCTCGGACCGAACTTGCCGGCGGAGCCCACCTTCTTGGTTCTTCCCATAGCTTCACCCCGGTATCTTCTGCCTGAGGAACTCAGCCTTCTCTCTGCCCTTCCTAACAATATCAACAATTTCCTCTCTGGTGAAGGTGCCGCTGCCGCCCTTCTGCATCGCCACTATCTCACCCTTCTCGTTATAGCCCACTGTCAGCCTGGCATCCAGCACCTCCTCCTCCTCCAGGCACGGGTCCAGGAGTATGTGCCCGCCTATCTTGCAGTAGGTCACCTCCACGGGTGTGTCCCTCACCGGCAGCTTCTCCTCGGTTCTGGTCTTGTAGTCCACCTTTCCGTCCTCCAGCTTGGGCATGCAGGTGTTCTTGAGTGCGGCTATTGCGCCCAGGGTGCAGGCATCAAACAGGTTGCCGTCGTAGTCCAGGGGATGCAGGTCAATGAACACTATCCACACCAGCTCACCCTCCTCAATGCACAGCTTCTCCAGCTCAATGCACCCTGACTCCCTTATCGCCCTGTCCACCACCCTTGCCAGCTCCACCGTGTCCTCATCCGGCGGACCCCGCTCAAAGCTGGGGCTGGCTAAGGGTATGAGCTCGGCATTCGTGGTGAGCACTCCCGAGTCCGGCATGTCAGGGAAGGGCATCCCCACTGCAAGCTTCACGCCCACCATCACCCTGGTGCCGCCCAGCCTCACCAGTGCCGAGCCCTCGGCGCGCTGGTTGACGCCCACCTCAACGCTCACCTCTCTGTACTCATCAAAACCCCTGCCATCAACACGCCTGCCCTCATTCAGCAGCTTTATCACGTGGTCCCTCTTGATATCCGCGATAATATCCTGATTCATTGCTCTTCACCCCTCTTCTCGTAAGCCTTCTTCAGCGCCTCCTTCTGCTTCTCGTACACCTGCATGCACCCCTTCACTGCCAGCTCAAAAGCCTGCTCAAACTCCTCCTGGGTGAGGTTGCCGTCCATCTGCATCAGGCACACCTCGCCAGTGCGGGGCACTATTGCAACCGGCAGGTCAGCCTCGCCGTAGTTGTCCTCAATGTCAAACAGGTCCAGCACGATGTGTCCGCCCACCTTGCCTGCGGCGCACGCCGGCACCAGGTCCCTCATGGGTATCCCCGCATCCGCCAGTGCAACACTCGCGGCGGTTATGCCCGCGCATCTCGTGCCCGCCTGTGCCTGCAGGATTTCTATGAACACATCTATGGCTGTCATGGGGTAAAGGTGGGTGAACACCACGCTCTCCAGTGCCTGTCTGGTCACCTTTGAAATCTCCATGCTCCTCCTGTCTGGACCTGGACGCTTGCGCTCATAAACCGAGAAGGGTGCCATGCTGTAGTAGGTTCGCAGCACCGCCCGCTTCGGGTTAGCCTCGTGTCTGGGGTGGATTTCCTTGGGTCCGTAGCATGCCGCCAGCACCTTATTTCCGCCCCATTCCACGTACGCCGAGCCATCAGCACGCTTAAGCACACCTGCCTCTATCTTCAGCGGTCTCAGCTCATCCACTTTTCTGCCATCAAGCCTTCTGCCATCCACAATAAACTCCTCAGGTTCGCCTGCCTTCATACCCTTTCCCTCTCGCGAACTATCATCTCCTTAATCCTGTCCGTCAAGCCTGAAGTGTGCGCCTCCTCCTCAATCTTCCTGAGCGCTCTCTCCACCAGGTCCTCCATCGCCGTGCTCCTGCAGGACACCCACACCATGCCATTCTGCCCCACCAGTATTCTGCACCCTGTCTCTCTCGCCAGCATCCCCAGCATTGAGCGCTTTCTTCCTATCACCCTGGGCACCTTTGCGGGAGAAATCTCCACCAGCCTTCCGCCCTTAACTATTCTGCATCCCCTCTGCTTCATGGTCAGGTAGACCCCCTTAGTCGGTGCCACCTCCCTCACGTAGGCATATATCACCGTCCCTGGCTTCATCACCTTAGCCAGGGGGATTCTGAAGGGGTCAACCTCCCGGTGAAAATCGGAGCTGTTCAGTATGGCGGTGTAGGGGCTGCTTATATCAACGCTCCAGGCAGTCTCGTATATCGTGCCGGTAACCGTGCCAATCACAAAGTCCCCCACCTTCGGGTAGTACCTCCCCACTAAGGAGATGACCCTCACGCTGCCCCTGCTGGTGTCCAGCAGTCCCATAACCGCCGCATACACCCTGTCCCCCTCCCTGTACACTCCCTCTCCCAGCTTCACCCTGCCCCTTGCCACCTCCTCACCGGGTATAACGAACCTCCTCGCGCTCATCACTCAAGCCTCCTGACCTCAACCTCGCCTCTGGTGGCTGCCTCAAGCTTGCCCAGCATCTCCTCCATGGCACCCGCCGGCAGGGTTATCGCGAACACCCAGCTTCCGTCCCTGAGCCACTCCTCCCTCTCGGGCTTGCCGTACATCTTCACCACGTGCTGGGCTTTGCTCACATACCTCCAGGGCACCTTCACCGCCATGGTGCGCTCCTCAAACTTCAGCGGCAGAATCCTGCGTATAGCCTTCACCACCTCCGGCACCTGTGCTTCGGCGCTTCTGTGAATGTCTATGTTCACCTTCGCCTCCTCCAGCGCCTTCTCTATTCGCTGGGGCGGGTGCGGCGTGCCGGTCTGCGGGTTAATCGCGTGCTTGGCGATGTAGCTTATAACCTGCCTCCTGCGCTGCTCCTGCATTTTCCTGCGCTGCTCGGTGGTGAGCTGAATCTCCCCCTTCCTCACAATCCTGTATATAACCTCCTCCAGGCTTCCCGCTCCCAGCACCTTCATCGCGTGCTCCACCGAAGCCTTCTCACCCTTTCTGGCATCTCTGAAGACCTGCTCCACCGCCACAAGCTGCTCCAGCTCCACCTTCTCACCCTGCTTCACACGGAGTGCCAGCTCTGGATGCACAAGCACCTCAAAACGCTCACCCTTGGTGCTCAGGCGTGCGATAACAGCCTCATCTAAGGTTACCATCCTCTACTCCTGCTCCTCTTCTTCCTCCTTCTTCTCCGGCACCCTCTTCAGGCACTCCCTGACCTCTTCCTGCGTGAACTTCCTGAACTTCTTGGTGCTGAGCTCCACCACCGCCACGTCTATGGACTCCTCGCTCATCTTGCCCTCCGTGACCTCGTTCATCACCTTCATCGCCAGGTCTATCGCTTCGTCCAGGCTCATGTCGTCCCTGTGCTCCCTCTCAAATATCTCCATGGCGGTGCTTCTCCCTGCGCCGATTGCGGTGGCTCTGTACTCTATGAGGGCGCCGCTCGGGTCAGTTTCAAAGAGCCTCGGCGAGTCGTTCACGCCCGCTATGAGCAGGGCTATGCCGAAGGGTCTCACGCCGCCGTGCTGGGTGTAGAGCTGCTTGAAGTCGCAGATTCTCTTGGCGAGAACCTCAATATCAATGGGCTCGTTGTAGGTGATTCTGTGCACCTGGCACTCCACCCTCGCCCTGTCCACCAGCACCCTTGCATCAGCCACCAGCCCGGAGGTTGCCGCGCCAATGTTCTCGTCAATCTGGAATATCTTTTCAATGCTCCTCGCCTCCACGAGCCTTGAAGTAATTCTCTTGTCAACCGCTAAGAGCACGCCATCCCTGTATCTTATCCCCAAGGAGGTTGTGCCCCTCTTCACTGCCTCTCTCGCATACTCAACCTGGAAAAGCCTACCATCAGGGCTGAAAACCGTTATAGCCCTGTCATAACCCATGCTTGGCATCGGCTGCATCTTCTTCACCTCTAAGCTCCTTACACAGTGCCCCTACAAACCTCAGCTTCAGAATTCTGAGCCTCTCTCTGAGCACCTCATCCACCGGCTCTGCATAACACAGCCCACCGGTTGTACCTCTGAGTATAAAATCCTTGCCCTCAAGACTGACCTTCTCTTCTCTACTTATAAAACCTGCCTTCCCACTTAAAAACTTTCGCCTCAGCGCCCTCACAGTTCCGCTGACTCCTAAGGGGCGCAGGTGCACTCTTGCTCCGCCAATCTCCGAGACCGCGCTCATCGCCGCCACCACCCTTTCAACCCCATTATGGCTGCACACCACAAAGCCCCTCTGCTCCGCCTCGCTGAACTCCAGCAGGCGCAGGCTGAGCTCAGAAAAGCCTGTCTCACCGAAAAGCGCAAGAGCTGAGGCTGCTATGGCGGAGCCCACCTCTCTCCTTCCAAGCCTGACATCGCTCTCCGCGAGGAACGCCACGTACCTCTTTCTCATCCTGAGAGAAGGTGGCAGAGGTTTAGCCCTGAGCAAGCCTCACCCCCCTGCCCACCTCTCTTCTCGCCAGCCTCTTCTTCTCCAGCAGCTCGCGCGGCACATGCTGGGACGCTGCCAGCGCCTCCTCCTCAGTGAAGCCGATGCACTGCAGCAGCGCCATAACCTCCTTAGTGCCCCTGAGCGCATACCTGCACCTGGCACCCGTGCTAACCGCAATCCTGAAGCCGTACTTCCTGCTCAGCCTGAGAATCTCCCCAACCTGGGAGAGCAGCCTGGCTCTCTCAGCACCCCTTGCAGCCACCACATCCTCCAGGTCTATGCCTATCGCAACGCCGCTTCTTGCGGCTTCTCTGGCAACCACAGTATCAACGCCGCAGTCCCTCCTGCCGGCGTAGGGGTGGACCAGCACATCAACCCTGGAGTCGCGGGCGGCGCACCGGTTTATCTCCATGCTTCCACCGTGCACTATTAGAAAGTCAAATTTCCGCCAGTACCTCCTGATATCCCCCAGGAGCTCCCTCCTGGATTCTGCGTGCACCTCAACACCTGAAGCTATGCCCTCATGCACCACCCCATCACACAGGCACAGCTCCGTGCCCATGCTCCTTGCCAGTCTCTGCAGGCATGCTGGAGTATCCGCGCCTGAAGAGTGCAGAGAATGCACGTGCAGGTCGGTGAACATCCACACTACTTACCCCTGCGCAGGTTGGCTCTTATGCTGGGTCTGAGCTTCTCTGCGCCCTTGCCCCTGTTTCTGAGCCCGCGTGAGCGCTTGCCGGCACTGGTGAGACCCCTGAAGACCCTGCCTCTGTGCGCCCTGCCCGCTATCCACCCCAGCTCCGGGTCGCTTCTTATTGCGGGATGGTGGGGGTCAAGCATGATGACCTCAAAGTACTCATACCTTCCGTCCCTGCCAATCCAGTAGGAGTTCAGCACCTCCAGGTTCGGGAACCTGCGCTGCGCCCTCTCCTCCGCAATCCACTGCAGCGACTTCTTCGGGGTGTACTTCACCACACCCATTCTCTTAGGGCGCCTGCCACCGCGCGGGCGTGCCTTTCTTCTTCCGCCCTTTCTCACCCTTGAGCGAACCACCACAACTCCGGGTTTTGCCTTGTATCCCAGCGCACGTGCCCTGTCCAGGCGCAGTGGCTTATCCACCCTGACCACGCTCAGGTCTCTCCTCCAGTCGGGAAGCCTCTCCCTCATGAGCGTGCCCACGTAGCTCTCCGAGGGCCTCTTCCATGCCGCTGCAATGTACCTGTAAACACCCATCTCATATCACCCTGACACAGCATTCAGGCTCTCAGTGGCAACATTAACTGCCAGAAGAATTTATGTGCTGCCGCGGAAAGTATAGTTAATGCGGTGGGAGAGGCTGCTCTTCATCTACATCTCTGCCCTCTGGGTGCTTGCGGTTCTGCTTTCCTGCTACACCTTCGGTCCCTTAGCTGGCACCGAAACCTCAGCCTACCACGCCAGGATGACAGAGCTCTTCAGCCGTGAGCTTTTTCCGCAGTATGACCCCCTCTCCTACGGCGGCAGAGCCTTCACCTACTACCCCCTGGGCTACTTTCTCGCCGGGCTGGTGGTGAGGCTTACGGGAGCAGAGCTCTTCTACCTGCTCTTCCCTGCGGCAACCTTCTCAGCCTACCTGGCGCTGGCGTACCTGCTGCACAGGAGGTTTGCTGACAGGTGGGCGAGCATGGCTGTCGTGCTCCTCATCATCACCACAGCCTACGGAGCCTTCGGCAGGTACTTCATCCACCAGCTCACCTACATATTTGCCCTCGCATCCGCATACCTCAGCCTGAGGGAGAGATACCTCGGTGCAGGGGTGCTCGCGGGAATGGCGGCACTCTCCCACGCCGAGAGCTTTCTGTTTCTGGTGCTGTTTCTCGGCGCCCTCTCCACGGCAAAGAAGAGAGCCCTCCTCCCGCTGCTCACCGGCGCAGCCCTCGCAGCCCCCTACTACCTGCACCTGCTCGCCAGCAACTCCTGGTACCTTCCTCTCGCCGACCCTGAGTACAGGGCTGTGCTGCTCGGCTACTGGGACGACGTAAAGCCGGGTGTGGAGAACCTGATAAAGCTGCGCTATCTGCTCTTCTTGGGAGCCGGAGGCGCCCTTGCCTTCTCCCGCCACAGAGCCTTCATGGTGATGGTGCTTTCAGGCTCAGCCTTAGTTTACATGGGCAGCAGGTTCATCTCCCCCTTGGGGCTGCTCCTCTTCTCCCTTCCCGCCGCAGCCCTTCTTTCAGAATTCAGGCTCAGGAGGTACCTCTTCTTGGGTGCTGCAATCTACTCCCTCCTGTACCTCGGCTACGCCGTATCCTCGCCCCTGCAGGCTCAGACCGACCCCTCCCTGCTTGAGACGCTGGAGTGGATAAAGCACAGCACCCCCGGGAACACCACGGTGGTGGCATCAATAAAAGAGGGACACCTCATCACCTACTACGCAGAAAGAAAGAACTTCGCCGACGGGCTGTTTGAGTTTGCAGACCTCAGGAAAGCCAGGCTCAGCCTTGCCGCCTTCAGCGGGAACACCAGCGCCCTTGAGGAGCTGCTCGCACTGCCTGAGCCGAGGGTGTTCCTCGTGAGAAAGAGCAGCCCAGCCTACGGCTATCTTAAAGAAAGGCTTGAAGTGCTTCACGAGGCGGGTAACTATGCGGTTCTCGGGTAGGTGCTTCTGGGCTATCATTGCAGTGCTGCACCTGCTCTTCCTCAGGAGGGGGCTGTGGACAAACGACGAGGGCGCGTACCTGCTCCTCACCCGCTCGGTGGTTGAGAACTTCCCCCGCTTCCTCAACCTCTCCGCCTACATCCCCGAGCCAGGCGCAGGCGCCTACTACTCCTACTTCAGGTTCAACGGCGAAGTGCACGCAGGCATAAGTCCTGGCTTATCTTTGCTTTCGGCACCCCTCTACCTGCTTCTGGGAGAGCTCGGAATAAAGCTTGTAAGCACAGCCGCCAGCATCGGCACCGCCTGCCTGCTCTACCGTCTCGCCTCTGCAAGAGGCGAGGAGTACGGCAGATTCGCGGCGCTCACCTACACCGTTGCCACCCCCGCGTTATTCTATGCCACCAGCCTCTGGTACCACTCCCTTGCCGCCTTCTTCTTCACCCTCAGCATATACTCGGTGATTGAGAGAGGCAGGCATGCACACCTCCTGCTTCCTCTTTCATGCTCCCTCATGGTGCTCTCAGCCTACTACCTCCTTCTTCCTGCAGCAATACTTGTTATAGGATACTCACTTAGCCTCAGAAACAGAAAAAGCATTATCTGCCTCCTCGGCTTTGGTGCAATGCTTCTTCCCTCGCTGGCTTACAACGCCGCAAACTTCGGCTCACCGCTGACCGCCGAGTACTCTGCCGCACCGCTGCTTGAAGTGGCTGGAGGTGGCACACAGAGCCTGCAGGAGCTCATCACCAGGATAGCCCGCAGACTGCCAGCGCTGCTTTTCAGCGCCGAACTCGGAAGCGGCGAGTACGCCTGGGCTCAGAAGGCGTTATTTCAGTCCTCACCCGTGCTCGCCCTCAGCATGGTGTGGCTCCACAGAGCACGCCGGCTGAGGCTTCCGCTGCTCTCGGCAGGAATGCTGCTCCTGCTAACCGCCTACGCTGCAGGAGACCTGGGCGGCTGGCAGCTCAGCATGCGCTACCTTCTGCCCATCTTCCCGCTGCTTTGTCTGGCTCTTACAGAGCTCCTCGGTGTTCTGCGAATCCCGGTGCCTGAAAAAACCATGCTTGCCATGATTGCCATGGCACCCCTGCTCCTCCTCGTCCCCCTTGAGCCCTCCTCAACAGCCTACATGGTACTCAAGATAATCGCAACCTTCAGTGCAATTTCCGGCATGATTTATGCGATTCGTGCAGGGAAACATGGTATCTCAGCGTTTCTCACCATACTGCTGCTAATATCAGCCTTTTCAAACCTCAACGACGCCTCTTACAGTGCAAGCTACCGCTCCACCCACCGGGTTATTGACAGCGCTCTTGAGGGCACTCACACCACCCTCTACATTCCAGCCTTTCCCCCCTTTGCAGCCGCAGGCGCCCCAGCCACTGGTCTCTTCCTGCCGGGAAAGCGTGCCAGGGTGTACCAGCCCGGAGAGCTTCCGGAGCTTCAGGGGGAGGTGAGCTTAGTTGGCAGGCGGGACGAGGTTCCGGCAGGCTGCCGGGTGGAGAGCACGCGCAGCTTCAGCAGCCCCTACAGGTACTTGGTGAGAGCCCGGGAGCACAGGGAAATGCTCCGCAGGCTTGAGAAGCTTCAGGTGATGAACCTGAGGTGCAAAGAAATATAAAGCAAGCCGCTGTAAGAGAGCACATGGGCGAGTGGATACTCATACCCAAGGATGCCGAGACCATAGCCGATGCCTGGGTGCGCAGCAACATGAGGGACGTGCTGGGCGTGAGCTACGGCGTGGTGGCTAAGCACGGTGAGCACTGGCTTGTGAGGGGCGAAGCCGAGCTCTGGAGAGGTCTGTTTGAAAGCGAGCGTGTGCGCTTTGAGATGGAAATCAGCCCTGCCGGTGAGATACTCAGGGTGAGCACGGAGCCCGCAGAGAGCTGAGCTCCTCCTGGAGATGCGCACCGTCTGCATAGTTGGCGCGGGTCCTGCAGGAGTGGCTGCGGCACTTGAATGCGAGAGGCTTGGAGTTGACTACATCCTGCTGGAGCGTGCAGCCTTTCCCAGGCACAAACCCTGCGGCGGCGTGCTGCCCTGGCGCGTGCTTGAGCTTCTGGAGCTGCCTGAGGAGCTGGTGGAGTCGCCGCTGAAGGGCTACAGGATTCACTCCGCAAACTTCACTGCCGAGTCGCTATTTCCAGCACCCGGAGCAAGTGTCAGCAGGTACAGGTTTGATGCCTACCTCGCCAGCCTTCCTGAGCGCCAGCCAGTGAAGCTGAGGGTGACGGGTGTGAAGGAGGATGGGCGGAGAGCCCTGGTGCTCTGCAGCGGGCGCAGGCTGGAGGCAGAGTACGTCATAGGTGCGGATGGTGCCAACAGCGTGGTCAGGCGCTGCATGGGCGTGAGCTACTCCAGGTTTGCCAGCGCCTGCCAGTACCTGATTGAGCTGGAGCAGGTGGAGGAGAGGATAGGAGAGTGGTTTGAGGTTTACTACCTCTTCACCCGTGGCTACGGCTGGCTTGTGCCGCTGCGCGGTGGCGTGCGTGCCGGCGTGGGGGGGCTGGGATTCGGCAGACGACAGCTTGAAAGCTTCCTTCACATGCCTGCCGTTGCAGAGAAGCTTGAGGGCGGGAGAATCCTCGCCTACGAGGCGCACCGCATACCCATGCAGGGACCCGCGGAGAGGCTTGCGAGCAGGCGCGTGCTGCTCTGCGGAGATGCGGGCGGCTTCGTTTACCCCGGCACGGGCGAGGGCATATACTATGCGCTTCTCAGCGGAGCCGCCGCCGCCAGGGCTGTTGCAGCCGCCCTCGGCGGCGAATCCTTGGAGCAGGCTTACTCACGCGAGTGCTCAGCCTTGGAGCACCTGAGGCGGGCTGACTTTCTGGACAGGGTACTGGGGAGTGAGGAGCTCGCCGACAGGTACGTGAAGCGGCTCTCAAAGCTTGGCACCCGCTTTTAAATCGTTAACACCGCAGGAGCTAAATATGAGGCAGATGAAGCTGGAGCTTCTGCTCAACATGCTCGGCAACGAGACCAGGAGGGAGATACTCCAGCTTCTCTCGGAGCGCCCCTGCTACATCAGCGAGCTCTCCCAGACCCTCAGGATAGGGCAGAAGGCGATAATAGAGCACCTGGAGCTGATGCGTCAGGCTGGAATACTGGACACGAGGGTTGAGAGGATAGAGAAGGGCAGACCCAGGAAGTACTACACCATAGCAGAGGACGTTATAATAGAGGTCAGGATATCCCCGCACCACTTCAGGATTGAGAGGCTCCTCCCCGGCATAAATCGCCATGTGCTTGAGGCATTTCCAAACCTGGCGTCGCTGCTGCTCCGTGTGGAGGAAGCTCTGGAAATCAGCGGCAGCGGCAGGGTGGAGGAGCTCATAAAAATTCACTCCGAGCTCATGAAGGAGCACGAGAAGCTCAACGACGCCAGGCGGGTGATTGAGTACTTAGAGCGCAAGGTGCGGGAGGAGATACGGAAGGAGGTGGCGGCTGAGGAGTTCAGGCAGCTCCTCTATCCGTGATGCAGGTGCCTGAGGTACTCCTCCAGCATCTTCGGAAAGCTTGAGCCCTCAACAAACCTCAGCCCCAGACGCTCCGCCCACTTCTTTATGCCCTCATCGCTGGCAACCACTCCCGCATCCATCTCCTTGGCGAGCAGCAGCACATCCAGGTCAGGTGCGCTGTCCAGGGTGCCGTAGCGGAGCGCGTTCCTGTACTTTGCCCTGAAGTCCTTGATTATTCTGCCTGTTGACTCAAGCTTTATGTTCTCCCTCTCGCACCTCCGCTGCGCCAGCGTCACCGCCTCCTCAGCCGCCCGCCAGATGCACTGCTCAGCCACCTTCATCCCCCGGCTCATCCGCTGCCGCATGTCCTTCACGTACTCATAAAAAACCTCGGCTGGGATCTTAACCTCAAACCTGTTGGGAGTCTTCTTCACCAGCCAGGTGTCAACCTCCACCACCAGCTCCTCGTCGCAGCCGTATCTCCTGAGGAACTGCACCAGCTCCTCGTACACCGAGGGAAAGGGGATGTGGCAGGAGATGTTGAGCTTTATCCTGGCATCGGCTATAAGCCCGAGGGTTCTTCTCACAGCGTCGCAGAGCTCCTCACCCTTACGTCTGAGCTCCGAGTCTGTCAGAGCCGTGGTGTCAAGCACGAACCTCTGCTTTTCCCTGGGTTTAGCCATTGTGGTATTCTTGTCGGCATCCTAAAAATACTTAT
>Ga0256839_1002393_pt1 | contig 20912 bp, 20 predicted proteins | sample 354166metaG_FD_185968 | JGI IMG/M metagenome (GOLD analysis project Ga0256839, IMG submission 185968) | Hydrothermal vent microbial communities from Mid Atlantic Ridge, Atlantic Ocean - 354-166 | ecosystem: Environmental > Aquatic > Marine > Hydrothermal vents | place: Atlantic Ocean: Mid... | reverse complement strand
GCCACGCCGCCCCCCCAGGGAGATGGAGCCGGCGGGTGCCGGCCTTCAAGGGTCGGCGGGCGGGGCCACACGCAGCCAGAAGGTGACGGGGCCGTCGTTGACGAGCGCCACCCGCATGTCGGCGCCGAAGCGGCCCGTGGCGACGGGGCCCGCGTGGCGGGCGCGCACCGCCTCGACCAGCGCCCCGAACAGGGCGAGGCCCGTGTCCGGGTCGGCCGCGGGCGTGAAGCTCGCGCGCGTGCCCTTGCGGGTGTCGGCGGCGAGCGTGAACTGGGGCACGAGCAGCACGCCGCCGCCGATGTCGGCCACGGAGCGGTTCATGCGCCCGCTCCCGTCGGGGAAGACCCGGTAGGCCACGAGCCGCCCGGCGAGCCGCGCCGCCTGGGCCTCGGTGTCGCCGCGCTCGACGCCGACGAGCACCAGGATGCCGCGGCCGATGGCGCCCACGGTCTCGCCCTCCACCGCCACGCTCGCCTCGCTCACGCGCTGCAGCAGCCCGATCATGAGAGCCGCTCCGCCAGACGGTCCGTGGCGGCGACGAGCGCCGCGGCGATGCCGGGCTCGCTCGCGGCGTGCCCCGCGTCGGGCACGACCACCAGCTCGGCCTCGGGCCAGACCTCATGGAGGGCGAAGGCCTGCTCCACGGGGCAGACCACGTCGTGGCGCCCGTGCACGATCACGCCCGGGATCCCGTGCAGGCGTCCCGCCCCGCGCAGGAGCTGATCCTCGGCGAGGAAGGCGCCGTGGACGAAGTAGTGGCACTCGATGCGCGCGAGCGCCAGCGCCCGGCGGGGCTCGGCGAAGTGCGCCTCGAGCTCCGGGTCCGGGCGCAGGGTGGCGCAGCGCGCCTCCCACAGCGCCCAGCGGCGTGCGGCCGCGAGCCGAAGCGCCGCGTCGTCCGAGGTCAGGCGCCGGTGGTAGGCCGCCACCAGGTTGTCGCGCTCGGCCTCCGGGATGAAAGAGACGAACTCCCGCCAGTGGTCCGGGTAGATGCGGTCGGCGCCCGACTGGTAGAACCAGCGGATGTCGCGCGGCCGGCACAGGAAGATGCCGCGCAGCACCAGCGCCAGCACGCGCCCGGGATGCGCCTCGGCGTAGGCCAGCGCCAGCGTCGACCCCCAGGAGCCGCCGAAGACCAGCCAGCGGTCGATGCCGAGGTGCGTGCGGATGCGCTCGATGTCCGCCACCAGCGCCTGGGTGGTGTTGCCCTCGAGCGACCCATGGGGCTCGGAGCGCCCGCAGCCGCGCTGGTCGAAGAGCACCACGCGGTAGCGCGAGGGATCGAAGAAGCGCCGGTGGGCCGGATCGCAGCCCGCGCCCGGCCCCCCGTGCAGGAAGAGCGCCGGCAGCCCGTCGGGCCGGCCGCACTCCTCCACGTGGAGCACGTGCGGCGGCTCGACGGGCAGCCGGTGCGTGCGGAAGGGCTCGGTCCCGGCGTAGAGCCCCGGCATGCGGCCCTCAGCCCTCCACGGGCCGCGGCCTGAGGCCCACCAGCGCCGCCACGCCGATGGCGAGGAGCCCCGCGAGCACGAGGATGGGACCGATGCCCGTGCCGAGCACCGCACCGGCCCAGCCCACGCCGAGCGTGGCGAGATAGAGCATGCCCGAGTGCAGCAGCGCCCCGGCGATGAAGATCCAGGAGATGGTCTCCTTGGCCCAGCGCGGCACGGCCAGGAACAGCAGCACCAGGCCGGCGGCTACATTGAGCAGGGCCTCCAGGTTGCCGTGGGCGTGGGGGCCGCCCTTCATGGCCTCCAGGGGGGCGCGCGCGTTGAGCTGGGCGTTGACGGCGAGCACGGCCTCGGCGGCGCGCTTGGCGATGGCCTCGGCATCCAGGCTCTCGAGGGTCTCCGGGTCCTCCCACCCGGAGTCGGCGAGGAGCTGCAGCTTCGCCACCACCTGCTGCTTCTTCTGCGCCGCCTCGCCCGCCACGGGCAGCATCTCGCGCACCATGTAGGGGCCGAGCGCGGCCGTCAGCACCAGGTAGAGAAAGCCGAAGACGATGTTCTTCTTGCCGCTCATGGTTTCATCCTCCTCCGTCACGCGCCGCCCCGGCGGGCGGTGCGGAGCCTCATGATAACGGCCGCCCCGCGCTGGGCACCCCGCATCGTTGTAGGAATATTCGTACGGCAAGTGCCGGCGCTCGCCGATGGGCGCACCGGGGGGGGACGTGGCAGGATGGGAATGCGTCCCGGGCCGCTTGGAGCGCGGTGCCGCCAGGGTGGCGCGCGGGACGCGCGGCGAAGGAGCGCCGGCGGGGACAGGGAGCCCGTTCCCGTGCCCTGACAATCACCTCCAGCCTGATCCTTGAGCCGGCCCATGGCCGGTTCTCTTTTGCGCGGACCCCGCCTCAGCACTGCTCCCACGGCAGGCCGTGGAAGCGCCAGCCGGCGAGCGTGCTGCGGTGGTGGTGCTCGTCGAGCGGGCCCTCGAAGCCGCCTTCCACCACATAGACCTCGGGGAAGCCGTCGGCGAGCAGCGCGAGACCTGCCTCCACCGAGCGCTTGCCGCTGCGGCAGATGAGCAGCACGGGCGGGCACTCGCCGGCGGGGCAGCTCAGGCCGCCCAGCATCACCTTGCGCACCTCGCGCACGAAGTCGGGGTTCACCTTCCAGTCCGGCTCGTCGATCCAGGCCACGTGCACGGCGCCCACCGGATGGCCCACGAAGAGGAACTCCATCGTCGAGCGCACGTCGATGAGCACGGCCGCGGGATTGGCCTGGAGCAGCGTCCAGGCGTCGGGCGGGCTGATGTGCTTGAGGCGGGGCTCGGTCGTGGCCATGGCGCACTCCCGCGGGCCGGTGCGTTTCCGGCCTCCCAGTCTAACGCCAGTGACACTGTCCGGGGCGTTAGAATGGCGCCATGGGCATGCCGGCATCGAAGGGGCAGGAGGCGGGCGCGCGTGCGGTGCCGCCGCCGCGGCGGCTGCGGCACCTGGCCGGGCGCGCCATCGCGGACTTCCGCATGATCGGCGAGGGCGACCGCGTGCTGCTGGGGCTGTCGGGCGGCAAGGACTCGCTCTCGCTTCTGCACGTGCTGCTGCACCTGCAGCGCCATGCGCCGGTGCGCTTCGAGGTGGGCGCGGTGACCGTGGACCCGCAGGCCGACGGCTACGATCCCTCGCCCCTCATCCCCTACCTGCGCGCGCTGGGGGTGCCCTACTTCTACCGCCGCGAGCCCATCCTCGAGCTGGCCGAGCGCCACATGGGGCACGACTCCTACTGCGCCTTCTGCTCGCGGCTCAAGCGCGGCGTCATGTACAGCACCGCGCGCGCCGAGGGCTACAACGTGCTGGCGCTGGCCCAGCACCTCGACGACCTCGCCGAGAGCTTCCTCATGTCCGCCTTCCACGGCGGGCGCCTGCGCACCATGAAGGCCCACTACGTCAACGACGCCGGCGACGTGCGCGTCATCCGACCCTTCGTCTACGTGCGCGAGCGGCAGCTCGCCGACTTCGCCGCCCGCGCGGACCTGCCCGTGGTCCCCGAGAGCTGCCCGGCCTGCTTCCGCGCCCCCACCGAGCGCATGCGCATGAAGGCGCTGCTGGCCGAGGAGGAGCGGCGTCATCCGCGCCTGTTCCGGAGCCTGCTCTCCACCCTGCGGCCGCTCATGGCCGAGGGCCTGCCCGGCGAGGGCGGCGCTGCCGGCCCTCGAGCCGGTGGCGCGATAACCATCCCACGATTATGAATATCAGGTGAAAGGTCTGAAAAAATTCGATTTTTCAGACCTTTCCCGCGGCCAGGGACGGCCGCGGGACGGCCCATGCACAGGGAAGCTCATGACGATAAACGAAAGATCGAAAGGGACCGCGAAGCGCCATCGCGCTGATCGATCCGCGCAGCGGATCGATCGGAGTTTCCAGGTGAAGTGGGGTTTATAGGCCGAGTGTATGCATATCGGCGGGATAGAGTGGGTCGTGGTGGCGAGCTTCGACACCATGCCGGCGGCGGCGGTGGCGCGGGGGCGCCTGGAGGCGGAGGGCATACCCTGCCTCCTGGCCGACGAGCACCTGGTCCAGGCCGACTGGCTCCACAGCATCGCCGTGGGCGGCATCCGGCTGCGCGTGCCTGCCGAGGCCGTGCATCGTGCCCGGCGCCTGCTGGAGGCCGACCTCTCCCACCTCCTGGAGGGGCCGGGGGCGGATGATGGCCCCCCGCGGACCTGAGGCGGAGCCGGGCCCGGGCGGGCGGCTGGCCCGCCGCGCCGCCGAAGCCCTGCTGGCCGGGCTGGCGCGCCTGCCCCTGCCGCTGCTGCATGCCGCGGGCGGCGCCTTCGCCCGTGCCGGCGCCGGCATCCGGGCCAGGGCCCTGGCCGTGGCCGAGCGCAACCTCGCGCTGTGCCTGCCGGAGCTCGATCCCGCCGCCCGGCGCCGGCTCGCGCGCGCGAGCCTGGTCCACGCGGGCCGGGCCTACCTCGAGGCGCCCGCCCTGTGGGCCATGGGGCCCGAGGCCCTGGTGCGGCGCCTGACGCAGGTGGAGGGTGCGGACGCGGTCGGGGCCTGCCTGCGCGAGGGGCGTGGCGTGCTGCTGCTGGTCCCCCACCTCGGCAGCTGGGAGCTCGTGGGGCTGTGGTGCTCCCTGCGCTGGCCGATGACGAGCATGTACCGGCCCCAGCACTGGACGGTGGACCGCTACATCCGCCGCGCGCGCGAGCGCCACGGCGCCCGCCTCGTCCCCACCACCACGGCCGGCGTCCGGGGCATCTACGAGGCGCTGCGGTCCGGCCGCCTCGTGGCCATGCTCCCGGACCACGTCCCGCGCACGGGCGGGGTGTTTGCGCCCTTCTTCGGCGAGCCCGCGCTCACCACCACGCTGCCGGCGCGGCTGCTGCGGCGCACCGGCGCCCGCCCCTTCCTGGCCTGTGCCCTGCACCGGCCCGGCGGCCGCTACGCGCTGAGCTTCTCGCCGGCCCCGGCGGCGCTCGCCGACCCCGATCCGGCCCGGGCCGCCGCCGCCCTCAACGAGGCGGTGGCCGCCCTCGTCCGCCGCTCGCCCGAGCAGTACCTCTGGACCTACAAGCGCTTCAAGGCCCGCCCGCCGGGCGCCGCGCCCGTCTACTGATGCTCACTTGCGCCAGAAGGCGGGGGTGAAGAGCACCAGCAGGGTGAAGATCTCGAGGCGGCCGAGGAGCATGGCGAAGCACAGCACCCACTTGGCCGGCGCCTCCAGCAGGGCGTAGTTGCTGCCCACCTCGCCCAGGCCCGGGCCCAGGTTGTTCATGGTCGCGGCCACCGCCGAGAAGGCCGTGACCTGGTCGAGGCCGAGGGCCATGAGGACGAGCAGGATCAGGCTGAAGCTCGCCACGTAGGCCGCGAAGAAGCCCCATACGGCGTCCACCACGTGCTTGGGCACCGGCCGCCCGCCCAGCTTGATGGCGATCTCGGCGCTGGGGTGCACCAGGCGCGTGACCTCGCGCGCGCCCTGGCGCAGCAGCAGGGCGAAGCGGATCACCTTCATGCCGCCGCCGGTCGAGCCCGCGCACCCGCCGATGAAGCTGATGAAGAGCAGCAGCACCGGCAGGAAGCCCGGCCACAGGTGGTATTCGGCGGTCGTGAAGCCGGTGGTGGTGCCGATGGAGACGGTCTGGAAGATGCCGTGGTGCAGGGCGGCGCCGAAGCCCTCGAAGCTCTCCGTGAAGTGGAGGTAGGCGACCGTGATGAGCGCCACCACGGCGAGCACCGCGAAGTAGGTGCGCGCCTCGGGATCGCCGAGATAGGGCCTCAGGCTGCGCCGGCGCCAGGCGAGGAAATGCAGCGCGAAGTTCATGCCGGCGAGCAGCATGAAGACCACGGCCACCGCCTCGATGAGGGTGCTGCGGAAATAGCCGATGCTGAGGTCGTGGGTGGAGAAGCCGCCGATGGCGACGGTGGAGAAGGCATGCGCCACCGCGTCGAAGGGGCCCATGCCCGCCGCCCAGTAGGCGAGCGCGCAGGCCACGGTCAGCCCCACGTAGATGTACCACAGGGCCTTGGCCGTCTCGGTGATGCGGGGGGTGAGCTTGGCCTCCTTCATTGGGCCCGGCGTCTCGGCCTTGTAGAGCTGCATGCCGCCCACCCCCAGCATGGGCAGCACCGCCACCGCCAGCACGATGATGCCCATGCCGCCGAGCCACTGGAGCTGCTGGCGGTACCACAGGATCGAGCGCGGCAGGGTGTCGAGCCCGGTGAGCACGGTCGCGCCCGTGGTGGTGAGCCCCGAGATGGACTCGAAGACGGCGTCCGTGAGCGAGATGTCCAGCGCCTCGCTGAGATAGAGCGGCAGCGCCCCGAACAGGCCCAGCACCGACCAGAACAGCACCACCACCACGAAGCCGTCGCGCAGGCGCATCTCACGGCGCACGCGCGCCACCGGCAGCCAAAGCGCGAGCCCCGTGAGGAAGGTGGCCGCGAAGGCGGCAAGGAAGGGGCGGTGGTCGCCGTCGCCGGCGACGAGCCCCACCAGCGCCGGCGGCAGCATGGTGACGCTGAAGACCATCAGCAGGATGCCGAGGATCCGCTGGACGACGGCGAGCTGCATGGCCTCAGCGTGGTCGGCCGGCAGGCGCAGGGGATGCCGGGCGGCGGTGCCCGCCGGCCATGTCTCGCGACTCCTGCCACCCGGCTCCGCTCACAGGAAGGTCACGCCCACCTGGAAGAGCTTCTCCACCTCGTGGATGCGGCGCTTGTCCACCAGGAAGAGGATCACGTGGTCGCCCGACTGGATCACGGTGTCGTGGTGGGCGATGACGACGTCGTCGCCGCGCACGATGGCGCCGATGGTGGTGCCGGGCGGGAGCTTGATCTGCTCGATGCGCCGCCCGACCACCTTCGAGGTCTCGGGATCGCCGTGCGCCACCGCCTCGATGGCCTCGGCGGCGCCGCGCCGCAGCGAGTGCACCACCACCACGTCGCCGCGGCGCACGTGCGCCAGGAGGCTGCCGATGGTGACCTGCTGCGGCGAGATGGCGATGTCGATGGTGCCCTTCTCGACCAGGTCCACGTAGGCGGGGCGGTTGATGAGGGACATGACGCGGCGCGCGCCCAGCTCCTTGGCGAGCATGGCCGAGAGGATGTTGGCCTCCTCGTCGTTGGTGACCGCGCAGAAGACGTCCATGTGCTCGATGTTCTCCTCGACGAGCAGCTCCTCGTCGGCGGCGTCGCCCACCAGCACGATGGCCCTGGACAGGTGCTCAGAGAGCCGGCGCGCGCGCTCCGGGTCGTGCTCGATCACCTTGACCTGGTAGTGGCCCTCGAGCGCGGCGGCCAGCCTCCGGCCGATGTTGCCGCCGCCGGCGAGCATCACGCGCTTGACCGGCTTCTCGAGCTTGCGCAGCTCGCTCATGACGGCGCGGATGTTCTTGCGCGCGGCGATGAAGAAGACCTCGTCGTCGGCCTCGATGACGGTGTCGCCCTCGGGGATGATGGGCTTGCCGCGGCGGAAGATGGCCGCCACGCGCGTCTGGATGCCGGGCATGTGCTCGCGCAGCTCGCGCAGCTGGTGCCCCACCAGCGCCCCGCCGTAGAAGGCGCGCACGCCCACGAGCTGCACCTTGCCGTTGGCGAAGTCGAGCACCTGGAGCGCGCCCGGGTGCTCGATGAGGCGCTGGATATAGCTCGTCACCAGCTCCTCGGGGCTGATGAGCACGTCGATGGGCAGGGCCTCCTGGCTGAAGAGCCTCGGATGGCGCAGGTACTCGACGGCGCGCACGCGCGCGATCTTGGTGGGCGTGTGGAACAGCGTGTAGGCCACCTGGCAGGCGACCATGTTGGTCTCGTCGCTGTTGGTGACGGCGATGACCATGTCGGCGTCCTCGGCGCCGGCCTGCTCCAGGACCTCGGGATGGGCGGCATGGCCCGCGACCGTGCGCAGGTCGAAGCGGTCCTGGAGGTCCTCGAGCTTGTCCTCGTCCAGGTCCACGACCGTGATGTCGTTGGGCTCGCTCGCGAGGTTCTGGGCGAGCGAGGTACCCACCTGGCCGGCGCCGAGGATGATGATCTTCACGGTCGCCGTCCTCCGCGCTTCACTCGGCGGCCACCTTCCTGGGATCGATGCCGAGGGCGCGCAGCTTGCGGTAGAGGTGGGTGCGCTCCATGCCGACGCGCTGGGCGAGCTTTCCCACGCTGCCGCCGCAGGCGGCGAGCTGGTGCTCGAGGTAGGCGCGCTCGAAGCGCTCGCGCGCCTCACGCAGGGGGAGGTCGAACCAGCCGGCCTCGCCCAGCCGCTCGGGCGCGGGCGCCGGGCGCGCCTCGCCCAGGGCCTGCTCCACCTCCTCGACGTCGATCTCCTCGCCGCTGCCGAGGATGAGGAGGCGCTGGACCAGGTTGCGCAGCTCGCGCACATTGCCGGGCCAGGCGTGGTGGCGCAGGCGGTTCTGGGCTGCCACGGTGAAGCGGCGGTAGGGCAGGCCCTCGCGGTCGGCGAAGTGGTCCACGTACCAGGCGAGCAGCTCCGGCACGTCCTCGCGGTGCTCGCGCAGCGGGGGCACGCGCAGCACGACCACACCGATGCGGTAGAGGAGCGCCTCGCTCAGCTCGCCCGCGCGCACCGCGGCCTTGGGCTCGCGGCCGGTGCCCGCGACGAGGCGGGCCTCGAGGGGGAGCGGGGCGGTGCCGCCCTCGCGCTGGAAGCTGCCCGTGTCGATGGCGGCGGCGAGGCGCTCCTGCACCGCATGGGGCATGGCCGTGAGCTCGTCGAGGTAGAGCGTGCCGCCGCGCGCGGCCTCGAGCCGGCCGGGCTCGGCGTGGCCCTCGCGCTCGCGTCCGAAGAGCAGCGCCGCCGCCTCCGGCGCGCGCAGGTGCGCGGCCGGGACGGCCACGAAGGGCCCGTCGCGGCGCGCGCTCTCGTGGTGCAGGTAGCGCGCGAGCGTCTCCTTGCCGCTGCCGGGCTCGCCCACGAGCAGGACGGGGCTCGCGGCGGCGGCCGCCCGCCGGGCCTGCTCGCGCAGGGTCTGCATGGCGAGGCTGCGCCCGACCGGCTCTGTCACCGCCGCCGGCCGCGCGCCTTCACGCCGGCCCGGCGCGCGCGTGAGCGCCCGCTCCACCACGGCGAGCAGCTTGGGCAGCGAGAGCGGCTTCTCCACGTAGTCGAAGGCCCCGAGGCGCGTGGCCTCCACCGCCGTCTCCACGGTGCCGTGCCCGGACATCATGACCACGGGGAAGGGCGGCGCCTCGCCCTCGCGCCACTCGCGCAGCAGCGTGATGCCGTCCACGTCCGGCATCCAGATGTCGAGCAGCACCAGGTCGGGCGCGCGCCGCCGGCGCGCCTCGCGCGCCTCGCGCGCGTCCGCGGCCACGCTCACCTCGTAGCCCTCGTCCTCGAGGATCTCGCGGACCAGGTTGCGGATCTCGGGCTCGTCGTCGACGACCAGGATGTGGGCTGCGCTCATGGCTCTCCCGCGGGCCGGACGGACGGCACGCCGGCGGCGCGCGCCCCTGCGGCCGGCAGGCGTACGACGACCTCAGCCCCTTCGCCCGGACGGTTGCGGGCGCGGATGCTGCCGCCGTGCTCCTCCACGATCTTCTTGACGATCGCCAATCCTAGCCCGGTTCCCCCAGCCTTTGTAGTCACATAGGGCTCGAACAGACGCCCGAGCACCTCAGGCTCGAAGCCGGGGCCGGCGTCGCTCACGGCGAGCTCCACCGCGCGGCAGCCGGCCACGCGCACGCAGCGGGTGCGCACCGTCACCCGCGCCGGGCCATGGCCCTCGGCGGCCTCGAGGGCGTTGCGCAGGAGGTTGTGCAGGAGCTGGCGCAGGCGCGCCGGGTCGGCCTCCACGAGGGGGCCGGCGGGATCGAGGTCGGCCTCGACGCGGGCGCCGGCCGTGCCCTGGTAGAGCTCGACCACCTCGGCCACCAGCTCGTTGAGCGCCAGTGGGCGCAGGGCGACCTGCGGGGCCCGCGCGTACTCGGCGAAGGCGTCCACCATGCCCTTCATGGCCTCGACCTGCTGGATGATGGTGTGGGTGGCGCGGTCGAGCACCTCGGCCGCCTTGCCGTCGAGGGCCGGCAGGCAGCGGCGGCGCACACGCTCGGCGCTGAGCTGGATGGGGGTGAGGGGGTTCTTGATCTCGTGGGCGAGGCGGCGGGCGACCTCGCCCCAGGCGGCGTCGCGCTGGGCCTGCACCAGCGCGGTGATGTCGTCGAAGACCAGCAGGTGCCCCCCGCGCGCGGCCTCGGGCAGCGCGGTGCCGCGCACGCGCAGGATGCGCCGGCCTTCGGGGCCGTAGAGCGCCACCTCCTCCTGCCATTCGCCCCCGGCCGGGGCCCGGCCCAGGTGCGGGCGCACGGCGTCCACGAAGGGCAGCAGGTGCGGGTGGCGCGCGCCGAGGCCCTCCAGCGGCTCGCCCAGGAGGCTGCCCGCCTCCACGCCCAGGATGCGTCCGGCGGCCTCGTTGGCGGTGCGCACGCCGAGGGTCGCGTCGAGGGTGAGCACGCCCGAGGCGAGGTGCGCGAGCACGGTGGCGAGGTAGCTGCGCTGTGCCTCCACCACGCGGCGGCTGCGCTCGGCCGCGCCGCGCGCCTGCTCCAGGCGGCGCACCATCTCGTTGAAGGAGCGCACGAGGAAGGCGAGCTCGTCGTCGCCGCGCTCGGGGAGCTGGCGGTCGTAGCGGCCCTCGGCCACGGCGCGGGTGGCGTCGGCCAGCTCCGCCAGCGGCGAGACCAGGCGGCGCGCGGCCGCGAAGGCGGCCCACACCGCCGCGAGCAGGCTCAGCAGCAGCACCAGCGAGAGCGAGAGCACGAAGCTGCGCTTGAGCGGGCCGCGCAGATAGGCGAGCTCGCGGTACTTGGCCACCGCCGCCTCCACCTGGTGGGCGAGCTCGCCGAAGCGCGCCGGCAGCGGGAAGAGCGCCTGGAGCACGCGGCGGCCGTCCCCGCCCACCGGCGCCGCCACCGGCACCACCACGCGCACCTGCAGCGCCCCGCCCGCGGGGTCGAGGCCGATGTAGGGCCGGCCCTGGCGCACCTGCAGCAGCACCGCCTCGTCCGGACGGGAGGGGGGGCTGGGGGTGGGCTCGGCGCTGGCGGTGGCCACCAGGCGGCCGTTGCTGCCGAAGAGGGTGAGCTCGGCGGCGTCCACCTGCGCGCGCAGCTCCTCGAGCACCAGGGCCGGGTCGTCGGTCGCGGTCACGGCCTCGGCGGCCTGGGTGACCGCGCGCAGCAGCTCGCGCATGCGAAGATCCAGCGAGGCGCGCGACAGCGCCAGCGCGTCCTCCAGGGCCCGCTCGATGCGCACGTCGAACCAGGTGTCGATGCCCCGCTCGAGGAAGCGCAGCGAGACGTAGTAGACCAGGCTCACGGGCACCACCGCGATCAGGACGAGGATGCCGGCGAGCCGCAGCGTGAGCCGGGCCCCGGGCGCGCCGGCGCGGTGGGCGAGCCACAGCCGCGCCAGCGTGGCCGTGATGAGGGCGGCGAGCGCGACCAGGCCCGCGGAGTTGATGAGCAGCAGCAGGGAATAGAGGCGGCCGAAGCGGGCCGAGTTCTCGGTCGCGGCGCTCAGCAGGGCGAGCGAGAGCAGCAGCCCCGCGAACAGGAACAGCATCGGGGCCAGCCCCCCGCGGCTGGCCCGTGCCAGTGACCTCAGGAGGCGAGCCGCCATCGGTACCAGCCGCTGCGCAGCCGACGCCAGTCGCGCTCCAGGTAGGCGAAGGGCCGCATGGGGGCGGGCAGGTCCTCGACGCTGAGGCGCGCGCGCAGCCGCGCGTCGTAGGCGGTGCCCACGCGCAGCAGGCGCCGGTCGAGCATGGGGAGCCCCCGCAGGGTGCCGAGGGCCTGGAGCGCGCGCGCGAGGCTGCGGAAGCTGCGCCGCTCGCCGGTGTTGAGGTGCTCGAGCACGTAGCGCTCGCTGAGGGCGTGCCAGCGCAGCACGTGGCGCTGCTCCAGGCGGGCGACGCGCGCGTCCCACAGCCAGCGCCGCGGCCGCAGGACCTCGATCTCGGTGACGAAGGTCAGGGGCACGCCGCTGTGCAGGGCCTCCTCCGCGGCCGGGCCCAGGTCGTAGCGGATGTCGGCGTCGAGGCGGTACACCTCGTCCACCAGCGTCGTGCGCGCCGAGAGCACCTGGATGCCGGGCGCCCCCGCCGTGGCCGGCAGCGCCGCCGCGAGCGCAAGGCATGCGAGCAGGACCGGCGCGCTCCGCACCGGGCTCACCCGCCCCGGCCCGCCGGGCCGCGCCGCAGCAGGGCGTAGTAGAAGCCGTCCATGCCGGCCTCGCCCGTCAGGATCTGGCGCCCGACGGGACAGGCCTCCCCCCACCCGAGCCCGACGGGGAGCGCCTCCGCCTCCGGATGGCGGGCGAGGAAGCCGCCGACCACCGCCTCGTTCTCCGCCCTGAGCAGCGAGCAGGTCACATAGAGAAGGATACCCCCCGGCCTGAGCAGCGGCCACAGGGCCTCCAGCATCTGCGCCTGGGCGCGGGCCAGCGACGTGACGTCGGAGGCGCGCCGGTGCAGCTTGATGTCGGGCTGGCGCCGCACGACCCCCGTGCCCGAGCAGGGCGCATCCAGCAGGATGCGGTCGAAGGGGCGGCCGTCCCACCAGGACCGCGGCGCGCGGGCGTCGCCCACGCGCACCACCGCCTCGCGCCGCAGGCGCGCGAGGTTCTCGCGCAGGCGCTCGAGGCGGCGCGCGTCGCTGTCGAGCGCCACCACTTCGCCCGCGCCGCCCATGCGCTCCAGCAGATGACCCGTCTTGCCGCCGGGGGCGGCGCAGGCGTCGAGCACCCGCTCGCCGGGCCGGGGGTCGAGGAGCACGGCCGCGAGCTGGGCGGCCGCATCCTGCACGCTCAGCAGCCCCTCCTCGAAGCCTGGCAGGCGCTCCACCGGCACCGGCTCGGCCAGCGTCAGGGCCGAGGGCACGCCTTCCAACGGCTCGGCCTGGATGCCGCCCCCGGCGAGCAGGCCGCGGGCGGCCTCCAGGCCCATGCGGTCGAGGGCCACGCGCACCGTCATGGGCGCGCGGGCATTGCCTGCCTCCAGCACGGCCTCCCACCGCGCCGGCCAGTCGCGGCGCACCGCCTCCACCAGCCAGGCCGGGTGGGCCCAGCGGGCCTCCGGGTCTTCCCGCTCGGCGGCGGCCAGCGCCCCGCGCTCGCGCTGCCAGCGGCGCAGCACGGCGTTGACCAGGCCCCGTGCGCGCGGGGCGCCGGCGCCCGCGCACGCCGCCACGGTCTCGTGCACGGCCGCATGGGGCGCGAAGCCGCCCTCGCCGAGCTGGTAGAGGCCGAGGAGCAGGAGGGCGCGCAGCCCGGTGGCATGGCGTGGCAGGGGGCGTTCCAGCAGCCGTCCCAGGCGCCACTCGAGCCGCGGCAGGAAGCGGAGCGTGCCGTAGACCAGCTCCTGGACCAGCGCGCGGTCCGCGGGGGGAAGGCGCGCCACCCCGCGCGGGGGGCCGGCGGCGAGCGAGGCGCCCGCCAGGACCTGCGCGAGCCAGCGGGCCGCGGCGGCGCGGGCCCGCCCGCCCTGTCCCCTGCGCCGTCCCATCGGCCAGCCTCAGCCCAGGCGGCGGCCGGCGAGCGCCCGGCCGCGGGCGAAGGCCGCCGCCTCCATGCGGCGCCCGCCCGCCGGCTGCACCTCCAGCAGCCGCAGGCGGCCTGCGCCCGTCGCCACCTCGGGGGGACCGTCGACGCGCACCACGGTGCCGGGGGCGGCACCCGCCTCCCCCGCCACGGGCTCGGCGCGCCAGATGCGCAACGGCTCGCCCTCGAGCCGGGTCCAGGCCACGGGCCGCGGGTTGAAGGCGCGCACGCGCCGGTCGAGCTCCGCGGCCGGCCGCGACCAGTCGAGCTCGGCGTCGGTCTTGGCGATCTTGGGTGCGTAGGTGGCGCGTGCGGGGTCCTGGGGCCGGGCCCGGAGCGTGCCCGCCGCGAGCGCAGGCAACCGCTCGGCGAGCAGGCCCGCGCCCAGCGCGGCGAGGCGGTCGTGCAGCTCGCCGGCGGTCTCGCGCGCGCCGATGGAGGTGCGGGCGCAGGCGAGCACCGGCCCCGTGTCCAGGCCCTCGTCCATCTGCATCAGGCACACGCCGGTCTCTGGGTCGCCGGCCAGGATCGCCCACTGGATGGGCGCGGCCCCGCGCCAGCGCGGCAGCAGCGATGCGTGGAGGTTCACGCAGCCGAGGCGCGGGATCGCCAGCACCGCCGGGGGCAGGATGAGGCCGTAGGCGACCACCACCATCAGGTCCGGCGTGAGCGCGGCGAGCGCGGCCACCGCGTCCGGCCCGCGCAGGCTCTCCGGCTGCCGCACCGGCACGCCGAGGGCCGCGGCGGCGCGCTTGACCGGGCTGGGCGCCGGCCGGCGACCGCGGCCTGCGGGACGGTCGGGCTGGGTGTAGACGGCGACGAGCTCGACGCCGGGCGCGCCGGCCAGGGCCTCCAGCGCAGGCACCGCGAAGTCGGGGGTGCCGGCGAAGACGGTGCGCAGGGGCGCGCTCACGCCGTCTCCCGCCGGACGCCGGTGCAGGCCGCTGAGGGCTCCCGATCCACGCTGCGGGAAGGCCGGCGTGCGCTCAGATCACGGCGCGGCGGGCGTGGGCCGGCGGGGCGAGCCCGAGCCGCTTCTGCTTCTCCAGCCGTTTGCGGATCCGGCTGCGCTTGAGCTCCGAGAGGTAGTCCACGAAGAGCTTGCCGTCGAGATGATCCACCTCGTGCTGGATGCACACGGCGAGCAGCCCGTCGGCCTCCAGCTCGAAAGGATCGCCCTCGCGGTCGAGGGCGCGCACGCGCACCCGCTCGGCCCGCCGGACGCGCTCGTAGACGCCGGGCACCGAGAGGCAGCCTTCCTCCATCTCCTCCTCGCCCTCGCGCGCGAGGATCTCCGGATTGACGAAGACCATGGGCCGGGACTTGTCCTCGGTGACGTCGATGACGATCACCCGGCGGGGCACGCCCACCTGGGTGGCGGCGAGCCCGATGCCCGGTGCCTCGTACATGGTCTCGAGCATGTCGTCGGCGAGCCGGCGCACGGCGTCGTCCACCGTGTCCACGGGACGGGCCTTCTCGCGCAGCCGCGGGTCCGGGTAGTGCAGGATCTGGAGCTTGGCCATAGTTGTGAATTCCGTCACCGTACCCGGTGCAAAGCCGGGCCTATGCTGCTAAGGTAATGATGATACAGGATTTCGCCTGGGCGCGCCCATCGCACCCCAGGCGGCGACCTCAGGCCCCGCCCGGCCACAACAAGTAGAAGGGAACGCGATGACCAGGAACAAGACGCTCGCCGGACTCCTCGCCGCCGCCCTCGTGACGCTGGTCGCCCACGCCGCCGGCGGGGTGCCCCTCAACCCCGACCATCCGGACCGCTACGTGGTCAAGCGCGGCGACACCCTGTGGGACATCGCCGAGCGTTTCCTGCGCGACCCGTGGCTGTGGCCCGAGGTCTGGCATATCAACCCCCAGATCGAGAACCCGCACCTCATCTATCCGGGCGACGTCATCAGCCTGGTCTACCTGGACGGCAAGCCGCGGCTGGTCCTCCGGCGGGGCCGGCCCACCGTCAGGCTCTCGCCCCGGGTGCGCGAGCGCCCGCTGGCCGAGGCCATCCCCACGATCCCTCTGGACGCCATCCGTCCCTTCCTGAGCCGCCCGCGGGTGCTGGACGAGGCCGCCTTCGAGCGGGCGGCCTACATCGTCGCCAGCGCCGACGAGCATCTCATCGCCGGCAGCGGCGACCGGGTCTATGCGCGCGGCATCGGCGAGGGGCCGGGCGCGCGTTTCGCGGTGCTGCGCCGCAGCCAGCTCTACCGCGATCCCGACACCGGCGAGGTGCTCGGCGTCGAGGCCATCCACGTGGCGGACGCGCGGGTGCAGCGCGGCGGCGATCCGGCGACGCTGGTGCTCGAGCGCAGCACCCGCGAGGCCCTGGTGGGCGACCGCCTCTTTCCGGTGGACGAGTCGCCCTATACCGACAATTTCTTCCCGCGCGCGCCCGACAGGCCCGTCGAGGGGCGCATCATCGCCGTCTTCGACGGGGTCTCGCGCATCGGCCAGTACCAGGTGGTGGTGCTCAACCGCGGCGAGCGCGAGGGCATGGCTCCGGGCCATGTGCTCGCCGTCTACCAGGCCGGCGAGACCGTGCGCGACCCCGTGCGGCGCGAGAAGGTCACGCTGCCCGAGGAGCGCGCCGGGGTGGTGATGGTGTTCCGGACCTTCGACCGGGTGAGCTACGCGCTCGTGATGAAGGCCACGCGCGCCATCCGGGTGCTCGACCGGGTCCGCAACCCCTGAGCGCGGGCGGGGCCGTGTGACGCCGCCCGCGGGACCGGAGCGGCTGCGCGCCTGGCTGGCGCTCGCGCTCGCGCCGGGGCTGGCGCCCCGCGCCGCGCGCGAGCTCGTCGAGCGGGGCTTCGGCGGCGATCCGGCCGCCCTCCTGCGCGCCGATCCCGGCACCCTGCGGCGCGCCGGGATCGGGCCCGAGGCGGCCGCCGGGCTGGTCGGCGCGGAGGAGGCGCCCGCGGTCCGGGCCTCGCTCGAGTGGGCCGCGGCGCGCCCCGGGCGCCACCTCCTCGCCATCGACGATCCGCGCTATCCCGAGCGCCTGCGCGACCTGCCCGACGCCCCCCTGGTGCTCCACGTGGCGGGCGATCCCGAGGTGCTCGCCCTGCCCCAGGTGGGCGTGGTGGGCAGCCGCCGCCCCACGCCCGCCGGGCGGGAGACCGCGCGCGAGCTCGGGCGTGCGCTCGCGGAGGCGGGGCTGGTGGTCACGAGCGGGCTCGCCCGCGGCGTGGACGCCGCCGCCCACGAGGGGGCGCTCGCCGCGGACGGGGGCGCCGGCGGCCTCACGGTCGCGGTCTGCGCCACGGGGCTCGACCGGATCTATCCGCCGGAGCATGTGGCGCTCGCGCGCCGCATCGTCGACAGCGGCGGTGCCCTGGTCTCGGAGACGCCCCTGGGCACCCCGCCCCGGCCGGGCCTCTTCCCGCGCCGCAACCGCCTCATCGCCGCGCTCGCCCACGGGGTGCTGGTGGTCGAGGCGAGCGTGCGCTCCGGCGCCCTCATCACGGCCCGGCTCGCCGCCGAGCTCGGCCGCGAGGTCATGGCCGTGCCGGGCTCCATCCACAGCCCCCTCGCCCGCGGCTGCCACCTGCTCATCCGCCAGGGCGCCAGGCTGGTGGAGACCGCCGCCGACGTGCTCGAGGAGATCGCTCCGCGCCTGGGGGATGCGGCCGCGCGCCTGCGGCGCCCGTCCCCGGCGCCCGCCGCAGCCCCGTCGCCGCCCGCCGACCCCGAATACCGCAAGCTCCTGAACGCCATGGAAGAGACGCCGCTCCCGGTGGACGTCCTGGTCGCGCGCACCGGATTGACGCCCGGAGAGGTTTCCTCCATGCTGCTGATCCTCGAGCTCGAGGGGCGCGTGGCCTCGACGGCAGGGGGGCTCTATGCGCGCGTCCCGGAGAAGGGTTGAGATGCGAGAGAACGTGCTGGACGTGCTGGTGTACCTGTTCGAGAACTACTATCTCGACGAGGATGCGCCCCCTGAGCCGGACCGCGACCGGCTCGCCGCGCACCTGCGCGAGGCCGGCTTCGCCCAGCCCCAGATCGAGCGCGCCTTCGACTGGCTGGCCGATCTCGCCGAGCTGCGCGCCGATGGCGCCCCCGACGGCCAGACGCCGCGCGCCATGCGCGTGTTCAGCCCCGCCGAATGCGCACGGCTCGACGCCGACGCGCGCGGCTTCCTCCTGTTCCTGGAGGAGGCCGGGGTCCTCACGCCCGCCACCCGCGAGCTCGTCGTCGACCGCGTGATGGTGCTCGACGAGCCCATGCCCGTGGGCCTCGAGCAGCTCAAGTGGGTGGTGCTCATGGTGCTCTACAACCAGCCTGGCCACGAGGCCGCCTACGCCTGGGTCGAGGACCTGGTCCTGGACGGCCTCGAGGGCCGCCTCCACTGAACCGGCGCCGCCCGCCTGCACCCGCCATGCACCTGGTCGTCGTCGAGTCCCCCGCCAAGGCCCGGACGCTGCGCAAGTACCTGGGCAAGGGCTACCAGGTGCTCGCCTCCTATGGCCACGTGCGCGACCTCGTGCCCAAGGAGGGGGCGGTGGACCCCGAGCACGGCTTCGCGATGCGCTACCAGATCATCGAGCGCAACGCGAAGCACGTGGACGCCATCGCCAAGGCCCTGGCCAAGGCCGAGGACCTGTATCTGGCCACCGATCCGGACCGCGAGGGCGAGGCCATCTCCTGGCACCTGCGCGAGATCCTGACCGAGCGCGGCGCGCTCGACGCCAAGCCCGTGCGCCGCGTGGTCTTCCACGAGATCACCGAGCGTGCCATCCGCGAGGCCATGGCGCATCCGCGCGACATCTCCCAGGACCTGGTCAACGCCCAGCAGGCGCGCCGCGCCCTCGACTACCTGGTCGGCTTCAACCTCTCGCCCCTGCTGTGGAAGAAGATCCGCCCGGGGCTGTCGGCCGGACGCGTGCAGAGCCCGGCGCTCAGGCTCATCGTCGAGCGCGAGGAGGAGATCGAGCGCTTCGAGCCGCGCGAGTACTGGACCCTGGAGGCGCGCTGCCGCAAGGAGGATGCGCGCTTCGTCGCCCGCCTGACCCATTTCGAGGGCCGCAAGCTCGAGCAGTTCGACATCGCCGACGCCGAGCACGCCAAGGCGGTGGTGGCGGCCGTCAAGCGCGCCGCCGGCGGGATCCTGCGGGTCGAGAAGGTCGAGCGCAAGCAGCGCCGGCGCAACCCGCCGCCGCCCTTCATCACCTCCACCCTGCAGCAGGAGGCCTCGCGCCGGCTCGGCTTCTCCGCCCAGAAGACCATGCGCATCGCCCAGCAGCTCTACGAGGGCGTGGACATCGGCGCCGGCTCCGTGGGCCTGATCACCTACATGCGCACCGACTCGGTGAGCCTCGCCCAGGAGGCCGTCGAGGAGATCCGCGCCTGGATCGCGCGCCACTACGGCGAAGACCGCCTCCCGGCCAGGCCGCGGGTGTTCAAGACCAAGTCGAAGAACGCCCAGGAGGCGCACGAGGCCATCCGGCCCACCTCGGTGGCGCGTACGCCCGAATCCCTCAAGGAGTGCCTCACCAGGGACCAGCACCGCCTCTACGAGCTCATCTGGCGCCGCGCCGTGGCCTGTCAGATGCGCCACGCCACGATCGACACCGTGGGCGTGGACCTCGGCTGCGATGGCGGCCACCGCTTCCGCGCCACCGGCTCCACCGTGGTCGATCCCGGCTTCATGGCCCTCTACCAGGAGGCCGGCGAGGCGGAGAAGGAGAAGGGCGAGGAGCGGATGCTCCCGCCGCTCGAGGAGGGCGAGACCGTGCGCATCGAGCGGCTCGAGCGCCACCAGCACTTCACCGAGCCGCCGCCGCGCTACAGCGAGGCCACGCTGGTCAAGGCGCTGGAGGAGTACGGCATCGGCCGCCCCTCCACCTACGCCGCCATCATCCAGACGCTGCTCGAGCGCCAGTACGTGACGCTGGACAAGCGCCGCTTCCACCCCACCGACCTCGGGCGCGTGGTCAACCGCTTCCTCACGCGGCACTTCGCCCGCTACGTGGACTACGACTTCACCGCGCGGCTGGAGGACGAGCTCGACGCCATCGCCCGTGGCGAGAAGCAGTGGGTGCCGGTGCTGCGGGCCTTCTGGGAGCCCTTCAAGGCCCTGGTGGAGGAGAAGGAGCGCACGGTCACGCGCGCCGACGCCACCCAGGAGGCGCTCGACGAGAGCTGCCCCAAGTGCGGCCGGCCGCTCACCATCCGCCTCGGCAGGCGCGGGCGCTTTGTCGGCTGCACGGGCTATCCCGAGTGCGACTACACGCGGGACCTCTCGGGCGAGGCACGCCCCGAGCCGGAGAAGGTCGAGGGCCGCACCTGCCCCGAGTGCGGCAGCGAGCTGCTCGTCCGCCACGGGCGCTACGGGCGCTTCATCGGCTGCTCGGCCTATCCCAAGTGCCGCTTCATCGAGCCGCTGGAGAGGCCGGCGGACACCGGCGTGCGGTGCCCGAAGTGCGGGAAGGGGACGCTGCTCAAGCGCCGCTCGCGCCGCGGCAGGACCTTCTACTCCTGCAGCACCTATCCGGACTGCGACTACGCGGTCTGGAACGAGCCCGTGGCCGGGCCCTGCCCCAAGTGCGGCTGGCCCGTGCTCACCATCAAGACCACCAAGCGCCGCGGCACCGAGCGCGTGTGCCCGCAGAAGGAGTGCGGCTACGCCGAGCCCTGGGAGGGCGGCACGCCGTCGCAGGTGGTAGCGGGCGGGAAATGACCGGCTGGCCGGCGGACGCTCGCCGTGATGTGAGCTGAAGCGCGGGACGGAGGCCGCGCAGCCTTCGTGCCGCGGGAGGAGAGGACGGACATGACAGACGGCAAGCCTTTCGTGGCCGTGATGATGGGGTCCGACTCGGACCTCGACACCATGCAGGCCTGTCTCGACGTGCTCGACCGCCTCGGTGTCCCCCGCGAGGTGCGCATCCTCTCGGCCCACCGGACCCCGGCGGCGACCCACGCCTACGTGCGCGAGGCCGAAGGGCGCGGCTGCGCGGTCTTCATCGCCGCCGCGGGCCTGGCGGCGCATCTCGCGGGCACCGTGGCGGGCCTGACCCTGCGCCCGGTCATCGGTGTCCCCATGGACGGCGGGCCGCTGCGCGGCATGGACGCGCTGCTGTCCACGGTGCAGATGCCGGGCGGCATACCCGTCGCCACCGTGGCCATCGGCAGGGCCGGCGCGCGCAATGCCGGCTGGCTCGCGGCCCAGATCCTGGCGCTCGCCGACGCGGACCTGGCCCGGCGCGTGGCCGAGGCCCGGCGCGCCGATTCGGAGTCCGTGCTCGCCAAGGACCGCGCCCTCCAGGAGCGCCTGGCCGGCACCGGGAGCTGAATCCATGGCGGCCGCGGCGACGGGCACGGTGCGCCTGCACGGCCGTCCGGTGACGGTGCGGCTGAGCCAGGCCGCCGCGCGCCTGATCGCGGCGAGCCGCGAGCCCCTGCTCGCCGAGA
>Ga0256839_1002392_pt1 | contig 20921 bp, 19 predicted proteins | sample 354166metaG_FD_185968 | JGI IMG/M metagenome (GOLD analysis project Ga0256839, IMG submission 185968) | Hydrothermal vent microbial communities from Mid Atlantic Ridge, Atlantic Ocean - 354-166 | ecosystem: Environmental > Aquatic > Marine > Hydrothermal vents | place: Atlantic Ocean: Mid... | reverse complement strand
GATGCAGGAGCGTCAGGTGACCATCGGAGACGAGACCTTCAAGATCGATCTGCCTTTCCTTGTCATGGCAACCCAGAACCCTGTCGAGCAAGAGGGTGCCTATGAGCTTCCCGAAGCACAGCTTGACAGATTTATGATGAAAGTTGTGGTGGGATACAACACCAAAGAGGAGGAGCTTGAGATTGCCAGACGTGTAGCGAACAACAGCTTCGAGAAGATCGAACAGGTCGCGACCAAAGAGGATCTTGAACGCATCAGGCAAGAGGCGATGGAGGCCCATATGGACGAAGAGGTCGAGAAGTACATCATCGAACTGGTCGCCGCGACACGAGACCCCAAAGCCTACGGGCTTGAGGAGTTGGAGAGCTTCATCGACTTTGGTGCGAGTCCTCGTGCGAGTATTGATATGTACAAAGCGAGCCGAGCGATCGCCTATCTCAAAGGACAGGACTATGTCTCGCCGCTTGAGATCGCCTATATCGCCAAAGAGGTATTGCGACACCGTATCATCCTCAGCTACGAAGCACAGGCAGAGGATGTCACGCAGGATCAGATTATCGAGAAGATCTTAGCAGCAGTACCGATTCCATAACGGTATGGTATTTGTCACTTCTGCACGTTTTGTGCAGGTGCGGAGGCAGTAGTGCCGAGAGCACCGTCCGCACAATTGCGGAAGTGACGCTTTTTTGTCTACTTTTTTCTAAAAAAAGTAGAAAGAGAAGGTAAATAAAGATGAAAGTTTATGATGAGGACAACGTGTGAATAAAGCAGTCAAAAAGATCATTCTCAAGACAAAAAAGCAAGTCTACGGAGACATGCTTGGCAACAATGCCTCGATGTTCCAGGGCGAGGGCTTTGAGTTTGCTGAACTGCGTGAGTATGTTTACGGGGATGATGTCCGTAAGATCGACTGGAAGACCACTGCCAAGCTGGGCAAACCTTTTGTCAAGGTCTATAGAGAGGAGCGTGAGCTCAATGTAGTGGTGGTGACGATGATGAGCGGATCGATGTATTTCGGTACGGTGAAGCAAAAGAGCGACATTGCCGCCGAAGTGGTGGCGACACTGGGATTCTCAGCAGTGAAGAATGCTGATCTTTTCAGTCATCTGATCTTTGCGGACAAGCTCTATGCCATCAGCAAGCCAAGTAAAAAACTCTTCTCGGTACACAAAGCGATCGAAGAGGTGAGTAGCTTTGATCCGTTGGGAAAACCTGCGGATTATCAGGCACTTGTGGAGACGCTCAACACCCGGTTGAAGAAAAAGGCGCTGCTCTTTATCATCTCCGACTTTGTTGGCACGATCGATCTGAAACTGTTGAGCAAGAAGCACGATGTGTTTGCGGTAATGGTGCGTGACAGATTCGAGGAGGATCCTAGTGAATTGGGGTATTTTCGCCTGATCGATATGGAGACCAAGCAGAGCTTTGAGGGCAACATAGATAGTAGTACGCTCAAAAGCTATAAAAAAGCGCTGCTGAAAAATGACGAGAAGCTTTACAGGCAGTTCAAGAAGCAGGGCGTACGTTTTGCGAAGGTCTATACCCACGAGGATGCGGCATTTGCGCTGATGAAGAAGATGAGGAATTAGGTATGAATAATGAACAGAATCTAACGGCACAGCTTAAAGATATCAAGCCGCTGATAGAGATCCCTGACAGCAGTTTCTATCTCTATTGGGGATTGATCGGTGCGGGGGCGGTGCTGTCGCTTGGGGTACTCTTTTTTGTTGCCAAAAAGCTGTGGGAGAACCGCAAGATCAACAAAGCCAAACAGTACCTTGCCGCGCTTAAATCGATTGACTGGAGCAACAGTAAAAAAGCGGCATATGAAGCGACGCACTATGCCAGACTCTTGGCAACCGATGATCGCCGCAAAGAGCTCTTTGCGCAGCTGGAACCGATGCTGGAGAAATATAAGTATAAAAAGGTGGTCGACAAGGTCGATCAGGATACACTGAACAAATTCAATCTATATGTACAGGTAGCAGATGAGTCAATTTAGTTTTGAATACCCGTTAGCACTGTTGGTGATCTTGCTCTTTTGGCTCTGTGCCAAATGGTGCAAGGAGCGCAGTCGGGCGATCTATTTTCCGCATGTAGCGACGCTGATCACTTCGGAAGGGCACAAAAGTACATTGCTTGCGTGGCTGAAGTGGGTCGGGATCGTCGCGGCGGTGATTGCGTTGGCTTCACCGGTGATCACCAAGAGCTATGCCAACTCGAAGAAGGAGGGGCGCGACATCGTGCTGGTGATCGACAGCTCCGATTCAATGCGTCAGCAGGGGTTTGACCCCAATGATATCTTCAAGAACAAGTTCGATGTCGTCAAAGAGGTGGTCGAGGACTTTATCAAGAAGCGAAAGAATGATCGTATCGGGCTGATCACCTTTGCGGATGTGGCGTTCATCGCCTCTCCTTTAACCTTTGAGAAGAAGTTTCTCACCGATATCACCCGTATGCAGAAGCTGGGCGTAGCGGGGAAACGTACAGCGATCAACGATGCGCTGGTGCAGGCGTATAACCTGCTGGACAAGTCCAAAGCGAAATCCAAGATCGTCATCCTGCTTACGGATGGGATAGACAATATGAGTAAGGTTCCCTTTGCCGATGTGAAGAAGATGATCGAGAAGCGCAAGATCAAGCTCTATACGATCGGGATTGGTACACCTAGAGACTATGATGCCCGCTATCTTAGCGCGCTGGCAAAAGCCGGGCACGGTGAGGCGTTCGGGGCAAGTGATGCGACGACACTGAGTCGTATCTATGAAGAGATCGACAAGCTTGAGGCAAGCAAGCTTAACAGCAAAAAAGTGGTGGAACACACCTACCTCTACATCTATCCGCTCTTTTTAGCGGTGCTGAGTCTACTGCTCTTCATCTATTTTAGAAACCAAAGAGGAGTGTGACGATGGAGTTTGTCTATCCGTATCTGTTCTGGGTTATGATCGTGCCGTTTGTGATCTTCGCATTCCTTGTTTCGACGAACAAAGAGCGGCTTTCGCGTATTTTTGACGAGAGGGTGTTGGAGCGGCTCAGTGCGGGGGATGAGAGTATGCCTCAGCGCCTGAGAAACATCATCCTCTTTAGTGGTATCTTTTTTTTGGTCGTCGCATTGGCACGTCCGGTGGTCGATGAGGGAGAGAAGACGGTGGAGGTGAAAGGGTTGACAGTGTTGAGTACACTGGATATCTCCGGATCGATGCGAAGCCGGGATGTCTACCCTAACCGTCTGGCGTTTGCCAAAAAGAAGATGGAGGAGTTCTTTGATGCGATGCCCAGTGATGAGATCGGTGTAGCGGCATTTGCCTACAGCTCTTTTGTGCTCGCCCCCTTTACGAGCGACAAAGAGACGCTCAAGATGATTGTAGATGGTGTCGATGACAGCTATATCAATATGGGCTCCACCGACTTCTCGGCACTGGGCAATCTCGCTGCCGAATTGCTGGAGAAGAAAAAGCCCAAGATACTCATACTCTTTACCGATGGGGGTGATGAGGAGGCGATTGCAGGCTTCTCGGATATACTCAAAGAGAACGGTATCGATCTCTATGTGGTGCTTGTCGGTACAAAGAAGGGCGCACCGGTGCTTGATACCAACGGCAAGCCTATGAAGCTCAAAGACGGCTCCATTGCCATCACGCAACGTAATGATGCGCTTGGTGAGCTTGCCAAAGCCAACGGCGGTGCCTTTGTGATTGCAGGTAACGGCACGGAGGATATGAAGAGGCTTGCCGATGTGATCCACGCCAAGTATAAGATGAAATCGCAGGGGGAAGTACGGATCAGACAGCGCACGGAGTACTTCTATGTGCCTTTGGCACTGGGGCTGTTTTTGTTGCTGATCGGGTTCAGTTCTTTCCCGAGATTTGGAACAAACAATGAACAACAAGTAGTGAATAGCGGAGGTGGAAAATGATGCTCAAAAAAGAGGTATTGCTCTTTACGCTATTTTGTTCTATATTCACTGCTGCGTATGGCGGTCTGACCGATTTTAAGACGATCAAAGAGGCAAAAGAGGCGTATGATGCCAAAGCGTACACCAAGAGTGCTGCGCTCTATGAACAACTGGATAAAAGTGTGCCTCAGAAAGCCTATGACCTTGGGAATGCCTACTACAAATCCAAGAACTACGATGCCGCACTCAAAGCGTATGAACGAGCCAAAGGTGAGGGGGTGGATGAAGCACAGCGTCTGCACAATATCGGGAATGTTCATTTTATGAAAAATGAGCTGGATAAGGCGATCGAGGCGTATGAGAAGGCGTTGAAGATCAAAGAGGACAAAGACACCCGCTTCAATCTGGAACTTGCCAAGCGTAAAAAGAAGCAGCAGGAGCAGAAGAAGAAACAACAACAGAAAAAACAGAATAAAGACCAGAAACAGAACAAAAATCAAAAGAAGAACGATAAACAACAACAAAAGAATCAGCAGAATAAAGACCAAAAACAGAATAAAGATCAACAGAAAAAGAACCAAAACAAGTCCGATCAGAAAAAACAGGGCGACAAGAACAAAAAGAATGAGCAGAAGAAAAAGCCTGATAATAAACAAAAAGGTGACAAGAAAAAAGAGAATGAGAAGCAAAACGGAGAGAAACGTAAGTCCGATGCAAACAAAGAGAAGAAACCCAAAGATCAAAAGGGTCAAAATCAGTCCGGGCAGCCTAAAGATCAGAAACGTATGAGCAAAGAGGAGAAACTCAAACAAGCGGAGATGAAACGGTTGCTCAAAAAGATGGGACAGAAGAAAACACCGACAATGATGTACCAGATGGGCGGTGGAAAACCCAAACGCAATGAGGATATTCGACCATGGTAGGCTCTTGGTATGGGTGTGTTTTGAGTCAAGCACTCTGGCAGTCACGAATGCAAGCGCCTGTTTCACAGGTGGGGCGCTCCTTTGTCGCACTTGACTCAAAACACAAAGTAGCAACTGATATGATGGTCTGTTTTGGATCGAACACTCGGTCGGCACAAACGCAAGCGCCCTTCGGGTTGAGTGTGCCTCGGTCGTATTCGACCCAAAACAGACAAAAAGCTTGATAAAGGAACCAAAATGAAAAAACTACTATTTACACTATTCACTATTCACTATTCACTATTCACTCTCCTGCAAGCTGCAGGAGTAGAGGCTGTGTTGAGCAGTAATGAAGTGGTACAGGGTAACCCCGCGCAGCTTAAGATCATTGCAGAAGGTGAGAGGGTGAAGTTCCCCAATATCCGTCAGATAGACGGGGTGACTGTAGAGGGTAGGAGTCAGAGTCAGCATACCTCCTTGCAGATCATCAACGGCAAGAGCACGGTGGCACATACGACCGATCTGATTCTTACCTTTACACCAAAAAAAGATATGCAAATTCCCTCTTTTGATGTGGAGATCGAAGGCAAGCACTACAAGACCAAGCCGATGACGCTTAAGGTGGTCAAGTCTACCGCACCGAAAAGTACGGCGACAGGAAGATACTCGCTGACGATGAAAGCGGACAAGAAGCATGTTATTGTAGGAGAGCCGCTGCTTGTGACGGTCTATTTCTCTCTGCGTAACGATGTGAGACTCTCGGACAATCCACAGTATGAGAGACCGCCGTTTGACGGTTTTTTTGTCAAAGAAGTAAAGGATGAGAAGCACTACTTTAAAGGTGATCATCGTATTACGGAATTGCGTTATGTGCTCATCCCGCAAAAACCGGGGCACTACACCATTAAGCCTGCTACTGCCAAAATAGGGGTGGCCGATACCAGCAGACGCGATATCTTCGGACGCTATTTCGGAACAATCTGGCAACCGATCCGATCCAATGCGCTTGAGATCGATGTCGATCCCATACCGCAGGATACGGATCTGATCGGACGCTTCTATATCGAAAGTCATATCGACAAAACCGAGACCAAAGCTAACAAACCTGTCAACCTGACTGTCAAGATCGAAGGGGACGGATCACTGGAAGATTTTGAGATGCCAAACTACGATATTGATGGTGTGACGGTCTACAGTGATGATGCGGAGGTGACGACCAAGGTGATCGGTGACAAGATCAAGAGTAGCTATGTCAAAAAATTCGCCTTTATTGCCGACCATGACTTTACGATCCCCGAGCGTACTTTGAGTGCACTCGATCCCAAAACCAAAGAGGTCAAAACACTCAAGATCCCCGGATACAGTGTCCATGTAGAAACACCGAAGCATGCCGCAGTCACTACATCTGCCCCTACAGAACCCCATAGCGGAGAGGTTCAGACCGATCTGAAACTTGACAAAACCTCTACCCCAACAAAACAGACCGAACCCCCCAAGGCTGCAAGTGTACCTGCATGGTGGATGCTTCTACTGGCATTTATCGGCGGTATGGTAACGATGTTCCTGCTGGGTAAGATCAGATGGAAGCCCAACGTCTCCGTATTCAAAGAGTCCGACGCGCTCAAGATACTCTATGGACACATGAGCGATGACCCTGCGGTCGAGGAGATGGTACGTAAGCTCTATGCCAAGAAAAATGGGCAAAAAGATGTTATCATTGACAAAAAAGAACTTAAAGCGTTGGTGGAGAAGTATCGCACGCTCTGATGTACAGGATAGCCCATGAGCATTAGCAATGTCGCCTTTTTCTATGGGACGGTAGAGGAGGCATACCTTGAGAAGATCAAGAGACATCTGGCACAATCCCGCGTCTCTCTTTTCCCGCTGAGCGAACTGCTCAGTATCTCACATGCACATTTTACGCACTATGTCGTCTGCGGTACCCTTGGGGAGATCAAGGAGGTCGTACAGTTTGTGCTGCAGGAGCAAAAGAGTCTGGGGATCGTACCACTGCCCGAACAAAAAGCGTTGATGGACACATTTGCACTTCCCTCCGATCTTGAGAAGAGTATCGCCCTGGCGGTACAGCCGTCCGAGGAGCGTATCGATGTGCTTTTGAGTGAGGGGGAGGCGGTGCTTCAGGAGGTGGTCGTGGGTGATGTACCGCCTTTGGATCGTTACGACAGCCTTCTCAAAGGCAAGGGGCTTTTTGCGCGTATGGGGATGTTGTGGCATACGCTTGCAAAGGTGAGACGTTTGCATCATAAGCGTTTTACACTTACGGATGAAGAGGGCAAGAGTCTCAAACTCTCGGCAGTCGGTCTGGTGGGGATGGAGTATCACAATAGTACCTTTGCTTCCAAACTGATCGCATCGCAGATCAATGCAGGAGATGGCAAACTCTCGTTGCTGATCCTCTCCCCCGTCTCGATACTACAGTATATGGGCTACCTTTTCAACGCATTCATCCCCAAACGGACACCCGGTCATCTGCCGCGCTCTTTGGGTTATCTGCGAGGCAGCCGTCTTGAGATAGAGAGTGATCGAGAGGTCGAGGTGCTGGTAGACGGTATCCATCGCCAGAAGACACCGGTGACACTGCAAGTGGACGGCAAGGCGTTGGCGTTGAGTATGGGTGAGGCGTTTTGGGAGCGACAGAGCGATGAGGTCAAAGGCAAAAACAGCACCAAGATCGATCACCTCCCCAGCGACGAGGAGAGTGCGGGGTATCTTGCCAAGGCGATCCCGCTCTTTTCGCACGCCTCACAGGCGCAATATGCTGCACTTTTTTCTAGTCTGAGAGAAGAGGCAAAACTCACCTCGACGTTTATGACACTGTTGATCCTGGCGACGATGATCGCCACCTTCGGACTCTTTATCAACTCCGCATCGGTGATCATCGGTGCGATGTTGCTAGCGCCGCTGATGCAGCCGATCGTGAGCCTGAGCATGGGGGTGTTGCGTCAGGACAGTGTGCTGGAGCTCACCGCTGCACGAACTATCGTCATAGGAGTCGGTGCGGTGCTTGCCACTGCAGCGATCATTGCCGGATTGACACCCATTGAGAAGCTCAGCAGTGAGATGGCAGGACGGCTCTCGCCGACGATACTCGATCTCTTTGTGGCGATCGTCTCGGGTATCGCGGCAGCTTATGCCAAGAGCAATGAGAAGATCGTCGGTTCTCTTGCGGGTGTGGCGATCGCGGTTGCGTTGGTACCGCCTATTGCGGTGTCCGGCATTGGCATCGGATGGGGCGAGTGGCATATCTTCTCTTTGGCATTTTTGCTCTTCTTAACCAACTTGGTAGGGATCGTATTGGCTGCGGCGTTGACCTTTATGGTACTGGGCTATTCACCCATCAAGATCGCACGCAAAGGGGTGATGGTCTGGTTGGGGATCGCACTGCTTATCTCCATGCCTCTTTATAGTTCTTTCGAGACGATGCGCAGACACAGCAGCGTACAACAGCGACTAACCAATGCACATTTCATCCTTGCAGCGCATGAGGTGACGCTGACCCATATCGAACTACTGCGTCATACAAACGGGATGGAGCTAAGATGCGAGGTGATATCCAGCGGTTTCTTAAGCAAAGCGGAGAAGCAAGAGCTCAAAGCACAGATCGAAAAGAGTGTCGGGGAAAAGGTGGAGGTGATCGCAACATTCAGGTACCGATTATAAAGATGGGTGTACAAGCACCAAGGGTATATTGTTTGACGGTGATGTGTGCGACATGGTCGCATCTATAGTTTATAGATGCCCTATAGGATATCGTGTAGGCTATTTGCCTCCTGCATCCAGAGATTCAGTGCTTTCCACTCTTCATTTTCGACCATATTACGGCAGGCTTTGAGCTCTTTTTGGAAACATTCGATCGCTTCAAGCAGGTTGGTTTTGTTTTGACGGAAGATATCCTCCCACATACTCGGACTTGATTTGGCGATGCGGCTCATATCCTTGAATCCCCCGCCTGCAAGCGCAACGATGCTCTGTGGATCTTCTTGTCGCATCACGGCATTGGCAAGTGCGTAACTCAATGCGTGGGGCATATGGGAGATAAACGCTGCGTGACGGTCATGCTCCTCAGATCCCATGTAGACCAGCTTCATCCCGATCTCTTTAAAGAGTCTGATCGCTGTCTCTTTTTGATGTTCGCCGCTCTTTTCAAGGTCACACAGTACTACGACTTTGTTCTCATACAGCTTAGGCAGTGCTGCTGTCGGACCAAATTTCTCCGTTCCGGTCATCGGGTGTGCGGTGATATAGTAGTGTCGTAGATGGGAGGGGATGCTTTGTGAGATCTTGGCTTTGGTGCTGCCCAGATCGATAATGGTACAGTCCGGATTGATCGGGGTAAGCTGTTGTGCTACGGCGATGATAGCGTCTACGGGAATGGAGAGAAAGATGATATCGCATCTGCCAAGTACATCAAGAGAATCCGTTATCTCGTCAACCAATCCGATCGAGAGTGCTTCCTCGCAATGTTGAGGGTTGTGATCAAGTCCAATAAAACGGTAAGGCTGGGGCGTTTTTTTGAGTGCCAGTGCAAGGGAACCTCCCATGAGCCCCAGTCCTACAATACCTATTTTTATGACTGCCATATACGACCTCTATATTGATGTGGTAAATTTAAACAAATAGCACAGGTAGGTGCTTTGGGGATTATATCATCTTTTCATAGGGCTCTTATTGAAAAGACGATAAAATGAATGCAAAATTTTTAGTAAGGCAAAATGTAATGATCAAAAAAACTGTACTCTTCTGGATGTTGATCGGTTCACTGCTTTTCGCACAGAAGATCACAAAGATTGAGTTTGAAGGGTTGAATCATCTTTCACCACAGGTCGCGATGGAGATAGCCGATCTCCGTGTGGGTGAAGAGATGGACATCGACAAGATCAATCAGGCAATCGTCAATTTTTACAATCAAGGATATTTCGAAGATGTATGGGCTGATAGAGAAGGGGGTAAGCTGATTTTTCACTTTAAAGAGAAGATCGCCATCGCCAATGTGGAAATAAAAGGGTTTGGATCGGATGATGAAGCGAAGAAGCTCCTCAAAAGCATTGGTTTAAAAAAGGGTGATCTCTATGATGAGTCCAGAGTGATTAAGGCAAAAAAGATGCTCTCTGAAAGACTGCAGGCGATGGGGAACTATGACTCTGTGATCGAGGTGACAACCAAACCAGTAGGAGAGGGTGCGGTTTCTGTGGTATTTGATGTGAATAAGGGAGAGAAGATTAAGGTCAAGAAGATTAACTTTGTCGGCGCCAACTCACTCAGTACCAGTGATCTGGAGCGCGAACTGGTGAACAAAGAGGAGGACTTCCTTGGATGGATGCCTTTTCTCAATGATGGCGAAGTGCATGTCGATCAACTTGAGTATGATTCCTATCGACTCAAAGAGACCTATATGCAACACGGTTATCTTGATGCAGAAGTGAGCAAACCGCTGATGAGAGTAGACTATAGTAATTACACTGCAGAGATCGACTATCAGATCAAAGAAGGAGTGCAATATCGTGTTGGTCAGGTAAGTATCTCGCAAGATGTCAAGGGGCTTAATACGCAAGAGCTGCTCTCTGAGTTGAAGCTTAAAGAGGGCAAGATCTTCAACATCAAGCGAATGCGTAAAGATATGGAGATGATCAAGAATTCAGTAGGTGATCTTGGGTATGCCTATGCGCAGGTCTCTCCTCAAATGCGTAAGGATGAGCAGAAAAAGATTGTCAACCTTCAATATGTGGTACATCCTGGCAAGAAAGTGAAGATACATGATGTTCTGATCTCGGGGAACGATACGACAAAAGACCGTGTAATTCGTCGTTATGTCTACTTGGCACCTGGTGACTACTACAGTGCGACAGACCTTAAAGACAGTAAAGGAGCTCTGGGGAGAACCGGTTTCTTTGAGAAGGTAGATATCCAGACGCAGCGTGTCTCCGAAGATGAGATCGATCTGCTGGTAAAGGTTAAGGAGACCTCGACCGGTACGATCTCTCTGGGAGGTGGATTCGGCAGCTACGAAGGGCTGATGGTCAATGCCAGTGTATCGGACAAAAACCTTTTTGGAACGGGGATTACTGGAAGTATTGGCTTTGATATCTCCAAAGTTTCGCAGAGTTACAATGTGTCGTTTGTCAATCCAAAAGTTTGGGACAGTATGTATAGTATGGGCTTGAGTCTTTACAAGAGAAAATTTGAGTATTATGACTATACAGAGGACACACTGGGAGGCTCCTTGAATATCGGTAGACAGTTTTTCCGCCATCTATATGCATCAGTGGGTATTGGATATGTAGATAACCAGTCTGAGTATAACAGGGACAGCGATATCGGTACAGATTTTCTTAACAGACTCTATGGCGACAAGTACCGTAAGGCATCAGGTTTTGTTGGTATCTCTTGGGATAATACAGATGACTTTTATCTGCCTCGGGAGGGATATATTGCATCTTTGAACGCAGAGTTTGCATCTATGGGTGGCGATGAGATCGATCGACAGACTTACCCTGCCGGATATGCAGACTTTACCAAGCTTACAGCACGATTTGGTACCTACTATGGGATGGAGGATTGGATCGATTATGACCTGATTTTGCGTTTTAAGGCTAGGGGAACCTATATCAGCAAAGATCCAGAAGCAAAGCTTCCTATCGCAGAGAGACTCTTCATGGGGGGCATTGGAAGTGTCAGAGGGTATCAGCCCTTTTCTATCTCACCTACCTTGCCTAACGGTGACAGGATCGGTGGTACCTATCGTACTTCTGCAACAGTAGAAGCGAGTATTCCTCTCTCAGAAGCAGCAAAAATGAGGCTGGCATTTTTCTTTGATATCGGGGTGATCGGATCAGAAAACGAACGATATCTTGATCCGGTGAACAATACTGTAGAAGAGAAAACATTTGACAATATCACACGCTCATCAGTCGGTGGCGTGATTGAATGGCAATCGGGCTTTGGACCGATCAATCTAGTCTTTGGCTATGCGTTGGACGACAAACCAGGAGATCAGACCGCCACCTTTGAATTCTCTATGGGATCAAAATTTTAAGAAGGGAAGCAAATGCTTCCTAACTGCTTACATAAAGTATAAAATTCGTAATTTGCTACTCTATTCCCAACACTTTACAGGCAGGTATTTTCTCTTTATCTTCGATAATCACTGCAAACGGGATCGGTTTCTCCAGTGTTTTGATCTTCTCTTTGGCGAGATAGAGTGGTTGATCGGAGAGGATACGCAGTGTTTTGTTCTCGTACGCAAAGCGTATCTTGGCATCATTGGATGCCTCATGCAAGAAGATGCTGAGAGTATAGATGAAGCTGAGCCAGAGCATCTCTTCTTTGGGGGGAAGCATCGCCTCAAAGCTTTGAAAGAGAGGTTTGTGCAGCAGCTCTTTACCGTGCATACGCAGTAGAAGTGCTATGAGGAGTATCTGCTCATGCGTAAAGCCGTAGTTGAGCTCCTGCATTGCGATGTAAAAGGCGTGTTGATGAGAGCGATAGATCGTCAGTGTCTTGCCGATATTGGAGAGTCTGATCGCCCAAAAAAGCTCTTTTTCGTAGCGTTTTTTATCTTTAATTTCACATTGAAGTACATCATAAAGTGCTTTCGCAAGATGTCTTTTGTGTTTGCGTTTTGAGGTGATGTTCACATAGGTTTTGAAACGGTCGAGCAAAGAGGTAATAGAGGGATTGATCTCTTTGGGAAAAGAGAGTTTGTCATGTTTGAGAAGGTGTTCGAGAAAGACCCCTTCCCGCACCCCGACCGAGCTGGTCATGACCTTTTTAGCTTCGATATGCGACAAGATCTCCAGCCATATTAGTGTCCCCTCACGAATGGTATCGTATCGGCTCTTTTTGAGCCCAAAGCGCTTAAGTCCTTTGACGCTTGAGTGGGTGATCGCTTCAAGATAGTCACGCTGTGTATCGATCTCATAGGTAAAGGCGTGGAGTTTGTCCAAGGGGTAGGCGATGCGTTTCATGATCCCTTTGCTAAGTGTCCGTGCCGTACCGCCGATACCTACGGCAGTTTGGGCTTTGAAGTGTGATGGAAGCGACTTGAGTGCGTCAAGGATATAGGTTTGTGCCTTTTGTCGAGCAATCTCTCGGTCTTTCTCTTTGTCAAAAAAGAGCTCTTTTAGGCGTACCGTCCCGATATTGAGCGAGCAGGTATCGATAATAGATCCTTTGCGTATGAGTGCCAGATCTGCCGAGCCGCCACCGATATCGATGGTCACGGTGTTTTGAAGAGGGAGGAGGTTTTTTACAGCAATCGCACCGTAGGCTGCCTCTTTGTTCCCATCGATGATCCTAATAGAGAGACCAAGTTCCTTTTTGACCCATGAAACGAAAGCTTTGCCGTTTGGTGCATCGCGTAGTGCGGATGTGGCGACACAGACGGTTTTGTGCACTTGATACTTGGCGATGGTATGAAGAAAGGACTGGAGGGTCAAAAAGGCACGCCGTATCCCTACAGGCTGCAGATATCCCTCTTTTTCATAGGCACCTTCACCGATGCGTACTTTGGATTTCTGTTCGCAGATGAGGTGAAAGCCGTAGCGGCTGGTCTTTTCGTAGATGACCAGTCTTGCGGAGTTCGAACCGATATCGATGATCGCGGTTCGTTTGGGCATGCGAAGCTACTCTTCTTCCTGAAGTTTTTCAAACTTGAACTTAAGCTCTTCGATATTCTCTACATTGTCTGGATCGGGTACGATACAATCTACCGGACAGACAGCGATACACTGCGGCTCATCATAGTGTCCGACACATTCGGTACAGCGATCGGGGTCGATGATATAGACCGGATCGTTCTCTTCGATCGCTTCGTTGGGACACTCTTCTCTACAGGCATCACACGCAATACATTCATCAGTAATTATTAGGGCCATATCTTCCTCGGTTGCTTTAGTTTATAGGAGTTATAACCCAACAAACCTTATGCTTTATTTAAGATTTATATAAATTTGTCAGTTTAGCCGCCAAGAAGGGCGGAAGTAAGCAGATAAAGGAGTAGAGGCGGATTGTTTTAATTGATCTTTTTGGGAAAACAGAAACGATATCCACGGCGTCTGACCGTTTCGATTGTGGTGATATCCAATGGTTTGTCCATCTTTTGCCTGATCTGGTTGATTGCCACTTCGATGACATTGGGGGTGACAAGCTCCGGCTCTTCCCAGATCGCATCAAGAAGCTGCTCTTTGGAGACGATCTGATCTTTGTGCATTGCAAGATGTGTGAGTACCTCAAAGGGCTTTCCTTTGAGCTCTATCTCATTACCCTGATAGATGATCTTCTCCTCTTCGGGGTTGATAATGAGCTCTTCGATCTCGATGATGTTGGAGGCACCGAAACGCAGTCTGGCTTCAACGCGTACAAGCAGGATATCATCATCAAGCGGTTTGCGGATGTAGTCGTCCGCACCCGAGTGGAGTGCTTCGATCTCGCTCTCCTTGTCCTGACGGTCGGAGATAACGATCACGCATGTTTTACGTGTCTCCTTTTTGATCTCCGAGATGATATTGAGCGTGGAGGATTGGGCAGGGATCGGCCAGTCGAGCAGTACGAGGTCGTAGTGGCGTATATCGAGATAGTATTTGGCATCACCGAGACTCTCCGCCGCATCACACTGGTAGTTATGTTCGTTGAGAAGTTCGGAGAGTGTCGCACTCAATGCTGCATCATTTTCCATGATCAAGACTCTCATAAGTACACCCTTTATTTAAGTTATGTTTAAATTATAGCATAAAAATAGCACTTTCTGAAAGTTTTTTGAAGTGAAAAGAGAACAAGTCGTCAAAACTCAATAGTTCCAGCGTTGTGAGAGTGCCACAACGCAGTTGGAGAGGATATCCGGTTTGGTAATTTTGAGGGAGAGAGAGGTGATCTGCGGATAGCTTGACAGAATGAGCGTTTCCAGTTCGGTCAGTGCATCTTCAAGCAGCATATAGCGTGCCTGTTTGACCTTCTCTTCAATCAGCAGAGCAAGATCCGCATAGTCGACGAAATCACCCGCACTGTAGTCATAGGTCGCTTCAAGATCGACGATCACTCGCTGTGTATGTTCCCTCTCGCTATCGAGCAGACCGATGATCGTATCGAAAGTGAGTGATTCGATATGGATGGTCATCTATACCACCTTGCTCTCTTCTTTTTTGATGAGGCGGATGATGTTGGGAATATGCTTATAGAAGATGATGATTGCAATGATCCAGATAGGCGCATGTGAACCGATACCCGGCACTTCGGGGTAGAGCAGATAGGAGGCGATCAGCAGGGCTGTCAGCCCGATAAGCGAGGAGAGAGAAGAGATCTTCAATCCTTTGCTTGCTACCAGCCAGACGACGATGGCGATGAGCGAGGGGATCGGCATCAGTATCAGCAGTACGCCAAACCCTGTAGCAACCCCTTTACCACCTTCAAAACCGAGAAATACAGAGAAACAGTGCCCGACTACTGCAAGCACGGCGATCGTCCAGAGGGTACTCTCGGGTGCATCCAGTGACATCGCGATCAAGAGAACGACCATGCCTTTGATCGCATCGAGAAAGAGGGTTGCCGCACCAAGCTTTTTGGCAAGTGAGGGGTCTTTCTCTTTGACCACACGAAGGACGTTCGTTGCACCGATATTGCCGCTTCCGGCCTGCTTGATGTCCACACCGGCGAACTGTTTTGCCAACAGATACCCAAAGGGGATCCCTGAGAGAAGATAGGCTGCCAGATAGAGTATAATGTTCTGATTGAAAAAATCCATAATTGTTCCACAATGATAAGGTATCTTCGGTAGTATTACCAAAGGTTGTCGTGGTGCAATTTTATCCGAATTTTGTTAAAATAGCCAGATTATAGAAGGATACATAAAGATGAGTATTGACTTTAAAACAGAGATAGAAAGACTCAAAAAAGAACTGGATGTCACGGTTGTGGCGCACTACTATCAGCGTGATGAGGTCTTTGAGATGGCGGATATCACCGGAGACTCCCTGGAGCTTGCACGCCGCTGCAAAGCGGACGACAGGGAGTGGGTCGTCTTTTGCGGTGTGGGGTTCATGGGACAGAGTGTAAAGGTGATCGCGCCGGAAAAACGGGTGCTGATGCCCAAGATCGCCTGCTGTGCGATGGCACGGATGATTGATGGAAGCTACTTTGATGACAGTGTGGACTATATGGTCGAGCATGGGATCGACAAAGAGGATATTCTTCCCATCACCTATATCAATTCCGATGCGAGCGTTAAAGCCAAAGTGGGAGAGATGGGCGGGTATGTCTGTACCTCCTCCAACGCCTTTAAGATCATCGAAAAGGGGCTTGAGACGGGGAAAAAGATCCTCTTCGTCCCCGACCGCTGTCTGGGGCAGAACTTCGCGATCAAGATGGGACTGAAGTCTTGCGTGATCGGAGAGGGGGAGTGTGACCCCAAAGAGGCGGATGTGATCTGTTTTAACGGTTTCTGCTCGGTGCATCAGCTCTTTACGGTCGATGATATCGAGTTTTACCGCAACAAATACCCGGGTATCAAGATCGCCGTACATCCCGAGTGCGATCCAAGTGTCGTACAAGCGGCAGATTTCGCCGGATCGACCTCTCAGCTGATCAAGTATGTCAATGAACTTGACCCGGAGCAGAAGGTCGCCATCGGTACTGAGTACAATCTGGTCAACCGTATGCGTCAGAAGAACACCTATGTGCTCTCTTCGACTAAGCCGGAGTGTCCGACGATGAACGAGACGACACTGGAGGATCTCTACAACACCCTCAAGTCGATCGAGGATGGCAATCCGATCAACGAGATCCATGTGGATGCGCATACGGTCAAGTATGCCAATATCGCCCTCGAACGCATGCTGGCGATCAAATGATGCTTAGAGAAGAGTTTATCAAGGCACTGGTTGCCGAAGATGTCGGCAGGGGAGATCTTTTTGCCCGCATTAGCGAGAGTGTGCCGGTACGCGCCTATATTATTGCCAAGAGTGATGGGGTGTTTGGCGGTCGGGAGTATATCGATGTGCTGGCGAAGATATACGGCCTAGAGCTGATATGGGAGGTCAAAGATGGTGAAGCTTTCACGAAGGGACAAAAACTTCTTTTTGTTGCCGGCGATTCCAAAACACTGCTTTCTTTGGAGCGCTCCATCCTTGATATCGCGCTGCATGCCAGCTCCATCGCGACACTGACGGCAGCGTATGTCGAAGCGATCCGCGATACAGGTGTGAAGCTGCTCGATACGCGCAAGACACGGCCGTTGCTTCGGGAGTTTGAGAAGTATGCGGTGCGTTGTGGCGGTGGACTGAATCACCGTATGGGGCTGGATGACTGCCTGATGCTCAAAGATACCCATCTCAAGACCATCGATGATCTCGATCTGTTTATGAAAGAGGTGCGAAGCAAGATACCCTTCACGGCAAAAGTAGAGATCGAGTGTGAGGATATGGAGATGGTCAAACGCGCTATGGCTGTCGGTGCGGACATTGTGATGTGTGACAACATGACCATCGCACAGATGGAGGAGACAGTCGCTTTCAGGGATGCACACTATCCTCATATTCTGCTTGAAGCCAGCGGAAATGTGACCCTTGAGACGATCCGGGATATTGCCAAAACCGGCGTGGATGCGATCAGCTCAGGTGCGATCATCCATCAAGCTACATGGATTGATCTCTCACTGAAAGTAGAGTAGGATGAGAGAGACGATATTGCCTCCGTTATTACCCTCTTTGGAGGTCAAGGCATTGATTGATGGTGCTTCTGCCGTTACAATCTTAACACATCTCAATCCAGATGCAGATACGCTTGGAACGGGTCTGGGGATATATACGCTGCTCAAAAGATATACTGCCAAACCTGTCGAGATCGTCAATGCATCCGAAGTGCTGCCCCAATATCTGGATTTTCTTCCCCATTTTTCTAAGATAAAGCGTAAGATCGAGTATGAAGAGAGTCTGGTCATCGGGTGTGACTGTGGAAGTATTGAACGATTTGGTTTTGATCTTTCAGGCAGAGAGATCATCAATGTGGATCATCACGCCAGTAACGATATGTACGGTACGATCAATGCGGTTATCCCGGAGTATGCCTCGGCATCTCAGGTTGCCTATCGACTCTTTGAATCAATCTACAAGGTCACGGCAGAGAGTGCGGCATGTTTCTATACGGCACTGCTTTCGGATACACGATATTTTACGACCTCCTCGACCAATAGAGAGGTGTTCCGTGTGGCGGACGAATTGGTCGACCTGGGAGCCGATCCGGCACAGATCGCGACCCACTTCACCCAACGACGCTCTCTGGCATCATTCCGTATTCTTGAGCGGGCACTGCATTCGCTCAGCCTCTATAAGGAGGGGAAGGTTGCCATCCTGCAGATCCTGCCCGAGGATATCGCAGCCACAGGTGCGACCATGCCCGATATGGACGGGATCGCAGACTATGCGCGTTCACTCGCCGTCGTTCGGATCGCTGTGTTGCTGATCACACTTGCCGATGGCACGGTAAGGGTCTCTTTGAGAAGTAAAGGGGAGGATGTCTCATGCGTTGCGGCACGCTTTGGCGGCGGTGGACACAAAGAGGCGGCAGGATTTACGCTCAGAGATAAGAAACCACAAGAAATTGTCGATACAATTTTAGACGAGATTACAACATTAGGATTGATTGATGGCGAAGCGAAGAAGTAGAAAGAAAGGTGGGGTCATACTCTTTTTAGTGGTATTGATTGCAATGATGGCAGGGGTTGGCTACCTCTATACTGCACCTGAGTTTGAGCGAGAGAAACCTAAAATCGTAGCTCCTGAGTATCTTTGGTGGAATCGAAAAGATCCTATCCGTATCACGCTTCGAGATAATGTGGGGCTTCAGCGTTATCGCTTGACTCTTAGTGACGGTATGCATTCGGTTGTAATCGGAGAGGATATCTTGGTAGATCACCCAAAGGAGAAGAGACTTGCGGTAAAGTACCCAGCGGCAAGCAAAGTGCTTGATAAAAAGGCAAAGCGTCTGACCCTGCAGGTTGAGGTGAGTGACAGCAGCCTGTGGAACATGATGGCAGGCAACAGTGATACCAAGAGGATCGAGATCAAGGTCGATACCAAACGCCCCAATGTCAATATCCTTGCCAATTCTCGTATGATCAATCAGGGAGGAAGTGCGCTGGTGGTCTTTGGTGCTGATGATGAGTCTCTAGATAGGCTCTATATTCAGGCAAACGGCAACCGATTTAAGCCGGTACCCTATAAAAAAGAGGGGTATTTCGCAGCGCTGGTTGCCTGGCCTTTTACCGATGAGGAGTTCGATGCCAGGATCGTAGCGACTGACAGGGCAGGCAACCGAAGAGAGACGCACATCCCTTTCTATCACGGCAACCCCCGCTATAAGAACTCAAAAATCCATGCAACGGACAAGTTCATTGACGGGAAGATCACAGATCTTGCAGCGGGAGATCCGGAGTATGCCAATATCGATGACAAGCTTGCAAAACTCAAAGCGATCAATGAGAAGATGCGCGAGAAGAATGAAGCGCTGATCCACAAGCTTAGCAAAAAGGTTTCGAATGAGATGATCGATTCATGGAAAATGAAGCGGTTTTATCCGCTGAAAAACGGAAAGAAAGTAGCGAGCTATGGGGATCACCGTTTCTACTACTATGATGACAAAAACCACATCATCTCCGAATCCTACCATGTCGGGTATGATCTTGCCAGTACCAAAATGGCCGATATCGTCTCTTCCAATCCGGGTAAGGTCATCTATGCCGATGAGAACGGGATCTATGGCAATATGCCGATGATCGATCATGGTCTGGGGCTCTATACGCTTTATGGTCACTGCTCTCAGATACTCGTCAATGAAGGAGATGAGGTGCAAGCGGGTGAAGTGATTGCCAAGACTGGGATGACCGGGTTAGCGCTTGGGGACCATCTTCACTTTGGGATCGTAATACAGGGGGTCGAAGTACGACCTGTCGAGTGGTTCGATCAGAAATGGATCACAAACTTCATTGACTATGTCTTCGCGGAAGCGGATGCGATCATCGAGCCCAAGTCAAAAGTGGTTGCAAAAGAGAAGAAATAAACACCGTCTCCATCGGGAAGATGTTAACAAACTGTTGATGTTTGTGTGTCACGATTGCAATTAATAAAAGTTTATAGTATAATAGTGAAATTTTCATTACTATAATCTAAGAAGAAAGGAGTGTGCCTGATGCAACAGCGAACGATCAGAAAACCGGTTGAAGTGATCGGTATCGGTCTGCACAAAGGTGAGCCGATCAAGCTTCGCCTTGAACCGCTCGATGCGGATGCAGGTATTGTTTTCTACCGCGAAGATCTGGCACTCTCCATTCCGCTCTCTCCGACTGCTGTCATTGACACCCGTATGGCAACAGTGATAGGGAGCGAAAAAGGCTTTATCTCCACGATCGAGCATTTTCTCTCTGCGATCTATGCGTACGGTATTGACAACCTTCGTGTCATAGTCAACGGCAACGAGATGCCCATCATGGACGGATCGGCTATCTCGTTCTGCCTGCTCTTGGATGAAGCGGGGATCGAAGTGCAGGATGCGCCCAAAAAGGTGATCCGTGTCAAACGACCTGTTGAGGTGCAGGAGGGTGCAAAGTTTGTTCGCCTTCTCCCCTCTCAGAATGCGGCGTTCGATTTCAAGATAAAATTCGAGCATCCGGCGATAGGGGAGCAGTCACACTGTTTTCATTTTGGCACACACAATTTTATTGAGGAGATCGCAAGAGCACGGACATTTGGATTTGCCAAGGATATTCAGTATCTTCAGAGCCAAAATCTCGCACTGGGCGCAAGCCTTCAAAACTCAATCGGATTGGATGATTATAAGATACTCAATCCCGAGGGGCTGCGTTTTGACAATGAGTTTGCCAGACACAAGATCCTTGATGCGATGGGTGATATGATGGTCACAGGACACAATATCCTTGGGCACTACGAGTCGTTCGCAGGCAGCCATAATCTTAACTATCAGCTGACCTCCAAACTTCTTTCCGATAGTAAGAACTACGAAATGGTAGCGGTTGAAGCGCTACAGAGCAGAGCCTTTGCAACCAGTTTCGCCTAAGATTACTCTGCTGGTTATCTCCATTGCAAGCCCTCTGCTGATAG
>Ga0256839_1002391_pt1 | contig 20924 bp, 25 predicted proteins | sample 354166metaG_FD_185968 | JGI IMG/M metagenome (GOLD analysis project Ga0256839, IMG submission 185968) | Hydrothermal vent microbial communities from Mid Atlantic Ridge, Atlantic Ocean - 354-166 | ecosystem: Environmental > Aquatic > Marine > Hydrothermal vents | place: Atlantic Ocean: Mid... | reverse complement strand
TTGCCATCTTCATCAATAAGTATGGGCAAATCAACCGATCGTTTGCCATCGCTAATGGCTTCCAGGTGATCCATTATTTCGTTGTAATTTTTCACAACCCGCTCCGGCACTAAGTCATCCGGTATTCTATCGTATATATAATAGATGGCAAGCCGCTTAACCCAGAGCATTACATTTTTTGCACGAGCTGCACCAACAGCAGCAAAAATGGTGTCCACATCGTAACGTGCCTTTAGCGCATCTTTTACTACCGCAATAGCGGTGTCCTCTGCATCATCTAAAATGGCATCGGTATCTTCAATTATTTGATTGATCCGTTGGTCGGTAATATGTAGCAGATAGTCTGCTTTTGTTATAAAGGTGCTCATTGGTTATTTTATTTGTCCACAGACCACGGCTTTTAGTCCACAGCTGCTTATGTTTATCTTATGTCTTTTGTCTAATCATCTAACATCTATTTATGCCGCTCGTTTATTGTTTTTTGTGTAGCCGCCTGACCTTCCTGTTTTTCTACGACCAGTAGTGTGTTGCCTATTAAGTAGCCATATTCCACCTTCTACCGCATCGGGGCCGTCATCGTGGCCGCTGGGGAAGGATAAAAACTGATCTCTAAGCGTATTCATATCTGGGTTTTTTCGAAGCTTTTCATTGAAGATTAAATATCCACGCTCCGCTACTGGGCTTAAATCTTCTATTCTACCCGTTTTATCGGGCTTTTTGCGCTTATCGGCTCGTATTCTTAATTGGTAATTCCTAGCCTCGCCTTCAATAACATATTCTTCCAACAGCATGTCTTGCATAAAGTTGGCCTCCATATAGTGGCGGCAAAGCACCTCACGCAAGGTGGCTCCTTCAATTTCAATTACCTTGGCTTTGTTGGTAATTATTTCGTTAATATCGTAATGGGCACTTACCATAGCTCCACGACTGGCTTGCCTTACCCACGCCCAAAGTATATGGTAGCGGTAACCAATTTTACCTATAAGCACCACGGCTTTAAAATCGTTACTTTTTGCGCCTTTAAAAGAGGGGTCGTTATATACAATTAGTGCATCGTACTTGCCAAGCGGCAACATTTTGCCCCATGGCAGGTGTTCGGGCAAAAACACATTGCCATCTTCTATATGTTGGTGGTAAAACTGGCGCATCGAGTTGCGGTATCCCATTTCTGCCACCCGTGTTTCAAGGTGCTTTAAGGTGTATCTTTCTTTCCATGCAGGCACACCGCCATTAACAATAGTTAGTAATTTATGCGTTTTAGGGTCTTCGGTTGCGAACACCTTAATATGTACTATTCCTTCACGCTTGGGGTCTGTTTCTTCAATATCGCCTACAATATGGGCAGTAAGGTCGTTTTTGGCCGTTCGGTTATTAGCAAATACAAATCGTTTACCTTTAATAGAAAGGCAGCCCATAAATTCGCCCAATATCCAATCTAAATCCTCTTTTACAAGCTGTTGGTTCTTAGCTTTCTTTTTGCTGGAGGCATCATCTATAACGCCATAATTTGGTCTGTTGGCTCCTTCTCGCACGCCAGCCGGGTTTTGGCCAATACCAAACGCCCAAAAGCCCACACCGCTGCTTGTTTGAAAATGTCCATTTTTCCAACTTCCTAGTATATTTTGGTCGCCAAAATCATCTATAAAGCGTTTATTGTTACGCAGCTCTGCTTCTAAGTCGCCAATTAATTTATTGGCTTTAGGCTCAATGTCTGAGCCTAATATCATTCCTGTAAGCTGTTTGTTGGCAAGTAACCATGCTGGGATAAACACATCGGCAAATACCGACTTGGCGTGTTCTCTCGCCCATTCTAACACCGAAAAAACGTTGTTAGAACCTAGTATTTTGCGAGCCGCTTGTTTGTGAAACCAGCCAAACTTGCTATCTATATAATGAGGAAAATAAAATTCGCAGAAGGCTTCAAAATTGGCAACTTTAAGCAAGCGTATTACTCTCGCATGTTTATCTTTTTCAGATTCATCCTTAATGGGTTCGGTTTGTTCGCCAATTCGTTTGCTTAATTCAAGCCAAGCGAGCCATTCCTTGTCCTGCCTGTTCATAACTCTTTACGCTTATTATTAAGAAAAATCTCTACGTGTTCTAAAATTTGCTTGGCAAGCTCCAAATCTTCTTTTCGAATGTAATCAACCAACTCTCGGCAAACTTTAACATAATTGCTCCATTCCAGTTGTTTGCCTTTTACGGCACTAAACATTTTGGCTAACGCATCTATGTCTCCTTTATCTATAAGCACGGGTTCGCCACGTTTTTCCCAGCCTTCTTTTTTCTTTTTAATGGCGGAAAGCTGGTAATTAATTAACTCCCACAAGGCTTCTTCGGCTGTTTCGCTCGCTAGGGCTTTTAGTGTTTTTTTCTTTTCCCAGCCATATTTCTTCTTCCAACTGGTAACGGTTTGCTCACTTACCTTAATGGTGCGGGCTATTGCTTTGCCGGGTATGTCGTTGTTATATAATATCTGTGCGGCTTCGTGATCCTTCATAGGTTGTAATTAGTTAACAGCTGTAAAGTTGAAAGATTGAATCTTGTTTTTAAAGCAAAAAGGCGATGGCTCGACCTATTAGGTGCGAATTTGACACCAAATAGGAGCTAATATCGACCAAATTGGTAAACACATCTGTTTTTTTATTGCAAAAACTTGTGTATGCCATCAAATTTGGTACTTCGTGTACTAAACACCAATTAACACAATGTATGTTTAATTTAACTGCAAAATCGAAAAGCGTAGCCGAGGTGAGGTTATATGGAACCGTGTCGGAATGGGGAAGGATTAACGCTTTAGATATTTCTAAATCTTTAGAAATGGCTAAAAGGCAGGGTTTTAAAAAAGTTGTATTTAGGATTCATTGCCCTGGTGGTGCAATGTTTGAAGGTGTTGCTGTTAATTCGGTAATATCTGCATCAGAGCTGGAAACAGGCTCTATTGTAGATGGTGTTGCTGCTAGCATGGGTTCTGCCATCGCAATTTCAACTGGGCATTCGGCCATGATGAAAGGAACAAGAATAATGATTCATCAAGGAAGTGGTGGAGTGTCTGGTAGTGCCAATAAAATAATCAATTACGGAAATTTACTAAAAACACTAAACAATGACTTAGCTGAGTTGTATGCCAGTAAAACAGGAAAGGATAAACAATGGATTCTTGATAACTGGATGAAGGAAGGTGAGGACAAATGGTTTACTGCCGAGGAGGCCAAAAAAGTTGGACTTGTTGATGAAGTTATTCCAAACGAAAAGAAGTCTAAAACAAGTACCGAGGCTTCTTTTGAAGAAATGGCGGCATACTATAATGAAAAATTAGCAACAAATTATGAAACTGAAGAGAAAATGGATAAATCAAAATTAATTAAACGACTTGGTTTGGCAGAAGATGCCACCGAAGAACAAATTGAAGCAGCATTAACCGCTTTAGAAACCAAAGCTAAAGCCAACGAAAAACCCCAAGGAAACGAAAAAACCAAAGAAAAAATGGTGGCTTCTTTTTTAACCCTTGGCAAAAAAGCAGGGGTTGTAACCAAAGAAAATGAAGCAAGCATGAAAAAATTGGCAGAAGCTGATATTGATGCTTGTATGGATTTATTGCCAGATGCAGCAGCACAGGCAGGCGGTGGTAACGAGGTTAAAGATTTTCGATTATCCGAACTAATCGCTGCGCTTAAAGGTGAAAACACTGAAAGCTCTAAAAAAACATGGGAGGATTTAACCCCGAATGAGCGCAAAGAGTTGGAGGAGAAAGACCCCAAAGCTTTTGAAGCATTATTTAATGCAGAATACGGAAACGTTAAAAACGGCTAAGGCTGCAAATATTTAAAACAAGACTTAACAATAAAATAATTTAACATGGCTTATACTACCGGAGAATATATAGATAGGTTTATACTCCCTCAATTGGTTAATGTGCTAAGGAATACAAAAATGGACTTTATGTCTGTTATTCCTTCGGCACCTAAAGCAGCAATTAGCAAGGCTGGCATTATCGTTCATAAAATTGGCGCACCCATTACGGTTGATTGGGATAAAGCAGACGATTACCTTGATGGTGATGTGAAGCAGTTTGATATTGAAAATCAGGTAATTCCTTGGCAATATGTGTCCACTTCGCCTTTTGAAACCGATAAAGAAGAAATACGCACGAGTGCCTTGGATAGAAAAGGACGTTTGTTTGCAGACAGCCAAGCTGCTATTAGCGAAAGCTGGACGGCTAAAACATTGCACAATGTATCTCCTGAAAATGGCACTTTTGCAGAAATGCCTGTGTTGCGTACAACGGGGCCCGATAGAGGAGCTGGAGTGTTAAGGCTTACTATTAGGGATTTAATTACTTGGAAAGAGGAGTTGAATAAGCTTAAAGTTACCAAGCAAAATCAATGGTATGTGGTATTATGCCCAGAGCATTTAACCGACTTAGCCATAGATGCTTTAAACTATCAAAACTTTAAAGACATTTATGTAAAGACCATGAATGGTGAGCCTGTAGATCAGTATGGTTTTAAATTCTTCTGGAATCAAGAAACTGTTAGCTATTCGGTTACCGATGTTAAGATAGCACAAGGTGCTGCTCTTATTGGAACGGACAGGCCTTCGAGTATTGGATTTTATGCTCCACATACCATCAAGGCCTTGCTAAACCTAACATCGCATTACAAGCCTATGAGCGGGAATACTCGTAATAACCCACCTAAAGATGAGGGTAGGTTTACTGGAAACGCTGTGGGTACCAAAATTTATAATTATGGCCATAGTGCTATGATTTCGGGTTAACGTATAGTGAGTGTTCTAATTGATTAGCCCTCCGTTAGCTAACGGAGGGCTTCACTAAAGAAAAATGAGCCAAGACGAACCCATAGACCTTACAAGGTTAAACCAGAGAGACCTAATTATTCGGCTTAACGATCGAATGCGGGAATTAGCAAGAGATTTTGACGATCTAAAGGTAGAATTAAAGGCGAATGACGATAAGTACGTAGAGCTACTCGTTAAAGTAAATATAATAGAAACCAAGGTGTTAATGTGGGGTTTTATCTCCGGAGGAATAGCATCAGCAATAGTTGCCATTTCTTTTGAATTAATCATTAAATGATGCGAAAACAAAAGTACCTTATTATCCACTGCACCGATACCCCCGAAGGGCGGCCTGTATCATCTGATGATATTGAGAAATGGCATTTACAGGGTAATGGGTGGCGAAGGGTTGGATATGCCGATATGGTACACCTTGACGGAACACTGGAGAACCTAATAGATTGGAACCAGGATGCAATTATAGATCCTTGGGAGGTTAGCAACGGAGCAAGAGGTTATAATGGAATTGCTAGACACATTGTATATGTAGGTGGAGCAGAAAAAGGCACCAGAGAACCAAAAGACACTCGCACTTGTGAACAAAAAGAAACTTTAGCCATTTATATCAAATTTAACATTCTTAGAAACAAGAAATTAAGAGTAATTGGCCATAATGATGTAAGCAAAAAAGCTTGTCCTTCGTTTAACGTGGCAGCTTTTTGCCGAGAAATTGGCATAAACGAAAGTAATATCGGATTATGAAGTTTTTGAGTAAAATAACAGGCGACACCATTAAATCACTTTTAGGTGAAGTGGGCAAGTTTATAACCACTAAAGAAGAAAAGGCGAAGCTTAATATGCGTTTTACAGAAATTGTAAACAACTCGTTTAGCAAAGCACAAGAGCAGTTAACAGAGCGGCATAAAATCGATATGGTCTCCGACAGTTGGCTCTCTAAAAACATTAGACCAATGACGTTGATTTTCATTCTCCTGGTCTATTCCTTATTCAGCATTGCAGACGGCAACCTGAGTTATGGAGATTTTCAGTTTACGGTAAATCCTGATTATGTGGAGTTGCTGGGCAACTGGGGCAAAACAATTATGTACTTCTATTTTGGTGGGCGAACTATTGAAAAAGCAGTAACACTATTTAAGAACAAATAAACGCCATTATGGCAATTTAATATTAACCATGCTTTTGTTATCGGTAGCCCATCACGATTTATCGGGAGGGTTGCCGTAACAAGGCAAAACAAAAGAAGTTATGAGCAACATTAAGAAATCGGTAGCTTATTTTAAAGCATATCCAAAAGTAGATGCATTTTTTGCAGCCAGCGATGGTTCTTTTTTTCCTGAAGGAAACAAGAGTATGGCCGAGAGCCACCAGCGAGGCTTGAAGAAAGGCAAAATAGAGTTAATAACTCGCAAAGAAGCAGGTGTTTCTGCTGAATCTGATAATGCTTTTCCTGAAGGTGATCCTACCATTGATTGGAAGGTAGCTGAATTAAAAGCGTATATGGAAGAAAATTCTGTTGCCTTTGAGGATTCGGATAAAAAAGCTGATTTGCTTGATAAGATTGAAGCGACCAGTAACCAATAACCATTAACTCTTAACTAATTATGGGTTTACCAAGTGTAGATATTGAAATTCAAAACGGAGCCTTGGGCTTAACTGCCGGTTCTGCCGATGGTGTTGCTGCTCTGGTGGTTTCGGGTGTAGCGGTTGCTTCTAACATAGATTTGCTTGAACCAAAGCAAATATTTAGCACAGATGAAGCGAAGGCTTTAGGACTGGATGAAGCTTACGACACAGCCAACGGCACAGAGGTTTGGAAAAACATAAAAGACTTTTATGCACAAGCTGGCGAAGGTGCTGCGCTGTGGGTAATGCTCTATGTAAATACAACACTAATGGTTACAGTGGCCGACAAAGCCAACGATATAGCCAAAAAGGTGTTAGATGCCGCAGGTGGCAATATTAGGTTAATGGCCATTGGCCGTATTCCTGATGGGGCTTATGTGCCTGCCTACACTAGTGGGTTTGATGATGATGCCTATGATTCTATTGCCATTGCTCACGCATTGGCAGAGGAGTATGCAGGTGAGTTTAAGCCTTTGCGAGTGCTTATAGGCGCAAATGATTACCAGGGCAATGTAGCCAACCTTACCGATTTAAAAGGCAATACTAATAACCGGGTGGGGGTAGTAATTGGAAACGATGTGGCTACCAGTAAAGCGGCTTCCATTGGTCTAGCTCTAGGCAGGCTTGCCGCTAACCCCGTACAGCGCAATATAGGCAGGGTTAAAGATGGCGATCTTGGTGTTACCGATTCTTTTATGAGCGATGGTTTAACCACTATTGAATCGATGACCGCAGGAGAGCAAGGACAACTCCACGATAAGGGGTATATTTTTATGCGCCCCTGGCAAGGTAAAAACGGGTATTTCTTTAACGATGACCCAACCGCAACTGCGGCATCAGACGATTACTCCAGTATTGCACGAGGTCGTGTGATTGATAAAGCTATGGTAATAACCTACGGCACTTATATAGAGGAAATACTGGATGACCTTGATGTAGATGAGGACGGCTATATGGATGCAGCAGTAGCTAAAAGTTACCAGGCAAAAATACAAAATGCGCTTGATTTAGGGCTGGCTGATGAAGTAAGCAGTGTGCGTGCTACAGTGGATGCTAAGCAAAATGTGCTTAGTACTAATAAGGTAAGTGTAGCATTGGCGGTGCGGCCAAAATTCTACAGTAAAACAATTGATGTAAAACTAGGGTTTGAAAACCCTGCAATCTAATAGCTATGTTTAACAGCGAAGAATATGGGTGGAATGACTTAAATGTGGTAATGGGCGGAAGGCCTGTTATTGGCTTATTGGGAATTAAGTATAAAGAGGCCCAGGAGAAGAAAAATATTTATGCCAAAGGCAAAAAAGCCATTAAGCGTGGTCGAGGTAATGTAACCCACGAGGGGGAGATAAAAGTACTTCAAAGCGAATTAAGGGCATTAATGCTGGATGCAGGAGCAGGTAAGTCTATCCTTAGCATTAAACCATTTGATATAGTGGTGGCTTATGCGCCCGAAGCAGGTGGCGTAATTAGTACTGATATTATAAAGTATGCCGAATTTACCGATGTTGAGATAGACATTAACCAGGGCGATGCCAACACCGAACACACGCTGCCTATTATTATAGGCGATGTTGAATGGGGAGTGTAACCATTTTACGCTAAAGCTACGGAGGGTAAAAAGTGAAAACAAAAAGTGAAACTAAATAACTATAATATGAAACGATTTATTGTAATAAGTATGATTGCTTTAATGGCATTATTCATAATGCCTGCAAGCGCAAACGAAATTCCTGTAAACACAGGTGAGATTGAGTATAATTTAACCCCATTAGAAATGGCAAAAGTAACAAAAGCAGAAATTCAGGCATGGAAAGAACAATATGCGCAGATTTATGAAATTGAATCGGATGGCAAGGTAGGCTATATATTTGACCCTACATGCAAGCTAAGTGTCATGAAAATGATAGCTGCATCCGCACAATCTGGAGGCAGGGTTGTAATAGTAGAATCTATTTTAAATAACTGTTGGCTTGGAGGCGATGAAGAGCTGCGCAAGGATGAAGCACATATTTTTGGCTTAATGGATGATTTAGACGAGCTTATTGATCTACCCGAATACGACATTGATTTTAAGAAAGACCATGCGGTCGTTACGGTGTTAGGTAAGAGTTGTAGGCTGAGGCTAGCAACAAGAGCAGATATTAAGTATGCCGAAAAGCGTAATAAAAAGAACCAACCATTTACCAGTAGCGAATATCTAATAGAACGGCTGGCAATGGATGACATAAAAGCTTTCAAACAAGATACTCGTGCTTTTATGGGATTACTAATAGCAGTAGAAGAGGTAAAGTCTATTAAGCATAATACGCTAAAAAAGCTTTAGCCCAAGCGGAAATAACAAACGAGACCTCGTTATTTATTAAAGCAGATGCGCTAATTAGGTACCACACTGGGTTAAACCCAGATAGGTTATCAGACGAGGATTGGGCAGAAGCATTTAAAGGAGTAGAATGGGCTAGAAACGAAGAAAGAAAACATAATTCTATGTAATTAGAAGCCTGTTCTATCATTATTAAATCAGTAATAGAACAGGTTTTTTTAATACAACAAAAGTGAAACTATACGAATACCTAATTAAGTTTAAAACCAGCGATGCGGAAAGAAAATTACGCAAGCTAGGCAGGGTTAGTAACCAGACCGAAAAACAGGCAAATATGCTAAAGTCTGCTTTTTCTGGCGTTGGGCGTGTAGTTGCTGGTTTGGCTATTGGTGCCGCCTTGTTTAGTGGAGCAAGAGCTGCATATAGGTTAGGTATTGAAATGGAGCAAACCCGAGTCAGTTTTACCACCTTTTTAAAAAGTGCAGATAAAGCCAATGCTTCCATAGCGCAGCTTAATGAGTTTGCAAATGTTACTCCGTTTGATAATGCGCAAGTACTACAAGCAGGTAAAGGTTTGCTTGCTTTTGGAGTAGCGCAAGATAAAATCATTCCATCATTACGTAAGATTGGAGACATTGCTGCAGGTAGCGGTAAAGATTTTAATGAACTATCTACCATTTATGGAAAAGCAAAAATTGCGGGAACATTAATGGCCGAAGACATTAATCAATTATTGGATGCTGGGATTCCTATAATGGGAGAATTTGCGAAATCTCTAGGCACTACTGAAGATCAGGTGAAGAAAATGGCTAGCCAAGGCAAACTTAAATTCAAAGATTTAGAAACCGCATTTACCAACCTTACAAGTGAAGGAGGTATGTTTTTTGATTTAATGATAGAGCAATCTAAGACCGCTGGAGGTCGTATATCTACGTTTACTGGCAAGATGCAAGGCTTGGGCATTGGAATTGGCGAAGCCTTTAATCCATTAATTGCCAAGGTTTTTGGCAAATTGGCTACGGTTATAGATATTAATAAAGACAAGATTGTGGCTTTTGCGAGAGTAGCGGCTGTTAAAATTCAAGATTTTATAAGTGCGGCAATTCCATATTTAAGAATATTTAGAGATGCGGTTAAAACAGTATGGGATGTAATTACAACGGCTTTTCAATCATCTGTAATTTGGATAAAAGAGAACTTGTTAGCCATAGAAGCACTTGGTTATATGGTTGGGGTTGGAGCTGCTGCATATCTTGGATATAATGCAGTGTTACTTGTTAGTAAAGGGTTGTTGTTCGCAATGAAGATTCCAACGTTATTAATGGCTGGATGGACAAGTATTTTAACAGCAAAACAATGGCTTTTAAATATAGCACTTAATGCGAATCCTATTGGTTTGGTTGTAGGAGCCATAGCAGCATTGATAGCATTAACGGTTGTTGTTATTAAAAAGTATGATGAGTGGGGTGCTACACTTGCTTTAATGCTTGGACCGTTTGGAATGATTATAAACTTGGTTCAAAGTTTTAGAAGGCACTGGGATAGTATAACAGAAGCTTTTAATCAAGGAGGAATTGTTAGTGGGCTGAAAAGAATTGGTTTGGTTATGCTTGATGCGGTGTTAATGCCATTGCAACAATTGTTAGAAATAGCCTCTAAGTTACCTGGTAGTTTGGGTGATTTGGCAAGCTCTGGTGTAACAGGAATTGAAAACCTTAGAAAGAAATTTGATTTACTACCACCTGTAGAGATAAAAGTAGGATCTAATTCTAGTGCAGTAAACAAACTAGCTGCCGCCAGCCCAAACAAAAGCAAAGCCGAAGAGTTATTGGCCCCAACCGCTGATGCTGCTGCGGGAAACACCGACACCAAACTAGCCGAAGGGATAGATAACATTAATGGAGGCGGAAGCAAAAGCACCAATATTACTATTAGTATGGATAACTTAATTGGGGAGCAAAATTTTAGCATTACCAACCTTAAAGAATCGGTAGAAGACATTAAAAAAGAAGTGGAGCAGGCTTTACTTAGAGTAGTTAATGGGCTTAATTATAGTGTGCAGTAAACATGGCTGAAACTAACATAAACATATTAGAGGTATATAACACTGTATTTGGCCATGTGGCTGCACCGTATCCTGCCTTTATAAGAGGCGGCATAGGCAACCCGCTGCAAACCATTGCTAAAACTGTAAAAGGCTCGTTTAACTTTAAAACAGAAATGGGGGGCGAAAACATGTTCCCTTTGGCATTTATAAACGAGCAAACAAAGGAAAGATGGCAGTTGCCAGTAGAGCCTTTAATATCTATTAATGGGTCTAACAGAATTGTTGAAACCCCCCTTACCCGGGAAGATAGGGTAGTTAATGTGCTGGAGCTAATTAATCTTAATAATTACAAGATACGCATTAGGGGTGTTTTTGTTAGCAATATTGCCGATGAGTACCCTAAAGAGGAGGTAGTAAAGCTTCGTAATTTATTAGAGCAGCCGAAAAGCCACCAAATAGATTGTCCTTTTTTAAGCATGTTTGGAATAGACCGGATTGCGATTAAAAACATTGGCTGGCCAGCAGTACCGGGCAGCCCCGAAATGCAAGGATATAGTATTGATTGTATTTCGGATACTTCAGTAGAAATAGACCTTACAGAAATTAATAATAACAACCAATAATGAAACTATTTATGTTTGTTTTATCGTGCAATATATTAATCGGCAACTTAGCATTTGGCAAAGTTAACGAGGTTTCTGTAGTAAGAGATTTTCGAGAAATTGGCGATACTGCCACCATTAAACTTCCTTCGCTTAAAAATAGAATGGAAGATGCCATACAAGTGGGAGATGCCGTAAGCATAACCCTTGGCTATAAGGGGGTGCAATCAAACGAAGAGTTTTTGGGGTATGTATCCAAGGTACATCCTAAAACACCTTTTGAAATTGAATGTGAAGATCATATTTTTAATTTAAAACGCACGCCAATATCCAACACATGGAGAGCCACTAATTTAAAAGAAATTATAAGCTATTTGGTGAGCGAGGTAAACGCTGCTAACGATACCAATATTACGCTGCACGAGAAAATACCGGACATTGAAATGACTAAGTTTAGGTTTAATAAAACCAATGCGGCACAGGCGTTACAAATACTAAAAGATGAGCACGGGCTTGTAGCTTATTTTCGAGCCAATTCTTTATATGTTGGCTTGGCTTATTTTGATGCGCAGCCCACGGTTCAATACAGTACAAAAAGCAATGTAATTTCAGACGACTTAACTTTTAGAAAGGCCGAAGATGTTAAAATAAAGGTAAACGCTATTGGCATTACATCTGATAATAAAAAAATTGAGCTTGATACACCCGTTGGCGATGCCGATGGAGATGAGCGTACACTTTTCTTCTATAATATTACCGATAAAACAAAACTAAAAGAACTGGCAGAGGCTAAGCTTAATTTGTTAAAATATGATGGCATGGAGGGGTCGCTTACAACGTTCCTCACTCCTTACGCTACCCACGGTATGGTGGCAGAATTAGCCGACCCCGATTATAACGATGGAAGAACCGGTAGTTATTTTATAGATAGTGTTGAAGTTAAATTTGGTTTAAACGGAGCAAGACGTGTTATAGAACTGGGCCCTAAAGCAAGCACCAATGGGTAAAACAGCGGAGCAAATAAGAAACAAAATGAAAGACGCTTTTAAAGGAAGTGTGCAAACATTTGTGGCTACTGTTTTGGTTGTAGATGAAGCCAATATGACGGTTGATGTAGAACCTATTGGCCAAGCACCTATTAATGATGTGCGCTTAAAGGCAGGCATAGACCAGGTAACCGATGGAGTGGTTGAGTTTCCGAAGGAGGGCAGCTCGGTATTGGTTGGTTTGGTTGGCAATAATGAAAACGAAGCGGTTGTATTAAAATGCAGCGATGTTGATAAAGTGGTAATAAATGGGGGTTCTAACGGTGGTTTAATTAACATTCAAACACTAATAGAAGAGCTTGACAAAACAAAGGATACTGTGCAAAAATTGTTAGATGTTTTTAATAATTGGACACCTGTGCCCAATGATGGTGGAGCTGCACTTAAAACGGTGGCCAGCTCTATACTTGCCTCAGCTGAGTTAGGCGATTATACGGGTATGGAAGACGAAAAAGTAACACATTAATGCCAACGGATTATTTACTAAATAGCGACAATGATTTAACCTTTGTTAATGGTGATTTAGCAATAATTGAAAGCACCAAGCAGCACCAGGTTAATTTACTGTTAAGCAATGTTGGAGATAACAGGCAATACCCTTTAATGGCTGTTGGTGTTATAAACTTTATTAATGACGATAATTTTGGAGACATTGACCCTCAAATAAGAAAAATATTTGAATTAGACGGAATGGAGGTTGAGCGTTTGAATGTTTTTGAAGATGGGAGATTAGACATAAAGGCTAGCTATCGATGAAAAAAGTAACTGTGCAAAAACAACAAAATATTATTGATTTAGCTATTCAGGAATATGGGTCGATTGAGGGTTTAATTCAATTAGCTAAAGATAATGATTTGAGTTTAGATGAGGATATGGTGGCAGGAGCCATGCTAGAGGTGAATGAAAGCAAAATAAATAATCAACCGTTGGTAGATTATTTTAAACAAAGAGATATAATAATAGCAACAGGAGTGAGCGATTTTATTGGGGTTAACACAGGAGGAATTTTTGACTTTACATTTGACTTTACATTTGAATAAATTATGGGAACAGTAAAAACAGAGATTGAATTAGAGGCCGCTGCTGCTGTAATTAGAGATGAAACAACCGAGGGGGGTAACACCCGAACTCGGGTGTATGACTGGTTAAGCGATATTAATATAACCATGTTTGGCAACCTTAATACTAAGGTGGAGCAATCTAATATAGATGCAGCAATAACCGCACTTAAAGGTGGAGTAACCACCGATGGTGATACACTTGCAAAACTGCGTGCATTAATAGCGGCCACTCAGTCAATAGTTGCTAGCGATGATATTAATTATGATACCATTCAAGAAATTGTTGATTTTGTTAAAACCATTGATACTGATGGAGAACTTGTGGCGGTTATTGATACCGCTGTAGGTAATACTACTTGGAAAAACCCTGCCACTGATTACTGGAGAACATTTGGGACTACACTATTGACGGCCCCCGCAACAATTACAGCATACGAACAACTATCAGCAGATGCTATAGAAGTAATAAGACTTACCTCAAATTATCAAAACGCTCTTGCAGGTGCTGCACATATTGCACTTGATGGTTCTAAATATGCGTATGGAACCAACAAAGCCCTATTGAGGAGTTATGACCAGACAGGTGTTAATTATTCTGAAGTATCTGCGGGGGTAAACAATGCTTTTGATACACCAGTAGTATATGTCGGAATTAACATAGGAGGTAACGAAACTTCTTTTAGAATTCGAGATAATTGGGGGGTGATTTTTAGAGACGACATTGATTCTATTGGGCTATCTTATAATGCAGATTACAGTGTTAACGGTATTGCCCAAAGGGGTGATCGATGGATACCGGACAAAGGTTATAATGATGGACGGTATCAGCCAATAGGAAATTTTGATAACTATGTTGGATGGAATTTAAAGACAAATGGGTTTCAGAGAATTAGTGTTGTGTCTGGGGGAGATTTAGACATTGTTGCTGGAACCGACATTGGCGTAAGCTATAGTGCTGGAGGAGTTGTAACCATTAATTATACAGGATCAGGTGTGGGAGGTAATCCTGCAGGTGTCGACACCGAAATTCAATTTAATAATTCGGGTGCTTTTGGAGGAGCTAGTAATCTTAATTGGGATAGTACTTTTGGGGGCCGACTTAATTTAGGAATCACTGGTGGCCAAATATCTCAACTTAACGTTCAGGGACTTTCATCTTTTTCCAATGGTTATATTGGTTTGCAGATGTATGTTGATGCTGCATCTAATTCAGGGTATTTGGCGTTAAATAACGATGGCGTAAAAAAAATCTCCTTACATGCAGAAAACAATGTAGGTTCTCAATTTCATTCGTTTTTTGATATAATATCACTAGGGTTAGGAACTTCCAATCCGAACCAAAATGTTAAATTAGACATTGTAGGCACCAATGCTATAACATTACCAAAAGGGACTACAGCGCAAAGACCTTCAACTCCTATAACATCGATGTTTCGTTTCAGTACCACTTTTAACCAATTTGAGGGATATACAAATACAGGTTGGCGAAACTTTGGGTTTTCCATTAACAAAGCTGACTCGGCAGCGATTGGTGCAAGTATAGACTGGAGTATTGGCGTTTTTCAGCCAAAAACAGTAGCTACCACTCAAAATATTACGGCCATTACCAACCCTAAAATTGGTGCTATTGTATTGTCGTTTACAGGAGCTGGTACGGATGTAACTATTGCAACTTCTTTAATACCAGCCGAACGAATTTCGGGTGCTTTCGACAGCTCATTAACTACCAATTTTTTAAAGATTGTTTGCTATGATGATGTTACTCCAGAGTTTTATGCAATTTGGGAAACATCTGCTTCTGTGGGAGGTGCTGCTGCTATACCAAGAGCTTACTTCGAAAAAACTAGCGATGCAGCATCTGCAACGATTATAACTAAACAAGATGTAACCAATTTTGATGCTTCAACGAAATGGAATGACCCTAGCGACAAAATCTCATTTGTTCCATCAACAGGAGTGCTAACATTAGGTATTGGCGTTTGGAAGGTGGCCTATAAAGCTTTTTATAACCTTGCAACGGGTACTACTCGGGTATTGCCCAAGATTGATATTTTGGAAAACGGGTCTACAATAAAAGATTCCTCGGTTGGATATTTAAGAACGAACCCGGCCGATATTAGCTCGAATGGATTTGCTTATATAAAGGTAGTAAGTGGAACGAAAACAGTTAAGTTACAACACTATGCATCGATTACCACATCGACTGTTACTTTAAAAGATGTAAAACTTGAAGTGGAAAAAGCAGACTAATGGCTTGGGCAATTGAACAACCTGCGGGATTAATATTACCAGCAAATGTGGCTAAACCTACTAATTTTGCAAGTGCACCAGCATTGGGCTACCCATGCTTAATATTCATGCATGGTAATGGACAAACGAGCTTAGCAGATGGATTAACAAGAGATTCGCCTACACCCATTACCGAATGTAATCTTGACCAAATGGTAAAAGATTCTGATGGTACAGATTGGCCTATGATAGTTTGGGCGGCTTATGACTCTTCTCAAACCTGGAGCAACGCAAGGGTTGCAGATGTAATTGATGATGTAGTTGCTAATGCAGCTGATTATAAAATTGATGTAAATCAGATTTATTTAACAGGATTAAGCTTAGGTGCGATTGGTATCCATTTTACAATGGAGTTAGATCCCTTACATTCCAAATTTAGAAGTACTATAAAAGGAGTGTTTCCTGTTTCGGGTAGTAATGTAGTATTTACCGTACAGGAAGCACAATGGGCTGTTGATCGTGCTTTTACCCCTCTAAGAGGATGGTATGGGCAAAACGACCCCAATAGTTGGGTAGTAGGCGGAGGAAATTCTATGCCGTCTGCGGCATCTGCAATTAATGCAGTGCAATCAGCGTATTATGAACTTACTGAGGTTGCAGGAGCTGCCCATAACTCAGCAGCTTGGGGTGTACCGTACCAAGATCATGGCAATGGTGTTAATACAATTTATTATGAAATAGAGCAAAATTCAGCACCTGATGTCGACCCTCCAACTCTACCATCTAACCTTACTTTCTCTAACATTAAAAAGCACTCCGCTACTATTTCTTGGGGGGCTAGTACAGATACTGGAAGTGGCTTAAGCCATTATGAGGTTTATGTGGGAGGCGTAAGTCAGGGAACCACTACCAATATTAATTTTGATATTATAAATCTAGTTCCTAATACAGAGTATTCGGTACAAGTAAATGCGATAGATAACGAAGGTAATACAAGTGGAGCATCTTTAAATGTCACCACATTAGATGATCCTGCCTCGATAGGAATAGGAGATGAATTAAGTGTTTTAATATAATAAATACAGGAAAAATGACAAAAGTAAAATTGAGCCAATTGGCAATTAATGAGATTGGTAGGCAAATGAATTCGATGGAAAATCTGGGAATAGGATTCACAGATTTTGATTTTAATGTACTGCTAGCTAAATGGAAAAATGAGGTGCAATTATTATCTGAAGCATACGATGCGGCCATAGATAAATGCATGGCTGAAAAAAAGAAAAAAGGGGAAGTAATGACCAATGCCGATATTGATATAATACTTGCAAAAAAACACGAGGTTGAAATTCCTGAATTTACTATGGATCAGGTAAAGTCTACCGCTTCGCAATTGCCAGTATCTGTGATAGCTATGTTGTTAAAATATGTAAAAAAATAGAGCAGTGACCATAAAAGAACGCCTAACCCTAGCCCAAGAGTCCAAATCGGAAGTTAAGGAGATTTATACCCTTATAAACGATGAGGTGAGTAATGATGCTGATTTATCCGGTGCAACTAGTACCTCGAAAACAGCCGATTATAAACTATGGATGATGGTGTTTTCTTTTTTAAGCTGGCTGCAAGAGCAGTTATGGGGTGAGGCTAAGTTAGAATTACAAGATATTGTTGATAAAGGTGAAAATGGTACAGATTTATGGCTAGCTAATGAAATTACTAAATTTCAATATGGCGCCAGCTTAGTTTTTGATGACGAAACAGCAACCTATAGCTATGCTGTAATCGATGAGACGAAACAAATTATAAAGCGTAAAGCCATTAATTCTAGTAATGGCCTTACGCTAATTAAGGTAGCTTCAGAAGATGGCAGCGGCACACCAATTCCTTTAACACTACCGCAGTTACTTGCTTTTAAAGAATATATTTCGCAGATACAATGGGCAGGCACTAATCTAAAAGCTGTATCTATAGCTAGCGATAAACTATTGCTACCTGCTACCATCTATTTTGATGCCTTGGTTACTGAGGCTGTTGTAAAAGTCAATGTGGAAGCTGCTATTGCTGGATATTTGGCAAACCTGCCTTTTAATGGCGAATTTTCTCTTACTAAATTAGTAGATGCTATACAACTTGCTGTTGGCGTTAAAGATGTGGTGCTTGGCAACGTTCAGGCTCGACCAGATACATTATCATTTACATCTGTATCTCGTGTTTATTACCCAAATAGCGGTTATTACGAAATAGATGTAGCCTATCCTTTAGCAATCACATTAACTTATAATGCAGCATAATGGCCATAAAAAACTATAACTTCTCTTTTAAAAAGCTAATTGCTTGGTTATTCCCAAGTTTTTATCGAACACCAGTTCGGATTTCATGGCTCAATGCACTACTTTTTAAAATTAGGGCTATTCATACTTATTTTATCGCTTTTATTGCGCAAAAAAAAGAGGAAATTAAATGGAACGGGCAAACGATAATTTTAGAAAGGTTTTTAATACTTAAATATGGTAGCGGAATTTATATAACTACCGAATTAAACGATGTGTATCCATTTTATTTATATAATGTTAATAATGTATTAAACCCATTTGTTTACCCGGTTAATAACTTGGCTAATCCAATGGCTTACCCAGCCAATAGCTACCAGTTAAACAATGTAAGTTTTATTGTACATGTTCCTGTGATTATAACATTTAATGTAGATGAGATGACTGCGTTTATTACTAAATACAAACTCTTTGGTACTACATTTTCAATCGTAACTTATTAAAAAATGAAAAAGACAGACTATTCCAATGTGGCTTTAGGCCAAGAAATTAGTGGAAACACATTAGTACATGAGCAAGATGCGGTTTTAGAATCACTTAAAGCCATTACACGTGCATTGGGCGTTGATTCCAGTAAAGTAACGGTACTATTTGGCTGTGTAATGAACCAAGTGGGAAACCAATACGACCAAACAGCCGGTGCGGTTGTATATCAAGACGAGGTCTATTATATAGATGCGTTTTCGGGTAATCATGCTACGCAAGTTCCGGTATATTTATTGGATAATGTGTTTAATGGCCCGGCCGTGAGGTTTGCTGATTTGCAATATAGAGATGTGCATATTGATGCCAAGATAAAGCTTGAATTAGGAGCTTCCGGAAGTGGTGAAGCTGATTACGATGAAGTAGAGCATTTGAAGGATAAAGTAGCCACACTTATTGATATGCAGAATGCTATTAACACAGCGATTGCAAGTCTAGTAGATTCTTCACCAGCAGCATTAGATACCCTTAATGAGCTTGCTGCGGCATTAGGAGATGACCCTAATTTTGCTACTACCATTACTAATTCAATAGCTACCAAAGTGGCCATTGCCGCTATTGTTAATAACCTCACGAGTACGGATATTGATATGCCTTTGAGTGCAGCCCAGGGGAAGGTTTTGAATGATAATAAAGCTAACAAAAATCAAGGAGTTTGGACTAATATAACGCTTTCAGGAGGATGGGCAGTTACAGGAGGGGGGGTAGGAAATACTCCAAGATATAGAGTAGATCAATTTGGAATGGTTCATTTAAGAGGCAATATAAATGCGGCATCTGCGACTAGCTTTTATATAACAAGCAATGATTCTGTTCCTAGAGTTCTTGATAAAGATGGAAATGGAGATTCTATAAATGTAATTTGTGCTTATTCTAACAATACAGAAAAAACAGGGACATACTTAAGAATAAATGATAGTGGTCGGCTTCAATTGGTTAGAACAGATATACACGGAAACTTTGGCAGCATATCATTATATGGTATTTCTTATCCAACAGATATTTAGCCTTAAGAAATTAATCTAAACAGTCCAACAGGAATTAAGTAATTTATGTATAATACAAATTTTATGAAAAACATTTGCATTATTTTATTAATAAGTATGATAAGCTGTGAATCTCCAATTGACATTTCTTTTCTTAATAAAACACTAAAAAAGGAGGTGATTATAGAGGCTTATTCTGAAAGCGAAGTAGAGATGATATTTATTGTAATTAATGATACAACTTCTTTTTACTCATACTACTATTTAGATTCGGGTGAATCAATAAAAGACACATTGTTAGTTAATGTTGGTAATAATGTTATTTGGGTTGATAGAACCCATGAAGACAGTTTTGTTTTATGGTATAAGCTTTTTCAGGAAGGTTATGAAAACGAAGCTTCCGAAGTTTACTGTGAAGATAATTGTAAAGGAGAAACAACGGGGTTAAAAGTAAAAGTTTAATTTAAACCATTTTTTAATATGAGTGTGACAACTCCAATAACTTACTATGGTGGTAAGCAAAAGCTTAGTTCTATAATTATACCACGGTTACCTACACACAGGCTATATGCCGAACCATTTGTAGGTGGTGGTGCAATATTCTTTAATAAAGAAAAGTCGGCAGTAGAGGTGTTAAATGATACTAACCGAGAGTTAATAAATTTCTATAAAATAGTGCAGCAAGAATTTGTTTCATTAGAGAAGGAAATATCTATTAGTTTGCACGCTAGAGATTTACACCGAAAGGCTAAAGTAATAAACGCTAATCCCGATATGTTTTCTGAAATAAAACGTGCTTGGGCAATATGGGTTTTATCGCAACAGAGCTTTGCTGGTATGCTCGATGGCAGTTGGGGATATGATATAAAAAAGAACACCACCTCTACCAAGATTAAGAACAAGCGTGAAGGCTTTTCAATTGATTTGGCAATTAGGCTTCAAGATGTTCAAATCGAATGTACCGATGCTTTGCGGATCATTAAGTCTCGAGATACTGAAGGTTCGTTATTTTATTGCGACCCTCCGTACTACAATAGCGACTGTGGACACTATGATGGTTATACAATTGAGGATTTTCAAATGCTGTTAGAAACCCTTTCGAACATTAAAGGAAAATTTTTATTAAGCAGTTATCCATCACCAATTTTAACTAAGTTTACAAAGGCAAAAAAGTGGAGCAATTTACAAATAAAGCAGCGTGTTTCAGTTGCCAATGTTAATTCTAAAAAACCGCCAAAGCAGAAAATTGAAGTGTTAACAGCTAACTACGATCTTTGTTGCGTTGACACAATGTTTTATTAGCGATTTTTATGTAGGATTCTAAATTATTTTTATGTAGGATTCTAATTGGCGATTATAGATGCAATCACCAAAAGAGC
>Ga0256839_1002390_pt1 | contig 20934 bp, 18 predicted proteins | sample 354166metaG_FD_185968 | JGI IMG/M metagenome (GOLD analysis project Ga0256839, IMG submission 185968) | Hydrothermal vent microbial communities from Mid Atlantic Ridge, Atlantic Ocean - 354-166 | ecosystem: Environmental > Aquatic > Marine > Hydrothermal vents | place: Atlantic Ocean: Mid... | reverse complement strand
TACCTGCGCCTGGGCTCCCTGTTGGTGGTGGCCTCCACCTTCCTCTACGCGCTCCACGCGGCCCTGACCAAACGGTTTCGGGGCGAGCTGGACCTGCTGAACTTCTTCTTCTACCGGCTGTTGGCCACCAGCTTCTTCCTGGCCCTGCTGGCCCTGGGCAGCCGGCCCAGCGTCTGGCCTCAGGGCCGGGCCTGGCCCCTGCTGTTCCTGGTGGCCACCGTGGACGTGCTCGTCAGCCGGGGGCTCTACTACGCGGTGCTCCAGCGGCTGGAGATGAGCGTCTTCGCGGTGGGCCTCACCCTGAGCCCCGTGGCCGCGATAGGATGGTCCTGGCTGCTCTTCCGCGCCTGGCCCAGCCCGCCACAGCTCCTGGGCGGGCTGGCCATCCTGGGGGGCGTGGCCCTGGTCAGCATGGCCCCCGGCCTGGAACGCCGGAGCGCAAGACGGCGTGTCACGGAGGCCCGGCCATGATCCCCCTCCACGACCAGGTGCGGAGCCGTTCCACCCCCTATGTGAACCATGCGCTGCTCACCCTCAACACGGTCGTCTTCCTGGCCACCTATTTCTACAGCGCGGATGCGTTCCGCACCTTCATCCTGGAACGCGGCCTGATCCCGGCCCAGCTCACCGTGCGGCCGGCCCCAGAGGCCTTTATCGACCTCTTCACCAGCATGTTCCTCCACGGCAACCTGGTCCACCTCCTGGGCAATATGCTCTACCTCTGGATCTTCGGGGACAACGTGGAGGACGCGATGGGGCATGGCGGGTACGCGGTCTTCTACCTGCTGGGGGGCCTGGTCGCGGCCCTGGCCCACGTGCTGGCCAATCCCTTCTCCACCGTGCCCACCGTGGGGGCCAGCGGCGCCATCGCGGCCGTGCTGGGGGCCTACATGGTCCTCTACCCCTACAGCCGGGTCTACACCATCATCCCCCTGGGCTTCTACGTGCGCATGGCCCTGCTCCCGGCCGTGGTGGTGCTGGGCTTCTGGTTTGTCCTCCAGGTGGTGCAGGGGATCGCCCGGCTGGGCATGCCCGCGGAGATCGGCGGCGTGGCCTTCTGGGCCCACGCGGGCGGGTTCGTGTATGGGGCCGCCCTGGCCCGGATCTTCGCCCGGCCTCGAGACGCCTACGGAGGCCCCAACTACGGCTGAGGACCCCGCTCCATCCCCCCGGGATCCCACCGGCCCTCCCTGTTCACCGGACCGGCGGCGGCCGAATCCATGGAGGGGGCCGGTATGCCCCGGTGTGCCGACGGGCCTGGCCTCGAGCCGGAGACCCTTGGCACCCTTGGCAATGGACCCGGGGGCGACACCTCGATCTCCGCGAAAGCCCCAGTTCCGCCCAGACCGGGCCTGGGGTAGGCTGGGGGCGAGCGCTGTGTGTCCCCCGTCACAGCCATTCATCCAGCGAAAGGAGCCTTCCATGCGACGGATGATCCTCCCGATCACCCTGGCCCTGGCCCTCATCCTGGGGACCGGGCTCGTCCAGGCCCCCGCGATGGCCGAGCCCCCCTCCCAGACCTATCTGGTGGTGGTCAAGGGCAAGAAGCTTCCTGCGGACTTCGCGGACCGGATCGCCCAGGCCGGCGGGACCGTCACCTACGCCATGCCGGAGATCGGCATGGCCGTGGTCACCGGGCCCAGCACAGGATTCCCCGGCAAGATCGCCATCCTGGGCGATCTGATCCCCGCGTTCCGGCCCTCGTGGCAGTTTCCCGAGATGGACCTGATGCCCAACACCGCAAGCCCGCCCAACGCCCCGGAGGACGACTTCTACTTCAACCTCCAGTGGGGGCTGGAGGCCATCGAGGCGCCCGAGGCCTGGGAGGAAGGGGCCCGGGGCGCCGGCGTCCGGGTGGCCGTCCTGGACGACGGGATCGACTCGGACCACCCAGACCTGGCCCCGAACCTGAACACAGACCTGAGCATCTCCTTCGTCCCCGGGGAACCCTTCGAGTACACCATGCCCGATCCCTACAGCCACGGCACCTGGGTCTCGGGCATCATCGCGGCCGCGGACAACGGCTGGGGCACCATCGGTGTGGCCCCCGAGGCCGAGCTGGTGATGATCAAGGTCCTCTCCTCGGACCACACCCAGGGCAGCTTCCTGGCCCTGATCCAGGGGATCTACTACGCAGGCCTCATCCAGGCGGACGTGATCAACATGAGCCTGGGCGCCCGGATCCCCAAGCAGGGCTTCTGCGACGACAGCGGCGTCTGCATTGGGCGGAAGGGGGTGAAGGCCCTGCGCAAGGCCCTGAAGCGGGCCACCCGTTTCGCCCGGAAGCGGGGAGCCATCCTCATCGCCTCCGCGGGCAACGAGGCCATCAACCTGGACCAGGACAAGGACTACATCACCCTGCCGGCCGAGGACCCCAACGTGCTGGCCATCTCTGCCACCGGCCCTCTGGGCTGGGCCCTGGATCCGGACACGGATCTGGATGTGCCCGCGTGGTACACCAACTACGGTCGCTCCTCCATCGACTTCGCGGCACCCGGCGGCAACCTGGACTTCGACCTCTACTACGCCTGGCAGCAGAACCCCAACGACCCGGCCAACTACTGCACGGTGGCGGGCGTGACCAACCTGTGCGCGGTCTTCGACTGGGTGCTGAGCACGGGATCCCAGGGAGGCTACTACTGGGCCTCGGGGACCAGCGGGGCTGCGCCCCACGTGGCCGGCGTGGCCGCGCTGATCATCGGCCAGGCCGGCGGCTCCATGAAGCCCGCCAAGGTGGAGAAGCGGCTACGCAAGGGCGCGGACGACCTGGGTCCCCCTGGACGGGACGACTACTACGGTCGGGGGCGGGTGAACGCGGAGGAGTCCCTCCCCCACTGAGGAGCACCTGAGCCGAACCCCCCAGATCGCCATGGCGGGGACGGCCATTGAGAGGCCGTCCCCGCCTCGCGTGGGCGTTCCCGAGGCCCTCCGTCTCAGCTCACGTCCACCCGGGTGGGGTAGATGTCCAGCCGCTCCACGAGGACCCGAGAGGGAAGGCTGGCCACGAAGATCACGGCCTCCGCGATGTCCTCCGGCTGGAGCATGGCCCGGCGAGCAGCCGGAGAAGGGGGCCGGGGACGGTGGTCCAGGATGGGGGTGTTGGCCACGCCGGGATTGACGACACAGGCCCGGACGTTGTGGGGGTTCCCCTCCTCGTTGGTGATGCGGTTGAGGGCCTGCATCCCCAGCTTGGAGGCGCTGTAGCCCACACCGGCCAACAGGCTGGGGTAGTTCGCAGCCCGGGACGCGATGTTCACGATGGTGCCCTGGCCCCGGGCCACCATCTCCGGCATCACCAGGCGGGTGAAGTGGAACGCGCTGGTCAGGTTCACCTCCAACAGCCGACGCCACTCCTCCAGGGTGGTCTCCTGGATGGAACGATGGGACAGGTTGGTCCCCGCGTTGTTCACCAACACGTCGATGCCGCCCAGGGCGGCCCGGGTCTGCTCCACCGCGGCCTGGACCTGCCCAGGATCCTGGACATCGCATGGACAGATCACCGCCTGTCTGCCCTGGCCACGCACCTCCTGGGCCAGGGCCTCCAACCGCTCGACCCGGCGGGCCACCAGGGCCACGTCCGCGCCCTCCTGGGCACAGAGCCGGGCAATGGCCGCGCCAAACCCACTGCTGGCACCGGTCACCAGGACCCGCCGGCCGGCCAGCCGGCTCATGGCCCGGCCTCCGCCGTCTCCTGGGCCAGACGCTCCCGAACCTGTCGTTTCAGGTAGCTGAGCAGCGCGTACAGGCCCCGCAGACGCTGGTAGGAGAGGGCCTGGTTCAACCCCAGCAACAGGGGAAGATCGTCCGGAACCTGGAGCACCTCCTCGGGGCGTGCACCCTCCAGCCCCTGTTGCACCGCGGCGGCGTAGCCCCGCACCGTGGGCGACTCCGGGGGCACGTCGATGTAGAAGTGGGCGCCGTTCGCGTCCAGCTCGGTGTAGACGAACACCGGAGTCTGGCATTCGTGGACCTGCTCCATCTGGTCCCGCCGCTCTTGGAGCCAGGTCGGCAGCTCAGGCATCTCCAGCGCGTACTCCAACAGGTACTCCAGCCGCTCCCGGGGCTCGGCCTCCCGGAATTCCTCGATGATCGCCTGCAACCGGGGCGGGCAACGCCCGATCTTCTCCTCCAAGGTCGGTTCCGCCATGGTCTCAGCCCCCGCTTGTTCCATCTCCATATCCTGTAAAGATCGCTCTCCCGAACGCCCCCATGAAGGAAGGGCCATCCGGCTCCCATGATACCCCATCTTCCACCCCCAGGGCAATTCACCTTGACACCGGCCTTTCTGAACGTCTATATTGGGCCCACGGCCCTGCCCCATCTGCGGCGGAGCCCCGGAAAAAATCGGCCCCCGAGGACGGCCTTCCGGGAAGCCGCCTCGTGTTCAGTGCCTGTCCCTCGGAGCCCCACCATGCCCTCTTCGCCCATGAACCCACCGGATGAGGCCCCCCATACCATCACGTTGGCCCCGGGCAGGGAGGAAGGAACCCTGCCCACGCCGCCCCCCTGGCTCCTGCTCGGTGGCCCCCCCTTTGCCGCCGGAATGGGGGGCCTTCTGGCCGCGTGGCTCATCTACCTCGTGGTCGTCGCCATCTTGCTCGGGTACACCGGCATCCAGTCCCTCCAGGGGATCGACAGCGAGATCCGTCGGGATCTTTTCGGATTTCTGATGGGCGCTGCCTACATTGAGTTCTACGCAGGCCTGGTGGGCGGTGTGGTGGGTGCTGCCGGGGGGCTGCTCCTGGGCATGGTCCTGGTCCTCTGGCGGGCGATCCGCCCTGTTCCGGCCTTCCTGCGCTGGTCCCGACGAGGGTGGCTGCTCCTGGGTGGGGCCATCGGCCTCGCGATCCCCGGAGCCCTCCTCCTGGGTCTGACCCTCGGCGATCCGGTCCAGGGATCGGACATCCGGTGGGCGGTGGAGGACGTGCTGTCGGCCCTGTGGTTCGTGGCCCATGGCCTCGTCGGGGGTCTGCTCGCGGGGATGCTGTTCTTCGGCCTGTCCCAGGGCCGCGCGCGGCGGGCCAGCCATGCCCCCGCGCCTCCCCACAACCGCCCGGATTAAATCGATTTAGCACCGAAAAAAATCGATTTGACAACCGGGGAGCCCTGGTCTATAGTGGGCCCCAGGATCAGCCAACCACCGGTACCTCGCGTGCACCCAAACCCCATACGCTCCCAAACGGAAAGGAGGAGGTCATGCGTTCCCCGCTTCGTTCCATCCTGATCCTGGCGGTTGTGCTGGCCCTGGCCCTCAGTGCCTGCGCGGCGCCCGCACCTCCGGCCGCGGGCGGTGGCCAACAGGCCTCGGAGGAGGCCCCGGCCCAGGAAGGGGGCTTTGTCCTCGGCGTGAGCAACACCCTGGTGGGCAACGGATGGCGAGAGCAGATGATCTGCGCCATCAAGGCCCAGGCTCGGGCCAGCGGTGTGGTGGACCGCCTGGTGATCATCAACCGCAACGCGGGCCCCACCGAGCAGATTGCGGACCTGGAGAGCCTCATCTCCCAGGGGGTGGACGCGATCATCTTCAACCCCACAGACCGGGACGCCCTGAACGCGGTCATCGAGTCCGGCGCGGACCAGGGCATCGTCATGGTGGCCGTGGACCAGGCGGTCAGCTCGCCCAAGGCCTACGTGGCCACCAACGACCAGTACCTGTACGCCAAGCTGGGGGCCGAGTGGCTCTTCGAGAAGCTGGGGGGCAAGGGCAAGGTGGTGGAGATGCGAGGGATCGACGGCGTTCCCGCGGACACGGACCGCCACAACGGCTTCCAGGATGCCCTGGCGAACTACCCGGAGATCCAGGTGGTGGCCGAGGTCTTCACCGGGTGGGATCCGTCGGTGGGCGCCCAACAGGCCCTGGACATCATCACCACCATGGAGATCGACGGCATCTGGACCTCGGGCATCGACTACCCGGTGGTGGAGCAGTTCATCGCGGCCAACAAGCCCTTTGTGCCCATCGTGGGTGCGGACAACAACGGCTTCATCAAACAGCTCATCGAGCTGAGCGATGAAGGCCTGGTGGGCGCGGCCGTGACCAATCCGCCAGCCATCGGCGCGGTGGGCACCGCCATCGCCATCGACGCGCTGCTGGGCAAGGAGCCCGAACGGGTGGTCACCCTCACCCCCAAGGTCTTCTCCACGGACAACGTGGAGGAGCTGGAGGCCCTCTACGCGCCGGACCAGCCACCGGGCTGGAGCACCTATGTCAACATCCCGCCCTACACCAGCTACCAGGGCAAGGAGGACGTGATCGCCTGCAAGGGGCCGGGTGAGGAATAGCTCCGCCCCATTTCCTTTCCTTGGCTTCCGAACCGCCCTGCCGGTGCCCCCGCGCCGGCAGGGCACCACCGAGACGGCCGATGAGCCCTCCTCTCCCCCTGCTGACCGCCCAGGGCATTGCCAAATCCTATGGGCCTGTGGTGGCCCTGCGCTCCGTGGACTTTGCCGTGGCTCCCGGCGAGGTCCACGCCCTGCTGGGGGCCAACGGCGCGGGCAAGAGCACCCTGGTCAAGATCCTGGCCGGCGTCCACCCGGCCGATGCCGGCCAGGTCTTCGTGGCTGGCCGTCCGGTCCAGTTCGCCACCCCTCGGGCCGCCATCCAGGCCGGCATCGCCACGGTCTTCCAGGATCCGGCCCTGATCCCCGACCTGACCGTGGACGAGAACCTGCGCCTGGGGCCGGTGGACCGGCAGCGGTTCCGAGAGGGGCTGGACCGGTTCGGCCTGGCCCACCTGGACCTGGACACCCGGGTCCGAGACCTGCCCCTGGATCTCCTCCGCCTGGTGGACCTGGCCCGGGCCATCTCTCGGGAGCCCCGGATCCTGCTGCTGGACGAGATCACCGCGGCCCTGACCGCGGATCAGGCGGAACGGGTCTTCGAGCTGTTGCAGGACTGGAGACAGCAGGGTCGGGCCGCGGTCCTCATCACCCACCGGCTGGCCGAGGTCATGCGGGCATGTGACCGGGCCACGGTGCTCCGGGATGGCCAGGACGTGGCCGTGTTGGACACCCAGGCGGTGGACGAACACCGGCTCATCGAGGCCATGCTGGGCCAGGCCACCCAGCCCGTGTCCTCGGATCTCGGCTCCTCGCGGGCGCGCTCCACCCTGGGGCCGGCGGTCCTCCAGGTGGAGGACCTGGGCTGGAACCAGGGGGTCCAGGGGGTCTCCTTCCAGGTCCGGGAGGGGGAGATCCTGGGCCTGGTGGCCCTGGAAGGCCAGGGCCAGGACCGGCTCTTCCAGCTCCTGGCGGGCCAGCGCAGCCCCACCGCCGGCCAGATCCGGATCGACGGCAGGCCCCGACGGTTTCGCTCGCCCTACGACGCGGTCCGGGCCGGCGTGGTCCTGGTCCCCGGCGACCGCCAGCTGGCGGTGTTGCCCAGCCAGTCGGTACACCACAACCTGGCCCTGCCCCTCTTCCATCGTCTGCGCCGCTGGATGGGGATCCCCCCGGACGAGGGCCGACGGGTGGCGGAGGCCATCCGCCGGCTGGCCATCGACATCCGGGCCGGCTCCCAGGTACGGCGGCTCTCCGGCGGGAACCAGCAGAAGGTGGTCATTGGCCGCTGGCTGGTGGGAGGATTTCGGGTGCTCCTCTGCTTCGATCCCACCCGAGGCATCGACATCCAGACGAAACGGGAGATCTACCGGCTGCTGCGGGAGCTGGCCGGAGCCGGCGCGTCCATCCTCCTCTACACCAGCGAGCTGGCCGAGATCCCCCTGGTCTGCGATCGGGTGTTGGTGATGCATGCGGGCCGGATCGTGGACGAACAGGAGGCCGCCACCGCCACCGAGGCCTCTCTCCTGACCGCGGCCCACGGACTGGAGGTGGCCCCATGACCGGCGCCGCCCTGGCCCGAGGTCGGACGGCCATGCCCCGGTTCCTGGCACGCCATGGGTGGGCCCTGGGCGTCTGGGCATTGCTGGGTCTGCTGCTGGCCTGGTACAGCACCCTGATCCCCCGGTTCGGCCAGTTCCAGGTGGTCTCCATCACCAAGAACAGCCTGCCCCTGATCTACCTGGCTGTGGGCCAGGCCATCATCGTCATTGCGGGCGGGATCGACCTGTCCCTCGGCGGGCTGCTCCTGCTGAGCAACGTGGTCGCGGCCCGCTTCATGGAGGGCCAGCCCCTGGGCGTGGCCCTGCTTCTGGCCGTGGCCATCCTGGTGGGGCTGGCCCTGCTCAACGGCCTGGTGGGGCTGGTGATCCACCGCTCGGGCATGCCCGACATCGTGGTCACCCTGGCCACCAGCTACATCTGGTCCGGCCTGGCCCTGTGGATCCTGCCCTCCCCGGGGGGCGGCACGGCCCCGGAGATGCGCTGGCTCTTCACCGGCTCCCCCTCCGGCATCGGGGGCACCTGGGTGACCCCTGGGATGATGTTGGCCCTGCCTGTCCTGGCCATCTATCTGGTGCTGCGCCGCACCCGCCTGGGGTTGGGCCTCTACGCGGTGGGCAGCCACCGGGAGGCAGCCCGGCTGGCCGGCCTGGACGTGGCCCGGGCCAAGGTGGCTGCCTACGCTTTCGGGGGGATGCTGGCGGGGCTGGCCGGGCTGGCCATGGTGGCCCTCACCGGCACCGGCGATCCCCGTTTCAGCGTGGGGGCCAACGCCACCCTGAACAGCCTGGCCGCGGTGGTCCTGGGCGGCGTCGCGTTGACCGGTGGGGCCGGCTCTGTCATCGGGGCAGTGGCCGCGGCGGTGATCCTCATCATGCTCAACCCCATTCTCAGCGCGATGGGCATCGATCCCAACCATGCCCAGGTGATCCAGGGCGCCCTGATCGCGGGGGTCATGATGGTGGGGGGCCTGGCCACCATCCTCCGGGAGCGGTCCTCATGAACCGATCCACCCTCTCGGCACCGCCTGGCGCTCGATCCCGGCCGAGCCCCGGGTGGAGGGCCCGGCTCCGGGCGGCCGTGGTCGAACATCCCAACGGGGTGTTGGCCGGGGTCCTGGTCCTGCTGGTCCTGCTCACCGGGGCCATCCAGCCCAGCTACCTCTCGGTGAACGGGATGCGCAACACCCTGCTCCAGGCCGCGCCCCTGGGCATCCTGGCCGGGGCCCAGACCATCCTCATGCTCACCGGGGGCATCGATCTCTCCATCACCATGATCGCGACCGCGGCCGCGTACGTGGCTGCCAACCAGTCCCCGGAGGGGGCAGCCGTCGCGATCCTCCTGGGCATGGGGGTAGGCCTGGTTGCAGGGACTGCCAACGGCATCGGCGTCGCGGTCTTCCGGGTCAACCCCCTGATCATGACCTTGGCCATGTCGGGGATCCTGCTGGGCCTCTTCACCTCCTGGGCCCAGACCGTTCTCCAGGGATCCACCACGGTGGCCCCCTTCATCAAGCTCGTGGGCGGGGGCTCCTTCCTGGACAACCGGATCCCCTACAGCGTGGTGGTATGGGGGCTCCTGTCCCTGGTACTGCTCTGGCTCCTCCGACGCACCGGGTGGGGGCGCCTGCTCTACGGGGTAGGGGACAACGAGGTGGCCGTCTATCTGGCCGGCATCCCGGTGTGGCTGGTGCGCATCACCGCGTACACGGTCGCGGGGATCCTGGGCGCCATCGCGGGGATCCTGTTGGCCGGACGCACCGGCGCGGTGGACCTCCAGCTGGCCGGGGCGTTCCTGTTGCCCTCCATTGCGGCCGCGGTCATCGGCGGAACCTCCATCTTCGGCGGCGTGGGCGGCTACGCGGGCACCATCCTGGGCGCGCTGATCCTGAGCGTCCTCAACTCCATGCTCACCTTCCTCAATGTGGGCCAGGCCATCCAGCAGATGGTCTACGGCGCCATCGTCCTGGCCCTGGCCTGGGGGTATGCCAGCTTGACCCGAGACCCGGGGTAGCCCTGCCGGCGGCTCCCGGCCCCGACCTCCGCCCAGCCCCCTCCACCGGGCCACGACAAACATACGGGGCGGGCAAGCCCCTCCATCCTGGGTGGCTTGCCCGCCCCGTGTGGCTCAGGCGCGGAGGGCCGACGAACGCGGCCCGGCCCGCCTCAGTAGCAGCGATCCAGCGGCTCGCCGTCGACCCAGATCTCCACGTCGTCGAAGTAGATGTTGGAGTTCAGGGCCGCGGGGCTGTGGGCCTGGAGCAGCACCATGATCTGGCCGCTCTGGCCCGCGGTCACGGTGTTGACCATCTCGGCCCACTCCCCGCGCACATAGCCGTTCACGTAGATCGCCATGTCGCCGTAGGCATCCGGCTTCACCCCCAGGGAGGCCCAGTCGTAGGCCCACTGGTTGTTCGCGGCGATGTTGCCGTGGTTGTAGATGAGGTAGCGGACCTTCACCGTCACCTGCGCGCCGGGCTTCACGGAGATCACCGGGCTGCCGTAGCCGGCCGCGTAGGGCTGGGTGCTGCTGATCTTCAGGGAATAGCCCGAGCCGTAATGGCGGCCAGGCCCCACCACCGACTCCCGGCTGAAGACCACGTTCTTGGCCCGGTAGAAGCCCCCATCGTCCACGGCAAAGGGACCCCACCCCATGTAGTAGTTGGTGAAGAGATCCCCTTCCCACCGGCTCCCCATGTTGAAGTCCACACAGGCCTTGGGCCTGGGCGCGTTCATGTAGTTCAAGGTGGTCCCATTGGCCAGGTTGGTCACCTTCTTGAGGATGCCCGGCTGGCCCGAGAGCTCGAACTTGTCCGCCTCCATGGAGGGGGCCGGCAGGGCCGGGACGATCAGGTCGTTGTAGATGGAGGTGGGGTTCAGCACACCCGAGTTGGGAATGGGCAACGGATCTCGAGGTGGTTGGATGGGCACCGGCGGCAGATGGCCGGCCGCGTCGGCCACCCCGGAGAAGGAGACCAGACCGACCAGCACGACAAGGCCAATCACCAGATGGATCCACATCCGAGGACGCATGGGTTCTCTCCTCCTCTCCAGATAGGCTCGGCCACACGGCAAAAGAGCACGAACGGAGAGACGTCCACGTCTCTCGTGGCACACCGATACGGGCAGTAGGACCCTACGTCCACACGGGAACAGAAAACCCCGGCCGCACGCCCCGTCCCCCACCTATGACGAGGACGCATGCGGCCCGATCGCGAAACACACGACGGAGAACGCGAGAAGGAAGCGAGGAGCGAGTTGCCTGTCCGACATCCATGGCGATCACCCCTATCCGGATGAGCCCGCCATCGAACAGACCCAGAGACACGAGGAGAGGATCGGATCGATCCTGCAACAGAAGTCCAGCCGGCCCTCCCGGGACGACCTCCCCAGGAGCCGTACTTCAACCCCTATCATAGCACATCCAACCCCTGCGGGCAAGAGTATCGCCAACAAAAAATGCAGGGATTGATAGTTCGTGCTCCCAGGTGTAGAATGGATGCATCCCCCTGAAGGATATCCTCCACCGGCACCCTGAGGAGACACCGAACCATGGGTGTAGGCCGAGCCCATCTCCACTGGCAGTTCGACGAAGAGGCCTGGGCCCGGGTCCAGGCGGAGATGGCGCGGCGGGAGCCGGACGCGGAGAAACCCCGAAGGCACCTCCTGGCCTACGGCTGGCGGCTGTCCCTCTGGATCGGCCTGGTGGCTGCCCTGGCCTACGTGGCCCACGCCAGTTGGGTGGCGCCCCGACAGGAGATGCGACGGGCCATTGCCGAACAGCTCCGGCAGGAGGAGACCCTCTGGCTGGCCGCGGACCTGGATGGGCTGGTCTCCGCCGTGGACCCCCAGGCCCGGCCCGAGTGGGTCCGCTGGTATCGGACCCACAGCCTGTGGCGGCGCAACGGGGCCCGCGCGGACACCCGACTGCCCGCGTTCCAGATCCGCACCATCCAGTGGCTGGATGGCTCCCGGGTGTTGGTCACCGTCCGCTATACCTCCCAGGAGGCCCCGACCTACCAGGAGGGGATCGTGTTCCGGTCGGTGGGCAGCCGCTGGCTGCGCACCTCCCCCGACCCGGCCCTCTGGGGAGTTCTCTACCTGGACGCAGAGGGGCCTGTGGCCTTCGAATACCGGGAGCGGGACACCGACGCGGTGGAAGCCCTGGCCCCCGTGGTGGACACCATGCTCCAGCGGCTGCGTGGACGTCTCCCGGCCACCGACCTGCTGGGGCTGGAAGGGCAGAGACTCCACGTGGTGGTCCACGCGGATCCGGTCCAGGTCCGCCGGAGCTTCTTCGGGGAGCGCCGGCTCCATCTCCTATCCCCTCATCTGGACCGACGGCTGGCCCAGGATACCCCGGCCCAGGCCCTCTCCCGTTCCGTGGCCACAGCCCTGGCCCAGCAGGCCGCGAGCCGGATCCTGCCCCACTACGGCTACTTCGATCCCCGTTGGGGTGCCCTCTACCGGGGATTCGTGGGCTGGCTCGCCCGGGACATCAACCCCCTGGTCGCGGGATCCGTGCCCGAGGACCGGAGGCCACTGGAACGGTACGTGGAACGGGAAGGGCTTCCCACCCTGTTCAGCCTGCGCCGCCGACACCAGGGCTACCCCTGGGAGACCTCGTGGGTGGACCTGGCCGCGCAGAGCCTCTTCGCCTACACCCTGGAGACCTACCCGGTGGAGGATCTCCAGCTTCTGTTCCGAAGCGCGATCCTCAGCGCACGCTGGGAACGTTGGACCCAGACCACCCTGGGCATCTCGGCCGCGGAGTACCAGGCCGGATGGCACGCCTATCTCCAGGAACGCTGGCTGCAGAAGAAGTAGGACCCATGGCCTTCCACTGGTACTTCGACGAGGAAGCCCGACTCCTGGACGAGCGCCCCTGGGAGCTCCGAGCCGAGGAGATCCCCCGCTACCCACTCGGGGCCCTCCTGGAGCGAGGTGCCCGCACGGTGCTGGCCCTGGCATTGGGTCTGGCCGTGGCCCTGCTCCTCCAACGTCTCCAGCCCACGGAGATGGCCCAGGCCCGGGCCGAGATGGCCGACCTCCTCCGGGAAGAGGCCCAGGCCTGGCTGGAGGGCGACTGGCAGGAGATCCAGGCGCTGTTGGATCCCAACGCCCATCCGGACTGGATCCGGTGGCACCTGCGCTCCCTGGAAGCCCGCCGCAACTGGGCCCGAGGGGACGCCCGCCAGCCCGTGCTCCAGGTCGTGGCGGCCCGGTCCATGGGGCTGCAGAGGGTGCGGGCCACCGTGCTGTACAGCCAACTGGAGGTGCCCCAGGACTATCCGATGCAGGAAGGGGTGGTCTTCCGCCGGGTGGAGGGGAGATGGCGGCGGTCTGCTCCGGGCAGCGCCGGGTGGGGCCCGCTCCACCTGAAGCGGGCCGGTCCCCTCTATTGGGAGTACCGAGCGGAGGACATGGCCGGGGTCGCTCAACTGGCCCCCGCGATCCCGGCGGCCTACGCGGAGATGCGGAGGGCCCTGGGCCTGCCACCGGAGGATCCAGCCGCCCCGCTGACGGTCCGGATCGTGGTGGACCCAGCCCTGGTCCGCCCGCCGGTCTTCGTGGGGCGCCAACTGACCCTCCTCTCCCCCCATCTGGCCCGTCGCCGGGCCACGGACAGCCCGGCCCAGGCCCTCTCGCGGCCGCTGATGCTCGGGCTGGCCGAACGGGCCACCGAGGAAGCCCTCCCCGAACAGGGTCTCCACCCGGGCTGGGGAGTGCTGTACCGGGGCATCCAGCGATGGCTGGCCCGACACTTCAACCCGCTGCTGCCCCCTGACGACGCCCCGGACTGGGCCCCCCTTCGGCGGGAGCTGGCCGAGCGGGGGCTTCCCAACCTGGCCCAGCTCCGGGAACCGCGCTACGGCGGCTATTTCTGGCGCTCCAGATGGGCCGACCTGGCCGCGGAGGCGCTGGTCCGCCACGCCCTGGAACGGTATGGCTTCGAGCGGCTGCCCCACCTGTTGGACGGGATGGCCGAGAGCCAGGACTGGGAGACCCTCAGCCTCCGGGCGTTCGGCGTCTCGGCCCCGGCGCTGGAGGCCGGCTGGCAGACCATGCTGGAGGAGCTCGGCCAGAGCACGGTCCAGGGCCGATAGGCCTACCTCTCCGAGAGGTCCCGCTCCTGTGGAGTGCGAGCCGCCCGGCTCGGGCCCACCGGGGCCTCCCAGCCGCGGGACCGGGCAGCCCGGGCGTACAGGAGAGCCTCCACGACGAAGATCAGGGCCAGGAAGCCCCACACCCCGGTCTGCCATCGAGGATCCGGCGGGTCGGCTGTCGCACCGCTGAGCCCCACGCCCCCACAGAAGAGCGCCAGGCTCACGCTCAAGGGCACCACGAAGCAGGGACGGTCCCACAGGCTGCGCCAACGCCATCCCCGCTGCAGCCGCACCCAGTCCAGGTAGCTACAGGTCGCGAGGACCCCCGCCAGGCCCAGGATCCACAGGGCGTCGAAGAGGGCGGTCCGGAAGTCGATCATGGCCCCTCCTGGCCTCCAGGGGCGGCCATCCAGCGGGCCAGCCACCAGTCTCCGTGGGGCATGTGGCTGGCCTGCACCGCGGCCACCAGGCGATCCAGCGCGTAGGGGATCCGCCGGAACTCCACCGCGAGCGCCGCTCCCCGGATGCGGACCCGGGCATACTCCGCGTGGGCGGGGTGGCGGATCGCCCCGTCCACAGGGGAGATCTCCAGGGGCAGGCCCACGCTACCCGGATTGAGCAGCCAGGCATCCCGGTAACGGCGCAGGAACGGGCGATGGGTGTGGCCGCCCGCGAGGAGCTGGGCCCTTTGACCCTGGAAGCAGCGGTCCAGTTCGCTCTCGGGGGTGGTGGCCTGGATGGAGTCGTGGAACGAGCGGGGAGAGCCGTGATAGGCCAACAACGTGGTTCCTGGGGCCAGGGCCCACCGGACGGTGGGCCTGAAGGAGCGGATGTAGGCCTTGTGCCGGGGCCCCAACTGCACCGCGCCCCACCGTTCAATGGCCTCGATCCGGGCCGAGTCCGCGTTCCGACGCGGAAGGGGATGGGGATCCAGGGCCCAGGCATCGGTATTGCCCATCACCACGGCACAGCCCAGGGCCTGGAGGCGCTCCAGACAGGCGTTGGGCTGCGGGCCAAACAGGGCCACGTCTCCCAGACACAGGATGGCCCCCACGTCCTGGGCTTGGATATCGGCCAACACGGCCTCCAAGGCCGGCAGGTTCCCATGGATGTCCGCGATCAGGGCCAGATCCGCCACGGTCAGAGGCTCCGGTGATCCCATCCGCGCCTGGGCAGGGCGAAAAGGTCAGGGGACCGGTGCTTTCCCGGCCTCGCGGAGGGCCCGCCACACCCGTTCCGGCGTCAGGGGCAGCTCATCCATCCAGATCCCCACCGCGTCCTGGACCGCGGCCGCGATGGCCGGCGCAGTGGGGATGAAAGGCATCTCGGCCATGCCCCGGACTCCCAGCGGGCCCTGGGGATCGGGGAGTTCCAGGATCACCGGGACGATCTCCTCCACCACATCCACCACCCCAGGGATGAGGTAAGTGCTCAGGTGTCGGGTCAGCGCCCGCCCCTCCTCCTGTACAAAGTGCTCCAAGAGGGTCCAGCCCACGGACTGGGCCACCGCGCCCTCGATCTGGCCCTCCACCTGCTGGGGGTTCACGGCCTTGCCCACGTCGTTCACGCTCACCAGCCGCTTCACGGTAATGTGGCCGGTCTCCAGGTCCACCTCCACGTCCGCCACCTGGGCACAGTAGCCGTAGGTGATGTTGGGATCGCTCGCGCCGGTCTCCGGGTCGTAGGGTGTGGTGGGCCGGGGGCGGAACACGAACTCGGCCCGGGCCGGCCGCTCCTCGTCTCGCCAACGGGCCAGAGCCCGCTCCGCGGCCCCCTGGATTGCGTTCCCGGCCATGAAGGTCATCCGGCTGGCCGAACTGCTTCCGCTGGAGCCCGTGACATCCGTGTCTTCGGCCACCAGCTCGATCCGCTCGGGTTCCAGGCCCAACACCTCGGCCGCGATCTGGACCATGGCCGTGTGCGCGCCCTGGCCCACCTCCGCGCCCACACACCCCACCCGGGCCCGCTCGATCTCCGCGCCCCCGTGGAGCTCCACCCAGGCGTGGCAGTGCTCTGGGAAGCCCAGGCTGAAGCCCACGTTCTTGAAGCACAGGGCCAGGCCCCGCCCCCGGGCCACCCGACGGCGGCTCGCGTCCAAGGAGGTCTGGAAAAGGCCGTTGGGCCGCTCGGGGCGCCCCGGCTCCAATCGCCGCGCCGGGTTCCCCTCGGGGCTGTGCTGGGCCGGAGCCCCCCCCTCGACCGTCGGCCGAGAGCCTGCCCCCTGGACGGCCACGGCCCGTTCCGGGAGCCACCAGCGCGCGGCCTCCTCCAACACCTGGAGCGCGGTGCAGCCCGGCGGCACCGGACTCCCCGTGGCCAGGATGGAGCCCTCACGCAGCACGTTGCGCCGTCGGATCTCCACCGGGTCCATGCCCAGGGCCTGGGCCAGGCGGTTCATCTGCCCCTCGGCCGCGAAGTGGGCCTGGGGCGCGCCGAAGCCCCGGAACGCGCCGCTGGGACAGTTGTTGGTGTAGACCGTGCGCGCGTCCACCCAGGCGTTGGGGATCTCGTAGGGGCCCAGGCACATGAGGGTCGCGTTGCCCAACACCTTGGTGCTGGTGTAGGCATAGGCCCCGGCATCGCTGATGAGGTCCATCCGCGCGGCCACCACCTTGCCCTCCCGGGTTGCACCCCACTTTGCCCGGATGATGAAGGGGTGGCGCTTGTGATGGCCGACGATGGACTCCTCCCGGCTCCACACGATCTTGACCGGGCGACCGGTCTTCCATGCGGCCAGGGCCAGCACGATCTGCACGGACATGTCCTCCCGCCCCCCGAACGCGCCGCCGATGGCCGGATAGCGGACCACGATCCGCTCCCGGGGCAGGCCCAGCGCATGGGCGATCTGCTCCTGGTCCTCGTGCATCCACTGGCCGGCCACGATGACCTCGATGCGACCGTCGTCCCGGACATGGGCCAGGCCCGCCTCGGGCTGCAGATAGGCATGCTCCGCGGCATGGGTCCGGTACTCCGCCTCCACGATCACATCCGCCTGGGCAAAGCCGGCCTGGATGTCCCCGTGGCGGATGTGGTACTCCAGGAGCACGTTGGAGCGTCGATCCCGCTCGCCGTAGGGATAGGGAAAATCGAAGGGGTGGAGGATGGGCGCGTCGGGCTCCATGGCCGCCAGCGGATCGGTGACCACCGGCAGCTCCTGGTACTCGATGCGCACCTGGTCCGCGGCGGCCTGGGCCTGCTCCGGCGTCTCCGCGACCACCAGGGCCACATGGTCCGCCTCCCAGCGGACGTACTCGGCCTGGGGAGTGCTCCCAGGCCCACAGAGGACCGGCTGGTCGGGCATGATCAGGCCGTACTCGTTCACCGGCACGTCCGCCGCGGTGAGGACCGCGATGACCCCGGGCATGGCCCGGGCCCGGTCCACGTCCACCCGGAGGATCCGGGCATGGGGCACCCCGGCATAGACGATCTTCATCCACGCCTGGCCGGGCAGGTCCACATCGCCCGGATACGGCGCCCGTCCGGTCACCTTCTCCACCGCATCCACTCGAGGAAGACTGCTGCCAACCGCTCGCATGGAACGCGATCCTTTCGCCGTAACTCGATAGCAGGGTCTCCGATCTCCGTCTCGCTCCCGTCAGCCGCGAGAGCACCCATGGCTGCTGGAAGGGCCCCGAAGGCAGTCCTGATCCCCTGGCCCCAATCAGAGCCGATCGAACCGCCCTGGGGGAACGGCTCACATCCGTTCTGGATGTCGCCCGGTCATCTGGGCGAAGAAGGCCCGCATGGCCGCGATCTCCTGCTCCATCTCCCCCCGGGGCACGAAGGTGGGCCCGATGCCCAGGAGCCGCCGGGGATAGTCCACAAAGCCCAGCACGATGGGCACCTGGGCCGCGTGGGCAATGCGGTAGAAGCCGGTCTTCCAGTGCTCCACCCGCCGGCGAGTGCCCTCGGGGGTGATGACCAGCAGGAAGGCGTCCCGCCGGCGGAACTGGTCCACCGCCTGCTCCACCAGGCCCCGAGGCGCCTGGCGGTCCACGGGGACACCGCCGAGCCAGCGAAAGAGCCTGCCCAGGAGAGGCAGGGCAAAGAGCTCCTTCTTGGCCATCCAGTGGAAATCCACCCCGGTGGCCAGGAAGAGCGCGATGGCCCACAGGCCATCCCAGTTGGAGGTGTGGGGCGCGGCGGCCACCACGAACTTGGGGGCATCGGGGAACTCGCCGGTGAGCCGCCAGCCCCCCAGGCGCAGCAGGAGTCGCCCGATGGCCCGGGTCAGAGAGTTGCCGCGACGGGGCAGGCTGTCGGGGATCACCATGTCGTCAATCCGAGAGGGCATGGTTCCGCTGGCCTTCGATGGGCTGGGGACGGTAGGTGTGGGCATCGCAGTCGTAGAGTCCCCAGCTCGGCGCACCGTAGCGGCCCATGATCTCTCCCGGGTTCACCAGGTAGCAGTCGCCCAACCTCTCCCAGTGGGGCCGGTGATCGTGGCCGTAACAGACCAGGTCGAAGTGGCCGGACTGGGCGATGCGTCGGGCCGGCTCCGGGTAGTGGATCATCGCGATCCGCCGGCCGCCGATCTCCAGCTCCGCGTAGGGGCCATGGAGGGTCACATGGGGATATCGGGAGGCCACCTGGTGCTGGAGCCGGCCGTCGCCGTCGTTGTTGCCCTCCACCATGTGGATGGGCCCGGAGAAGGCCTCCGCGATCTGGGCGATGATGAAGGGCGCCACCAGGTCGCCCAGGTGGAGCAAGGCCCGGGCGCCGGCCGCATTGGCCGCGTCCAGGGCCCGTTCCAGGTTCCAGATATGGTCGTGGCTGTCGGAGAAGAGCGCGATCCGGGTCATGGTCTGCCTCGATGCACTGCCGGGTGGAGATGGGGCTGCAGGCACTCTCGCGCCGGGGCCGCCATCGGAAAGGGGCGGATATCGCCCCCGCGATTATACCACAGACTTGACCCCAGCCAGCCCTTGGCCGAAAATGGACGGACCAAGGGGGACAGGCCCATGTACCATACCTTCACCCACCCGTACCGCCACCTGAAACGCTATCGGGAGATCGGCCGGGTCCTGGTGGCCCACGGCTTCGGCGAGTTCCTGGACCAGATGCAGCTCCTACCCATCCTGGACGTGCCCCGGCGGCTGTTGCGCCGGGCGCCTCGCCCCCCTCTGGGCGCGCCGGTGCGGCTCCGCCTGGCCCTGGAGGAACTGGGCCCGACCTTCATCAAGTTCGGCCAGATCCTGAGCACCCGGCCGGATGTGCTGCCCCCGGAGTTCGTGGAGGAGCTGAGCAAACTCCAGGACGCGGTGCCCCCTGCGCCCTGGCCCCTCATCCAACAGCTCATCCAGGAGGAGCTGGGCAGCCCCCCTGAGGCCCTCTTCGCCTCCTTCGGCGAGGCGCCCCTGGCCGCAGCCTCCCTGGCCCAGGTCCACCCGGCTACCCTGTCCGACGGCACGGAAGTGGTGGTGAAGGTCCAACGGCCGGACATCCGTCCCCAGATCGAGACCGACCTGGAGATCCTGATGGATCTGGCCCGGCTGGCCCAGCGCCACACGCCCCTGGGCCAGATCTACGACCTGGAGGAGATCGCGGAGGACTTCGCCTACACCCTCCGCAACGAGCTGGACTACCGCCGGGAGGGGCGGAACGCGGACCGCTTTCGGCGGAACTTCCAGGCAGAGCCCCACCTCTACATCCCCCGGGTCTACTGGGAGTACACCACGGAGCGGGTGCTGGTGCTGGAGCGCATCCGGGGCATCAAGATCGACGACATCCAGGCCCTGCAGGAGGCGGGCTACGACACCCGAGAGATCGCGCTCCACTCGGCCCGGATCGTCATCAAGGAGGTGTTGGAGGACGGCTTCTTCCACGCGGACCCCCACCCGGGGAACTTCCTGGTCATGCCCGGCCACGTCATCGGGGCCATGGACTTCGGCATGGTGGGAGAGCTGGACCAGTGGCTCCGGGAGGAGCTGGTCCGGCTCTACATCGTCTCGGTCCAGATGGACACAGAAGGGGTGGTGGACCAGCTCATCCGCATGGGCGCGGCCGCGGCCACCGTGGACCGTCCGCGCCTGCGCCGGGATATGGGACGTCTGCTCCGAAAGTACCGGGGCATGACCCTGAAGGAGATCCGGGCCACAGAGGTGGTACGGGACGTGATGCCCATTGCCTTCCGACACCGCCTGCGCTTTCCCACGGATCTCTGGCTGCTGGGCAAGACCTTGAGCATGATGGAGGGAGTGGGTCTCCAGTTGGACCCGGACTTCGACATGTTCGCGGTGAGCGAGCCCTACGTGCGCCGGTTCGTGCGCCAGCTCTACTCCCCCGGGGCGGTGAGCCGCCGGGTGGCCCTGAGCGCCCGACACTGGAACGACCTGGGCCGGGATCTGCCCCGCCACGCCTACCGGATCCTGAGCCAGGCCGCGGAGGGTCGGGCCCGGGTGGTCCTCCATGTGGAGCAGGACAACCCCCTCCTGACCCAGCTCAACCGGGTGATCAACCGGCTGATCCTGGGCGTGATCACCGCGGCCTTCATCGTGGCCCTGGCCCTCCTCTTCCCCCTGCTCAGCTTCGTCTGGCCTTGGCCCCTGGTCACCTGGCTGACCCTCTTCGGCTTCGGCGCGGCCAGTTTCCTGGGGCTGTGGCTGATGATCTCCATCTGGCGTTCCCGATGAGGAACACCGCCATATCGATTACTTATCGATCGTTTTCAATATTGACAAAAATCAATATATCCAGTAGGATCCCCCATCGCAAGATGCCGTGATGGCCGAAAGGGCCCGGAAAACCGACGCCGATGGCGCCCCAGGAGACCGTGGCATCCGGCCGGCTATCCTTGGCCCAAGTGGCCCGAACGCCCGGAGAACCAGACCCACGGAGAACCAGACCCATGGCGAACAAGCCCATGGACAGGGCCATAGAGGGGCCCCAGGGCCCAACCTGCGGTGTCCCGCCGCCCCCGGAGGCGGTCGACCCCCACTCGGTCCATCGGATGGCCCAGCTCGGAAAGGCCCTGGGGCATCCGGTACGGG
>Ga0256839_1002389_pt1 | contig 20947 bp, 13 predicted proteins | sample 354166metaG_FD_185968 | JGI IMG/M metagenome (GOLD analysis project Ga0256839, IMG submission 185968) | Hydrothermal vent microbial communities from Mid Atlantic Ridge, Atlantic Ocean - 354-166 | ecosystem: Environmental > Aquatic > Marine > Hydrothermal vents | place: Atlantic Ocean: Mid... | reverse complement strand
CAGGATTTCTCCCTTCGGTCGAAATGACACTTGGCTTGTCATTCCGAGCGTAGCGAGGAATCCGAGGCCGCTGACCAGGATTTCTCCCTTCGGTTGAAATGACAGGTGAGGGGGTCGAAATGACAGGGTGGTGTAGTCGGAATGACACTTCTTGAGTAAGTCCGGCAGACTCCTGATGATAAGCGCCTGTCTCAGGCCCCGTGGAGTTCTTCCGCCGCGTAGAGGGTGTTCTGCAGCAGGGTGGCCACGGTCATGGGGCCCACGCCGCCGGGTACGGGCGTGATCCAGCCGGCGCGTGTCCGGGCGGCGTCGAACTCGACATCACCCACCAGTCTGCCCGAGGCATCGCGATTGATGCCCACGTCCAGCACCACCGCCCCTGGCCGGATCCATGTGCCCTTGATGAGGCCGGGCCTGCCCACGGCCACCACCAGGATCTCGGCCCGTCCCACCTGGGTTGCCAGGTCGCGGGTGAAGCGGTGGCAGATGGTGACGGTGGCGCCCGCCAGCAGGAGTTCCATGGCCATGGGACGTCCCACGTGATTGGAGGCGCCCACGATGACGGCATCCTTGCCCTTGGGGTCGATGTCGCAGCGCGCCAGCAGGGTCATGATGCCGCGCGGTGTGCAGGAGCGCAGGACGGGCATGCGCAGGGCCAGGCGGCCCATGTTGTAGGGGTGGAAGCCGTCCACGTCCTTGTCGAAACGGATGCGCTCGATGACGGTCTCGGTATCGATATGGTCGGGCAGGGGCAGCTGGACCAGGATGCCGTCCACGGCGGCATCGGCATTGAGTTCGTCGATCAAGGCCAGCAGGGCCGCCTGATCGATGTCCGCCGGCAGGTCGTAGGAACGGGAAAGCAGGCCGGCCGCCTCGCAGGCCCGGCGCTTGTTGGCGACGTAGACCTGCGAGGCGGGATCCTCGCCCACGAGGATGACGGCCAGCCCCGGCGGGCGCAGCCCCTGACGGCGCCGTTCGGCGACGCGCTGTTTCACCGCTGCGCGTATCTCCGCAGCGATGGCCTTGCCGTCGATGATGGTGGCGCTCATGCCCGGTCCCGCCTGCCTCCTTCTGTGTACCTTTTCGTCTGCGTGCCTTCCCGCCGCCCCGCCGGGTGCCCCGTACTGGATCTGCTACCGGATCTGGTAGCGGATCTGGTACCTGATCTGGCACCGGACGAAACCCGGCCGAAAAAATAAGGTATGATATCGATTTTCTCGAAACGGTGTTAGTGCATTATGAGTGGCAGGACCCTCTATGACAAACTGTGGGCGGAGCACGAGGTGCGTCGTAACGACGATGGCACCAGCCTCATCTACATCGACCGGCACCTGGTCCACGAGGTGACCTCGCCCCAGGCCTTCGAGGGCCTGCGCCTGGCGGGACGGCGCCCCTGGCGTAGTGGCGCCGTCCTGGCCGTGCCCGACCACAACGTGCCCACCACCGCGCGCGGTGCCGGTATCGCCGACCCCGTCTCCCGCCTGCAGGTGGAGACACTGGACCGCAACTGTGCCGAGTTCGGCATCACCGAGTTCACCATGGACGATCCCCGCCAGGGCATCGTCCATGTCATCGGTCCCGAGGAGGGCGCCACCCTCCCGGGCATGACGGTGGTCTGCGGGGACTCCCACACTTCCACGCACGGGGCACTGGGGGCGCTGGCCTTCGGTATCGGGACCTCCGAAGTGGAACACGTGCTGGCCACCCAGTGCCTGGTATTGCAAAAATCCCGTAACATGCGGGTGACCGTGGACGGCACCCTGGCCGAGGGGGTGAGTGCAAAGGACCTGGTGCTCGCCATCATCGGCGCGATCGGTACCGCGGGCGGGACGGGGCATGCCATCGAGTTTGCCGGCGAGGCGGTCCGTGCCCTCTCCATCGAGGGTCGCATGACGGTGTGCAACATGGCCATCGAGGCCGGGGCGCGGGCCGGCATGGTGGCGGTGGACGAGAAGACCATCGAATACCTGCGGGGTCGCCCCTACGCCCCCAAGGGCGAACTGTGGGAACAGGCCGTGGCGTCATGGCGGTCCTTGCACAGCGATGCCGATGCCGTGTTCGATCGGGAGATATGCCTCGATGCCGGCCGCATCGCGCCCCAGGTGACCTGGGGGACCTCGCCGGAGATGGTGACGGATATCGAAGGCCGGGTGCCGCGTCCGGCCGAGGAGGCGGACCCCGTGCGACGCCGCGACCTGGAACGGGCCCTGGAGTACATGGGGCTGAAGGGCGGCGAGGCCATCGCCGACATCCGCCCGGACAAGGTCTTCATCGGTTCCTGCACCAATGCCCGCATCGAGGATCTGCGCGCCGCGGCGGCCGTGGTGCGGGGTTATCGCCTCGCGGACAACATCAGTCTGGCCATGGTGGTGCCCGGTTCGGGGCTGGTGAAGCGCCAGGCGGAGGCGGAGGGACTGGACCGGATTTTCCGCGAGGCGGGTTTCGAGTGGCGCGAGCCGGGCTGCTCCATGTGCCTGGCCATGAACGCCGACCGGCTGGCACCGGGCGAGCGCTGCGCCTCGACGTCCAACCGCAATTTCGAGGGACGCCAGGGCAAGGGCGGCAGGACGCACCTGGTGAGCCCGGCAATGGCCGCGGCGGCCGCGGTGGCGGGCCGTTTCGTCGATGTGCGCCATTGGGATTACCGGTAGGAGGGCACGCGGATGGAGAAATTCGAACGCCTCGACGGTCTGGTGGTGCCCCTGGACCGCGCCAACGTGGATACGGACGCCATCATTCCCAAGCAGTTCCTGAAGTCGGTGCAGCGCAGCGGCTTCGGACCCAATCTGTTCGACGAATGGCGCTACCTGGATCACGGCGAGCCGGGCATGGATCCGGCCTCACGCCGGCCCAACCCGGATTTTGTGCTCAACCAGCCCCGTTACCAGGGTGCAAGCATCCTGCTCGCGCGGGACAATTTTGGCTGCGGCTCCTCGCGCGAGCATGCCGTGTGGGCCCTGCTGGACTACGGCATCCGGGTGGTGATCGCGCCCAGCTTCGCCGACATCTTCTACAGCAACTGTTTCAAGAACGGCGTGCTGCCCATTACCCTCGACGCCGCCACGGTGGACCGCCTGTTCCGGTCGGTGGAGGCGCAGCCCGGTTACCGCCTCATCGTGGATTTGGTGCGCCAGCGCATCACCCTCCCCGATGGCGAGGAGATTGCTTTCGAGATCGATGCCTTTCGGCGTGACTGCCTGCTGGCGGGGCTGGACGAGATCGGACTGACCCTGCAGCACGCCGACGAGATACGCGCCTACGAGGAACGCCGCCGCCGCGAGGCACCCTGGTTGTTCGTGGACTTGTGAGGAAAAGATGACCAAGAAAATCCTGATACTCCCCGGCGACGGCATCGGTCCGGAAATCGTGGCCGAAGCGGTGAAGGTGCTGGAGCGCCTGCGCCAGGGGTTCGGCCTGGACGTGGAGCTGGAACAGGCCCTGGTGGGCGGGGCCGCCTATGAGGCTGCGGGCTCGCCCCTGCCGGAAGAGACCCTGGCACTCGCCCGGCAGGCCGATGCGGTGCTGCTGGGGGCCGTGGGCGGCCCGAAGTGGGAAGGTCTGGACAGGGAGCTGCGACCGGAAAGGGGCCTGCTGGGCCTGCGTGCCGGCCTGGGCCTGTTCGCCAACCTCAGGCCTGCGCTCCTGTTTCCCCAGCTGGCCGGGGCCTCCACCCTCAAGGCCGAGGTGGTGGCCGGCCTGGACCTGATGATCGTGCGCGAACTCACCGGCGGGATCTATTTCGGGGAGCCGCGGGGCATCCGGGTGCTGGGCAATGGCGAGCGGGAAGGCTTCAACACCCTGGTGTACCGCGAATCCGAGATCGAGCGCATCGGCCGGGTGGCCTTCGAGACGGCGCGGCGCCGCGCCGGGCGGGTCTGCTCCGTGGACAAGGCCAATGTACTGGAATGCACTGAGCTGTGGCGCGAGGTGATGACGCGGCTGGCCGCGGACTATCCCGACGTGGCCTTGAGCCACATGTACGTGGACAATGCCGCCATGCAACTGGTGCGTGAGCCCAAGCAGTTCGACGTGATGGTGACCACCAACATGTTCGGGGACATTCTCTCCGATTGCGCCGCCATGCTCACCGGTTCCATCGGCATGCTGCCCTCGGCTTCCCTGGGTGCGGATGGCAAGGGCATGTACGAACCCATTCACGGCTCGGCCCCCGATATTGCGGGACAGGGCGTGGCCAATCCCCTGGCCACGATCCTGTCCGTGGCCATGCTGCTGCGTCATTCCCTGGACGAGGGTGCGCTGGCCGGGCGCATCGAGGCGGCGGTGGGCCGGGTGCTGGACGCGGGGCTGCGCACGGCGGACATCCACACCCCGGGCACACGGCGCGTGGGGACCGCTGAGATGGGAGATGCCGTGGTGACGGCGCTGGATGAAGTGAGCGAGTCGTCGGGAGAACGCAGACCATGAGCGAGAAAGTCAATGTAGCCGTCGTCGGCGCCACGGGCGCCGTGGGCGAGGTCATGATCGAGATTCTGGAGGAGCGGGCATTTCCCGTTGCCCGCCTGTTTCCTCTCGCCAGCCACCGCTCGGCGGGCAAGACCGTCACTTTCCGGGGCGAGCAGGTTCGCGTTCAGGATCTTGCCCATTTCGATTTCAGCCAGGTGAGGATCGCGCTCTTTTCCGCGGGCGGCGGCGTCTCGGCCGAATATGCACCGCGTGCCGCTGAGGCAGGCTGTATGGTGGTGGACAACACCTCCCATTTCCGCTACGAGCCCGACATCCCCCTGGTGGTGCCCGAGGTCAACGCCCACGCGCTGGCCGCTTGCCGGAACCGCAACATCATCGCCAATCCCAATTGTTCCACCATCCAGATGGTGGTGGCGCTGAAGCCCATTTACGATGCCGTGGGTATCGAGCGCGTCAATGTCTGCACCTATCAGGCCGTCTCCGGCACGGGCAAGCAGGCCATCGACGAACTGGCCACCCAGACGGCCGGCCTGCTCAATGCCCGGCCCATCGAGAACGCCGTGTATCCCAAGCAGATCGCCTTCAATGTCCTGCCCCACATCGATAGCTTCCAGGACAACGGTTATACCCGGGAAGAAATGAAAATGGTGTGGGAGACTAAAAAAATCCTCGAAGATGACGCTATCCTTGTTAACCCGACCGCGGTGCGCGTGCCGGTTTTCTATGGACATTCCGAAGCCGTCCACATCGAGACCCGGAACAAGATCACGGCGGATGAGGTGCGGGAACTGTTGCGCAGGGCGCCCGGCATCAAAGTGCTGGATGAGCGCCGGCCGGGCGGCTATCCCACGGCAGTGACTGAGGCGGCGGGTCATGATCCGGTCTACGTGGGACGCATCCGGGAGGACATCTCCCATCCCCGTGGCATCGATCTGTGGGTGGTGGCGGACAACGTGCGCAAGGGTGCGGCCCTGAACAGCGTGCAGATTGCCGAGATCCTGCTGCGGCAATACCTGTCCTGAGCAGGCCGGCCGACAGGCGGGCGTATCAGGCACGGATTTTGTATGGTTACTGGCTTGCGCGGGTTCCCCGACCCCACCCCGTTAAGCAGACGAGGGAAAATGAGATTGTACAGACTGGCAGGCGTATTCGTTTTTTTCCTGTTTCTGGTGCCCTTCCAGGCGCATGCCCTGGCGCTGGGCGACATCAGGCTGCATTCGGCCCTCAATCAGCCGCTGGATGCCGAGGTGAAGCTGCTGTCCCTGGGCGAAATCGGGCTGGACGAGATCAGTGTCCGCCTGGCGCCGCCCGAGGCCTTTGACCGCGTCGGCCTGGACCGCCCCTTCTTTCTCACCGGTCTCCGTTTCGAACTCGCGGAGAAGGATGGGACGCCCTATCTCTACATCACCACCAAGCAGCCGCTCAAGGAGCCCTTCATCGATTTTCTCATCGAGGTGGAATGGCCCAACGGGCGCCTGCTGCGGGAATACACCCTGTTGCTGGATCCCCCGGTTTTCCTGGAAGACGGCCCGACCGCGGTAGAGGCCCCCCAGGCCGCGGCCCCGGCCGCACCTGCCCCCCTGCCGGCGGTTTCCCCCGAGGCCCCACGGTCCGCCACCGCGACGTCGGGTGCTGCCATGACGACGGACGGGCTCAGCTATGGCCCGGTACGTCGCACGGACACCTTGTGGTCCATCGCCAAGCGCATGCGTCCCGATGAATCGGTGACCGTGCCCCAGGTGATGGTGGCCTTGCTGGAAAACAACCCGGAGGCCTTCTATCACCGCAACGTCAATTATCTCAAGGCCGGCTACATCCTGCGTCTGCCCGATCCCTCGGCGCCCGCGGCCGTGGATCCCGTCGAGGCGGAGCGTCTCATCCGCCTGCAGAACCAGCAGTGGGAAGATGCCCGTCGCCAGCGTGCCGGCGGTGCCCTCAAGCGTCCCGAAGGGGGGGAGGCGGAACCCGCAGGCCGCTCAGACCCTGCCGGCGGCGCGCGTGCAGGTGAGAGTGCAGCGCCCGCTCAAGCATCCGCCCGGCCCCGGCTGCGACTGGTGGTGCCCGAGGACATGGAAGCGGGCGAGACCGCCATCGAGGGCGTGGCCGACAAGACCGCCGCGGGTGCCTCGCCCAGGGCGGAACTGGATGCGTTGCGCCGCGAACTGGCGCTTGCCCTGGAGACTTCGGCGGCCAGTCGCCAGGAAAACGCGGACCTGCGGGAGCGCCTCGCCGCCCTGGAAGAACAGATTGCCGCCATGCAGCGCCTGCTCAGCCTGCGTGACGACACCCTGGCGGCGCTCCAGAGTGGTGTCGCGGCCCGGCAGGACGCAGCCGGGACTGCAGGCGTGGCCGGGGAAGGCTTGAGGGGCGCCGGCGTGGAGCCCGCCGAGGAAACCGGCCTGGCAGCCGGACAGGAGGGCGAGGTGAGCCAGGCCGCGGCGCAACCGGCCCCCAAAGGTGAACGGGCAGGTGACCAGGCAGTGACATCCGCTGCCAGGGATCCGGTTCGTCAAGCTGCATCGGCACCTGAAGAAGAAACGCCTGCGGCAGGCGGTTTCGACGAATTCTTCGCCCAGCTGCTGGCCGATCCCATGTTGACGGCGGCGGCGGGTGGCGTGGGCCTGCTGGTGCTGGCCCTGGCCTGGGTCGCGGTGCGTCGGCGCCAGCGCGGTGACGACGATCCGGAGGCTCCGGGTGACCTCGAGGATCTTGCCCGGGATGAACCTGCTGCGGCTTCGGAAAAGGAGGGGGCGCCCGCCGTTGCCACGGATCAGGCTGCGGCCGTTTCCGCGGTCGTTGCGGAAATCGGGGAGACCGTGCCGGAGAGCGGGGAATCCGTGGGCCTCGATGTCTTTCAGCCCGAGGAAGACGAGATCGATACGCTGGCCGAGGCCGATGTCTATCTGGCCTATCGCCGCTTCGACAAGGCCGAGGAGCTGCTCAAGGAGGCCATTGCCCAGGAGCCCCAGCGCCACGATTACGTGTTGAAACTCATGGAGGTGTATGCGGCCAGCGAGAACCGGGACGATTTTCTGGTGCAGGCCGAGGCGCTGCGTGCCGCGCTGGACGGCGAGGGCGGCGAAGTGTGGGACAAGGCGGTGAAGCTGGGCCGGCAATTGCTGCCTGATCATCCCCTGTTTGCCACCGGCTCTGCAACCGGATCTGCTGCCGGATCTGCTGCTGGAATCGCTACTGGAATCGCTACTGGGATCGCCGGCGGGGCCGGCGCTGAAGCGCCGCTTGCCGAAGAGCCTGCCGGTGAGGAAACGACTTCCCCGGAAGTGCCTGCTCAGGCGCCTGCGCCAGCAGCTCAGGAAGCGGAAGAAGGACTGGATGTGCAATTGGCTGGCCTGAGCCCTGATTTGGATAGGGGTCTGGATGGGGATCTGGAGGAGGCCCCGGCGGACGGTTCCCAGTCCAGATTCCAGTCCAGATCCCAGTCCAGATCCCAGTCCGGAGACGACGACGGCTTTGCCGCCTTGCAGGAGGAAGCCGGTTTCGAGTCCATCTTGTCCGGAGGCGAGGCAACGGGGGACAAGACAGAAGGGAGTGGAGAGGAGGCCGCGCCGGGAGATGACGATGGGCCTGCCTTTGCCGACTTCAATGTCGGGGAGCCCGATAGAACTGCGGCATTCCAGGAAGAGGAAGTGCTCGATTTCGATCTCGACCTGTCCGCATTGGACGAGCAGGCAAAGACCGCGTCGCCGCCTGCCGACCTTCCCCTTGCAAATGACCAGGGCGCGGCCGTCCAGGCTGATAGCGAGGATGGCGGGGCGGAGACTGACCGCTCTGAGGAGGCCGTTGCGGGCAAGTCCCCCAATGTGGAGCCGGATGTGGAAGGCGAAGGCGGGGATGAAGCGCCCGCAGGAGGAAACAAGGCAGCGACTGCAGTGTCTGCGGAGTCAGCCGGCGATGAGGAGACGAGCGGGGCGGAAACCGATCTCGAGGCCGACATCGACTGGCTGGCCAATCTCGGGGACGAAGATCTGGATGTCACCCTGGAACCCGAGACGGGCGCGGAGGCGGAAGCGGAGCCGGATCTCATCTCCGGCGAGGACGAAGTCAGCACCAAGCTGGACCTGGCTCGCGCCTATATCGACATGGGGGACCAGGAGAGCGCCCGCAGCATTCTCGGCGAAGTGCTCCACGAGGGCAACGATGACCAGAAGGGCGAGGCCGAGGAATTGATGCGCCAAATCGGTTGAAGGACGGCTGATTCGCTTCGCGCGCCTGCCCCGCTCGGCCTCTGGCCACGCATGCGCCATCGTTGTATCCTGGGCCCGAGCGTGAGAGGTTGAGCTTGCATCCCGTCATTCGTATCGTTTCCTTTCTCGTTTTCACCGCCAGCCTGGCCGTGGCCGGGGCGACGGAGGTCTGGCTGGCCGCCGGCATCCTGGGCCTGCTCTACCTGGTGCTCTACTTGGCGCGGGGCTTTGCCGGGCTGGCCTCGGCCTGGCGCATGGCACGGCGCCTGCGCTGGTTCTTCCTGTCCCTGCTGATTCTCTATTTCTGGTTCACGCCGGGGCAGCCGGTGCCGGGTTTCCTGCCCCTGCCTTCGGCGTGGCTGCCCACGCAGGAAGGCCTGACAGAAGGCGTGTTGCGCATCGCCGCCCTCTTGTCCGTCATTTTTGCCGCCAATCTCCTGTTGTGCAGCACCGGCCGGGACGACCTGGTGGCGGCCATCTGCTGGCTTGCGAGGCCCTTGCAATGGGCGGGGCTTTCCGCAGAGCGCCTGGCCGTGCGCATGATCCTGGTAATGGAGGCCCTCGCGACGGTGCAGGGCCAGGTACGCGGGGCATTGAGCCAGTGGCGGGAAGAAGGCGGGCCACGCCTGCGCCGGCTGGGCGGGTTTTCCACGGCGGTCTTCCTCCAGGTCAATGCGGCCGCGGAAGCCGCGCCCAGCCGGACCTTCGTGCTGTCCCGGTGTCACGCGCCGCCCTTGTATCAGTGGCTCTACCCCGGCCTGCTGGCGCTGGCCCTCGCCGGCTGAGTCAGTTTCCCTTGCCCGTGGGGCGAAAGATCACGCCCGCCAGGGGCGGCAGGGTGATGTTCAGGGAATAGGGGCGGCCCATCCAGGGGAGAGGTTCGGCCTCCAGCCGGCCTGCATTGCCCAGGTTGCTGCCGCCATAGTAGGTCGAATCGGAATTGAGGATTTCCTCGTAGACACCGGGAAACGGTACGCCGATGCGGTACTGGTGACGGGGGACGGGCGTGAAATTGAGGGCCACCACCAGGGTTTCATCCTCGCAACGCCGCAGAAAGGTCAATACCGACTGGGCCGCATCGTGGCAGTCGATCCACTCGAAGCCCTGTGCCTCGAAGTCGTAGCGGTAGAGTGCCGGTGAGTGGCCATAGAGGGTGTTGAGATCGCGCACCAGTTGCTGCACGCCCCGGTGCAGGGGGTAGTCCAGGACATGCCAGTCGAGGGGCGCGCTGTCGTCCCACTCACGCCCCTGGGCGAATTCGCAGCCCATGAACAGCAGCTTCTTGCCGGGATGTGTGAACAGGTAGGTATAGAGCAGGCGCAGGTTGGCGAAGCGCTGCCACTCGTCGCCCGGCATCTTGTTGAGCAGGGACCGCTTGCCGTGGACCACTTCGTCGTGGGAGAAGGGGAGGATGAAATTCTCCGTGTAGGCATAGAGCTGGCTGAAGGTGAGCATGTCGTGGTGGTAGTGGCGGTGGATGGGGTCCTTGCTCATATAGGCCAGGGTGTCGTTCATCCAACCCATGTTCCACTTCATGCTGAAGCCCAGTCCCCCCAGCCAGGTGGGCCGGGAGACCATGGGCCACGAGGTGCTCTCTTCGGCCATCATGAGGGTTCCCGGATGCAGCTCATGGGTGAGATTGTTCAGCTCGCGCAGGAACGCGATGGCCTCGAGATTCTCGTTGCCGCCGTGGATGTTGGGGGTCCAGTCGCCCGGTTCGCGTGAGTAGTCCAGGTAGAGCATGGAGGCCACGGCATCTACGCGCAGGCCGTCAATGTGGAATTCCTCCAGCCAGTACAGGGCGCTGGAGATGAGGAAGTTTTTGACCTCGTGCCGGCCGTAGTTGAAGATCAGGGTGCCCCAGTCGCGGTGTTCGCCACGGCGTGGATCGGCATGCTCGTAGAGGGCGCTGCCGTCGAAGCAGGCCAGGCCGTGGGCGTCCTTGGGGAAGTGCCCCGGCGCCCAGTCGAGAAGCACGCCGATGCCGTGGCGGTGACAGTAGTCCACGAACCAGCGGAAATCGTCGGGCGTGCCGAACCGGCTGGTGGGAGCGAAATAGCCCGTGGTCTGATAGCCCCAGGAACCATCGAAGGGGTGCTCGGTGATGGGGAGCAGCTCGATATGGGTGAAGCCGAGGCCGCCGACGTAGTCCACCAGGCGCCGTGCCAGCTCCCGGTAATCGAGAAAACCGCCGCCTTCGTCCTTTTGCCAGGAGCCCAGGTGGACTTCGTAGATGGACATGGGGGCGTGCAGCCAGTCGTCCTGGCGCCGTTGTGCCATCCATTCTTCGTCCTGCCAGGCAAAGCGGCTGTGGTCCGTGACGACGGCGGCTGTCTGGGGGCGCAGTTCGAAGAACTTGCCGTAGGGATCGCTTTTCAGGAGAATGGCGCCGCTTGCGCGGTTGCGGATCTCGAATTTATACAGTTCTCCTGCTTCGATTCCGGGCAGGAACAGTTCCCAGACGCCGCTGTCGCCGCGTACCCGCATGGGATGGCGACGCCCGTCCCAGTCGTTGAAGTCGCCCACCACACTGACGCGTTCGGCATTGGGGGCCCAGGTGGCGAAGAGGGTGCCGCGGATGCCGTCCAGCTCGTGGGGATTGGCGCCGAGAAAGCGCCAGGCATGGCGGTGGCGGCCCTCGCCGAAGAGGTGCAGGTCATAGTCCGACAATTGCGGCGGCAGGCAATAGGGATCGTAGCCGCAGTGGGTATGCCCGCTGGCCGCGGTCCATTGCAGGCGATAGGGCCCGGTGAGGCTGCCCGGCTTTCCCCGCCATTCGAAGATGTCGGTGCCGGCGAGGCGGTTCATGACGGCGCCGTTTTCCACGATGCGTACCGAGACGGCGCCGGGAAGATAGGCGCGTACCAGCACGCCGTCGTTTTCCCGGTGCCTGCCCAGGTAGGCGAAGGGATCGTGATGTCTTGCCTCCAGCAGGCGGCGCGCATCCAGGGGCAGGGTGTCGGCGGGTGCAATGTCCATGGTGTCGGTTCGGGTGTGTGTCATCCGGTTGCCGGTCGGGCTTGCGCATTCGTGGCGTGATAAGTCAGGCCGTGAATGATAGCATAAGGGAACACAGAGGGGATTTCGGCGCGGATGCGCCTGGCAGGATAACTGGACGGGAGAATGAGCGAGACGATGACGCAGACCGATACCGGCGCAGCCCAGGCGGGTACTGCTCCGGGATCCAGCCAGGATGGCGGACCCGATACCGGAAAGAATTCCAGATCCGGCGCGGGAAACGAGCAGGAACCGCGTTTCGTCAGCAAGCTCACCCGTGACACCGTGGCCCTGATCCTGGCCGGCGGACGCGGTTCCCGGCTCAAGCAACTCACCCAGTGGCGGGCCAAGCCCGCGGTCCATTTCGGCGGCAAGTTCCGCATCATCGACTTTCCCCTGTCCAACTGCATCAATTCCGGCATCCGGCGCGTCGCGGTGCTCACCCAGTACAAGGCCCATTCCCTCATTCAGCATATCCAGCGCGGCTGGGGCTTCCTGCGCGCGGAACTGGGCGAGTTCGTGGAGCTGGTGCCGGCCCAGCAGCGCATCGCCGATACCTGGTATGTGGGTACCGCCGACGCCGTATTCCAGAATCTCGACATCATCCGCGGCTACAATGCTTCCTATGTCCTCATCCTCGCGGGGGATCACATCTACAAGATGGATTACGGGCCCATGCTCGCCCATCACGTGGAAAAGGGTGCCGACATGACCATCGGCTGCCTGGAGCTGCCCCTGGAAGAGGCACGCGCCTTCGGCGTGATGTCCGTGGACGAAGACGGCCGGGTGGTGGACTTCCACGAGAAACCGGCCCGCCCCCGTCCCCTGCCCGGCCGTCCCGACGTGGCCTTGTGCAGCATGGGTATCTATGTCTTCAATACGCGCTTCCTGTGCGAGGAACTGCAGCGCGATGCCAGCGAGACGGCCTCCAGCCACGATTTCGGCAAGGACGTCATACCCGCGGCGATCCGTGACTACCGCGTCCATGCCTACACCTTCCGCGACAAGGAAACCGGCCGCCAGGCCTACTGGCGCGATGTGGGGACCATCGATGCCTTCTGGGAGGCCAACATGGAACTCATCGGCGTGGTGCCCGAACTCAACCTCTATGACGAGGAATGGCCCATCTGGACTTACCAGGCCCAGCTGCCGCCGGCGAAGTTCATCTTCGACGACGAGGGGCGCCGGGGCATGGCGGTGGACTCCATGGTCTCGGGCGGGTGCATCGTCTCCGGCGCGCTGATACGCCATTCCCTGCTGTTTTCCGGCGTGCGCGTCCACTCCTATGCCCACGTCGAGGACTGCGTGGTGATGCCCAACGTGGATGTGGGCGAGCGCTGCCGCCTCTTCAAGGCCGTGATCGACGAGGGTTGCCGCATTCCGGAGGGCATGGTGATCGGCGAGGATCCGCAGGCCGACGCGGCGCGTTTCCATGTCAGCCCGCGCGGCGTGGTCCTGGTGACGCCGGAGATGCTGGGCCAGGAATACCAGCGTGTCCGCTGAACCGCGCCTCAAGGTGGTGCTGTGCTGGCACATGCACCAGCCCGGCTATCAGGATCTTGCCAGCGGCCGCTATCACCTGCCGTGGGTCTATCTCCATGCCATCAAGGACTACGTGGACATGGCGGCCATCCTGGAGGAGAACCCGGCGGCGCGGGCGGTGGTCAATTTCGCGCCCATCCTGCTGGATCAGATCGAGGATTATGCCCGGCAGGTCACGGCCCATCTCCGGGATGGAGAGGCCCTGCGCGACCCCCTGCTGGGTGCCTTGACCGCCGGGCGCTTTCCCGGTGAGACGGCGTCTCGGCGTGAACTCATCGAGGCCTGCCTGCGCGCCAACGAGGAGCGCCTCATCAAGCGTTTCGCGCCCTACGAGCGCCTGAGTCGCCTGGCGGCGCTGGCGCTGGAGGACGAAGACGGCGCGGCCTACCTCGACGACCGCTATCTGGCGGATCTCGTGACCTGGTATCATCTGGCCTGGCTGGGCGAGACGGTGCGGCGTGGCGACCGGCGGGTACAAGGCCTCCTGGAGAAGGGGCGGGGATATACCCCGGCGGACCGGCGCGTGCTCATGGAGGTGATCGGCACCCTGCTGGCGACGGTGGTGGGGCGTTATCGCGCCCTGGCGGAGGCGGGCCGGGTGGAACTCTCCATGACGCCCTACGCCCATCCCATGCTGCCCCTCATGCTGGATTTCCGCAGTGCCTGCGAGGCGGTCTGCGACATCAGCCTGCCCCGGTGCGTGGCCTATCCCGGAGGCGCGGAACGTGCCCACTGGCATCTCCGGGAGGGCCTGGACTGTTTCCGGCGCCATTTCGGTTTCGCTCCCCAGGGCTGCTGGCCCGCCGAGGGCGGTCTCAGCCGTGATCTGCTCACACTCCTGAGCGAATACGATTTCAAATGGGTCGCCTCCGGCGAGGCGGTGTTGCGCAACAGCCTGGCCCACTGCGAGGTCCAGCGCGAGCAGCCCATGGAGGAGAAACTCCATCGCGCCTACCGGGTGGGCGAGACGGCGCCGGTGTGCTTTTTCCGGGACGATGGTCTGTCCGATCTCATCGGTTTCACCTATGCCACTTGGCATGCCGACGATGCGGTGGCCAACCTGGTGCATCATCTGGAAAACATCGCCGACTGCTGCCGCGACGACGACCAGCGGGTGGTGGCCATCATCCTCGACGGCGAGAATGCCTGGGAGACCTATCCGGAAAACGGCTACCATTTTCTCACCGCCCTGTATCAGCGCCTCGCCAGCCACCCCCGGCTGCGTCTGACCACGTTTGCGGAATGCCTGGCCCAGGGACTGGAAGTGGGGCGGCTGCCCGTGCTCACGGCGGGGAGCTGGGTCTATGGCACCTTTTCCACCTGGATCGGGGATCCGGACAAGAACCGCGCCTGGGAGATGTTGTGCGAGGCGAAGCAGGTCTTCGACGAGGCCTGTGGCGCGGCATCCCTCGGCGACGAGGCACGCCGGCGGGCCTTGTCGCAACTGGCCGTCTGCGAGGGTTCCGACTGGTTCTGGTGGTTCGGCGACTACAATCCCGCCGAGACGGTGAGCGATTTCGAGCGCCTCTTCCGCCTGCATCTGGCCAATCTCTATCGCTTCCTGGGCCGGCCCGTGCCCGCGCAGCTCGGCGAGGTGCTCAGCACCGGCGGCGGCGCGCCCGAGATGGGCGGGGTCATGCGCCCCGGTCAGCCGCCCGATGCTTCCCCCCCTTCTTCTTCTTCCCCGGACCCCGGGGCGGGAACGGGCTGACGGGGTTCATGACGTCCCAGCCGCGACAGCCTTTTGCCAGGCGCCGCGCCGGTCTGCTGTTGCATCCCACCTCCCTGCCTGGGCGCTGGGGCAGCGGCGAGATCGGTGGCGAGGCGCGGCGTTTCGTGGATTTTCTCGCCGCGGCCGGGCAGAGCGTGTGGCAGATGCTGCCCCTGGGCCCTACCCATCACCATGGCTCGCCCTATCAATGCCTGTCGGTGCAGGCCGGCAATCCCCAGCTCATCAGTATCGACGATCTCATTCATCGCGGCTGGCTGGACGAGGAAGAGGCGCGCGGCCTGTTTGCCGATGACCGATCGAGCGTGGTGCAGCGCCGTTTCCGCCTGCTGGAACGGGCCTTCCACGGTTTTCGCGAACGGTCCGGCCCGGAGGAGCGGGCGGCACTGGAAGCATTCATTGCCGCCGAGCGCGACTGGCTGGAAGACTTCGCCCTCTACCAGGCCCTGCGCCGCGAGCAAGGGGGGCGGGACTGGTCACAGTGGCCGGCCCCGTTGCGTGATCGCGAACCGGAGGCATTGGCCGCAGCAAGCCGCCGGCTGGAAGGGTTCATACAGCAGGTGTGTTTCGAGCAGTACCTGTTCTTTTCCCAGTGGCTGGACCTGAAGGCCTATGCCAATGCCCGGGGCGTGCTCATGTTCGGCGACCTGCCGATCTTCGTTGCCTATGACAGCGTGGACGTCTGGTCCCGGCGCCGTTATTTCAAGCTCGATGCGGCGGGGCGGCCCACCGTGGTGGCGGGTGTGCCGCCCGACTATTTCTCCGCCACGGGTCAGCGCTGGGGCAACCCCCACTATGACTGGGAGGCGCTGGCGGCGGACGGTTTCGGATGGTGGATGGCGCGCATCGACATGCAGCTGCGCCTGTTCGATCTGGTGCGCATCGATCACTTCCGGGGCTTCCAGGCCTCCTGGGAGATTCCGGCGGACGAAGAGACGGCGGTCAACGGTCACTGGGTGGCAGCCCCGGGGGACCGCCTGTTCGCCACCCTGCGCGCGCGGTACGGCGAGCTGCCCTTCGTCGCCGAGGACCTGGGCGTGATCACGCCCGAGGTGACGGCCCTGCGGGAGAAGTACGGCCTGCCGGGCATGCGCATTCTCCAGTTCGCATTCGACGGTGGCAGCGACAATCCCTATCTGCCCCACAACCACGAGGGCAACAGCGTGGTCTATACCGGCACCCACGACAACGATACCACCCTTGGCTGGTTCCGCAGCCTGGGGGCGGATGCCCGCCGGCACGTGCTGGACTATCTGGGTGTTGAGGACGACAAAGACGATGCAGGCATGCCCTGGGCCTTGATCCGGACGGCGCTGGCCTCGGTGGCGGTGATGTCCGTGGTGCCCATGCAGGACGTGCTGGGACTGGACGGGCGCCACCGCATGAATGTCCCCGGCACGGAAGAAGGAAACTGGCGCTGGCGCTTCGAGTGGTCACAACTGCCGCAGGGCAGGGCCCGATGGCTGTACCGTCTTGCCGCCCTGTATGGACGGTGCTGAATTACAGCCACAGCATCAGGCCGGTTTCAAAGCGCCGTCCCAGGAGTTCGTGATAGGGGTAGAGGCGGATCTTGTAATATTGCAGGCCCGGCAGCGGTGACTTGAGGTCGAGGACGAAAAGGGTTTCTCCCGCCTCGTTCTGTCCAGCGGGTTCCAGGCGGTAGATCTTCTGGGTCTGGAATTCCCCCTGTTCGTCCTCCGTGCCGATGAGGCACTCCATGTAGACGTCGCCGGCGTCGAGACCGTCAAGCTGCACGGCCACGCGCAGGGGGAAGACCTCGCCGTGTTTCACGGTGGACTGGAAGGCCTCGACGCGGCGCATGCGCACATTGGGCCAGGCGGCGGTGACCTTTTCCTTCCAGCGCGCCAGCACCTGGGCCGGCCGGCAGTCGTCCTGGCGCAGGTGGAAGGCCTGGCGGCTGGCCTTGCTGTAGTATTTGCGCACATAGTCCATCACCATGCGCTGGGCGTTGAAGCGGGGCATGAGGCTCTTCATGGAGGCCTTGGATTTCTTCACCCAGCCCTGTGAATAGCCATGGCCGTCGCGGGCATAGTAGAGGGGGATGACCTGGGTCTCCAGCAGGTCCAGCAGTTCGTTGGCCTCCTCGCGGTTGCGGAACGTGTCGTCGAAGTGCGGGCCATGGGGCGTGATGGCCCAGCCGTTCTCGCCGTTGTAGCCTTCTCCCCACCACCCGTCCAGCACGCTGAGATTGATGGCGCCATTGATGCCGGCCTTCTGTCCCGAAGTGCCGCTGGCCTCCAGGGGATACTGGGGCGTGTTGAGCCAGACGTCCACGCCTTTCACCAGCTTGCGCCCCAGGGCCAGGTCGTAGCCTTCCACGAGGATGATCTTGCCCTCGAACTCGGGGCGCCGGGAGAACTCGTGGATGGTCTTGAGCAGTTCCTGGCCTGGCACGTCACGGGGATGGGCCTTGCCGGCGAAGATGAACAGGACGGGACGCTCGGGATCGTTGACCAGGCGCGCGAGACGCTCGGGGTCGGAGAACAGGAGCAGGGCCCGCTTGTAGGTGGCGAAACGGCGCGCGAAACCGATGGTGAGGATATCCGTCTCGGGGGAGGTGAGATGGCGGGTGAGGCGCTCGATCTGGGTGGGGCTGCAGCCGTTGCGCAGGTGCTGGCGGGTGACGCGCTGGTAGACGTCCTCGAACAGCTTGCTCTTCAGCGACTGGCGCACGCTCCAGAAACTGTGGTCGGGAATGTCCTCGATGGCCTCCCAGAAGGTTTCGTTGAGCAGTTCGTTGCGCCAGCCGCCACCGAAATGGAGATCCAGCAGGGTTGCCCACTCCCGGGCGATGAAGGTGGGGATGTGGACGCCGTTGGTGACGTAGTCGATGGGGTTTTCTTCCGCCGGCACCTGGGGCCAGACATAGGCCTCCATGTGGGAGGCGACGTTGCCATGGATGCGGCTCACCCCGTTGTGGAACTTGGAGCCGCGCAAGGCCAGCGCGGTCATGTTGAAGCCGGTCTTGTTGCCGGGATAGGCGCCCAGTTCGAGAAAACGGGCAGGCTCGATCTTCAGTTCCCGGATGAACTCCCCGAAGTAGCGCAGGATGTGCTCGTGCTCGAAGATGTCGTGCCCTGCCGGCACCGGTGTATGGGTGGTGAATACCGTGCTGGAGGAGACGCATTCCAGGGCGCTGGCGAAGTCCGCGCCCTGTTCCACCCGGCTGCGGCAGCGTTCCAGGATCTGGAAGGCGGAATGGCCCTCGTTGATGTGCCACACGGTGGGGGCGAGGCCTGCAGCGCGCAGTGCCCGCACGCCGCCGATGCCCAGCACGATTTCCTGCTGGATGCGGGTGTCGCTGTCGCCGCCGTAGAGCTGGTAGGTAATGCGGCGGTCTTCCTCGCTGTTCTCCGGCACGTCGCTGTCGAGGAAATAGAGCGTGACGTGCCCCGCCTTGCCCTGCCAGACCTTGAGCCGGACGCTGCGTCCCGGCAGCTCGACCTGGACGAGAATTTCATGGCCTGCCGGGTCGAGGGCGGGAGAGAGGGGCAGATCGGCGGGCTCCGTCTTGAAGTAGTGGGCCACCTGGTTGCCCATGCCGTCGATGGTCTGGTGGAAATAGCCCTCCCGGTAGAGCAGGCCCACGGCGACGAAGGGTATCCCCAGGTCGCTGGCCGCCTTGCAGTGGTCACCGGCCAGGATGCCCAGGCCGCCGGAGTAGATGGGGAAGCTTTCGTGGAAACCGAATTCGGCGCAGAAATAGGCCACCAGGTCCCGTTCGGGATCCAGGAACTGTTGCAGGTTGCCGGCGGGATAATGGGGTGTCTTGTGATAGGCGTCGTAGGACGAGAGCACGACATCGTAGTCGCGCACGTAGACCGGGTCCTGCAAGGCCGCTTCCAGCTTGTCCTGGGCGATACGGCGCAGAAAGACCTTGGGGTTGTGCCCGCAGGCATTCCACAACTCGGGATCCAGTCTGACGAACAGGCTGCGTACCTGGCTGTCCCAGCTGTAGAGCAGGTCGTCGGCCAGCTCCGACAGGCGCCGCAGGCGCTCGGGAATGACAGGTTGTACTTCCAGTGAAAAACGGGTTCCAGGCATTTCTCGGGTCCGGTGGTTGGGTGGGATGGCAGGAGGACGCTCGTCAGGCGGCTGTCGCGACGGCCGCCGGGTCGTTCGTCGGGCCGGGTATGTTAAGCTTTTGCACTTCGCGCGCCCACCGCATGTCAGGGTGCTCCATGTCTTTTCTCATTTTTTCAGGTTTGAAGTGGCAATTTCCCGGTGAATTTCCAGCAGCGAGCAATAGTGGTGCCGGGAGAGAGACTCGAACTCTCACGGTCGCAAAACCACCGGATTTTGAGTCCGGCGCGTCTACCAGTTCCGCCATCCCGGCCGCCGCTAGAGTATAAGGTGGCAACCTGCGGGTGACAAGGTGAATGACCGGGTGAATAACAGGTATCCATTGTATAGCAGAGACCATGCGACGCAGTGATTTCTCCTATGATCTTCCGGAGGAGCTGATTGCCCAGTATCCCCTGCCCGAGCGCACGGCGAGCCGGCTGTTGTGCATGGCGCGCGACAGCGGTGTGCTGGCGGACCGGCGTTTTCCGGATCTCGCGGGCCTGCTGCAGGCGGGTGATCTGCTGGTGTTCAACGACACCCGGGTGCTGCCGGCGCGGCTCCTTGGCCGCAAGGCCAGCGGAGGGCGCGTCGAGCTGCTGGTGGAACGCGTGCTCGACGCGCATACGGCACTGGCCCAGGTCCGCGCCAACCGTCCGCTGCGTGAGGGGGCAACAATCAAGCTTGCCGACGATGTCAGTGCCCGTGTCCTGGACCGGGAAGGCATGTTCTACCGTCTGCGCTTTTCCTCCCCGCAGCCCGTGCCCGAGCTGCTGCAGCGGATCGGCCGGGTGCCCCTGCCCCCCTATATCGAACGGGCGGACGAAGAACTTGACCGGCAGCGCTATCAGACCGTCTTTGCCCGCCGCAGCGGCGCCGTCGCCGCACCCACCGCCGGCTTGCATTTCGACGAACCCCTGCTCGGCCGCCTGCGCGAGCGGGGGGTGTCATTCGCATGGGTGACGCTGCACGTGGGGGCGGGGACTTTTCAGCCGGTGCGCGAGGAGATCGTCGAGCGGCACCGCATGCACCGCGAATACCTGGAGGTGCCGGCGGCCACTTGTGCGGCGGTGCAGGCGGCACGCGCCCGCGGCGGCCGGGTGGTCGCCGTGGGAACGACAGTGGTGCGCAGCCTGGAGAGCGCCGCGCGTCATGGTGCGCTGCGGCCTTTCGCGGGGGAGACGGATCTCTTTATCACGCCGGGTTATGCATTCCGTGTCGTCGATGCCCTGATCACCAATTTCCACATGCCTGAGTCCACCCTGCTCATGCTGGTCTCGGCCTTCGCCGGCAGGGAGCGGGTGCTGGCGGCCTACCGTCATGCGGTCGAGCGGCGTTACCGTTTCTTCAGTTATGGCGATGCCATGTTCATCTACTAAGACCAGAAGGAGTGTGGCGGCAAAGGCCAGGAAGTGGGGGGTGACGTTACTCCTGTCATTCCGGGCGCAGCGAGGCATCCGAGGCCGCCGGTACAGGATTTCTCCCTGCGGTCGAAATGACACGGTCCTTGTCATTCCGTGCGCAGCGAGGCATCCGAGGCCGCCGGCACGGGATTTCTCCCTGCGGTCGAAATGACACGGTCCTTTGTCATTCCGGGCGTAGCGAGGAATCTGAGACCACTGGCACAAGATTTCTCCCTGCGGTCGAAATGACACGGTCCTTGTCATTCCGGGCGCAGCGAGGAATCTGAGACCACTGGCACAGGATTTCTCCCTGCGGTCGAAATGACACGGTCCTTTGTCATTCCGGGCGCAGCGAGGAATCTGAGACCACTGGCACAGGATTTCTCCCTTCGGTCGAAATGACACGGTCCTTTGTCATTCCGAGCGTAGCGAGGAATCTGAGACCACTGGCACAAGATTTCTCCCTTCGGTCGAAATGACACGGTCCTTGTCATTCCGAGCGTAGCGAGGAATCTGAGACCACTGGCACAGGATTTCTCCCTGCGGTCGAAATGACACGGTCC
>Ga0256839_1002388_pt1 | contig 20960 bp, 19 predicted proteins | sample 354166metaG_FD_185968 | JGI IMG/M metagenome (GOLD analysis project Ga0256839, IMG submission 185968) | Hydrothermal vent microbial communities from Mid Atlantic Ridge, Atlantic Ocean - 354-166 | ecosystem: Environmental > Aquatic > Marine > Hydrothermal vents | place: Atlantic Ocean: Mid... | reverse complement strand
GTTCGTCGTCCTCTCGGGATGCGTCCCCCACGGTACGACGGCTCCTTCAACGAGTATCCCACCATCCTCGCCAAGAGAGGCGACGACGAGTCCACCGCCCCCAACCGTGGCCACGCCGCCGCCGTCCACCCCCGCTCCGCCACCGCCGCTCATGTCCGGGCTCGAGCTCGACCCCCGACGCCTCGACCTGCCTGACGAAGGGATCGTCGTCATCACGGACCATCAGACGATTCTCGTCGCGATGGACGGGACCGTGGTCGGTCACCTGTCCGGCTACAGGACTGAGCTCCGCGGGCTGCCGTCCGACATCCTGATGTTCGACACCGACGGAGCGACGTACACCCTCGGCCCCTACGGGCTGACGCCCTCGCAGCCGCTGGGATCGGACCTCCAAGACGACGCACCCCCCTTCTTCCGTTGGGGAGCCCCGACGGGCTGCACAGCGATCCCGTCTGCCTCCAACACCTACCTGGGTACGACCCGCATCGTGATGTGCGATCCGACGGATGATCCCCCAGGTTGGGGACGGTTCGTGGCGATCCACGATGGCGGCTTCCGGGAGCCTCTCTTCGGCCGTCCGCGACCCTCTGCGAACGGGTCGTGGATGTGGGCGCTGTGGAACCACGCCGGAGACCGCCTCCTGGCCCAATGGGCGGATCCCACCGGAGATCCGACAGCCTTCGTGATCGGCGACGATTCGTCCCCGAGACCCTCCCTGGTCGGAACGGCGGAAGAGCCGATGAGATCGACCGCGGTGGGATGGGATACCACCGACGCCGTCGTGGCGTTCTTCCCCTCACCGCCGACGGAGATGGGACCTGCAGGCGTCTATCGCGTGCCGATCGACGGCCCACCCATCCTCGTGTACGCCACCCAGGGACACACGGTCGAGGTGGGGATGTGGCACTTCTCCGGCCGGTGGCCTGCCGTCTACATCGACTTCCCCACCTCCGGTTCGGTCGTCACCGAGGGTCTCATCGAAGTTCGAGGATACGTCACGCCCGGCTCGACGCTTCGCATCGCTCACGCTACGAGCGTCAGCATCGACGACGACGGCTCGTGGACGGCGACCGTCGAGCTCGAGCCCGGTATCAACTACCTGGAGGTGATCGCCACGCTCGATGGAGCTGACGGGGCCGCCGAACCCGTAACGGTCGAATACACCCCCTGACCGGTTCACCTCCAGGTCAGGGTGCTCTTCATCACCACCACCGTGTAGGGCTGCCAGGTCGAGAGCAGCCAGTACAGCGTGACCGTGCCGTCGTCCTCCACCTCGGTGAACCGGGGGATGAGATACGGCCCGTACAGCTCCCCCTGCCCGCCGAGACGCTCCGTGCGGCCGTCCCCGACGAACCGGCCGTAGGCGGGGCCTCGGCCGTAGTCCACCTTCGGATCGAACAGCACCGTCGACGCACTCCACGGACCCCAGGGGTCGGGCGCGGTCCGCAGGCGGATGGTGCGGCGGGCAGCGTTGTAGGTGGCGAGCCACAGGTCGAGGGCGGGGTCGTACACCACCAGGGGCTCCCCGAAGCCCCACCCGTGTGCCACCTCCGACATGACACCGGGACCTGGGCCGTGTTCGATCTCGAAGATCGCCGCGGCGTCCGCCTCCTCCCCGGACCATCCCAGACCGTCCGTCGTGTCGGAGAGGAACCGCACCGCCGACCGGTCGCCCCGGCGGAGCGCCTCCAGCGGGGTGGCGGCCAGGTACACGTCGGCGTGGTCGGGATCCCCGCTTCCGAAGATCAGCACCCACGGGCCGTCCCCGACCAGCCCCGGCGGGGCTTCGTCGACCCGAGCCACGGCGATGTCGATGAAGCGGGTGTCGCCGACGTCGTACACCTTCCGGAAGGTCCGCCCCCGGTCGTCGCTGCGGGCGACGAGCGACCGGGCGGCCCCGTCGGCGGTGAACCAGACGAACATGGTGTCGCCGTCACCCAAACCCGCCACCGGCACGTTGAGGGCCCCCAGATCCACACAGTCCGGCTCCTCCGGGCAGTCGATCCTCGGGTTGGCCACCCCCCGTCCGGCCGCGGGGTCGGTGAGGAACTCCAGACGCAGCTCGTCTGCCGACTCGGCATCGGTGAACGCGATGGTGTCGTCGTGGCGGGGATCCCACCCCGGTGATTCCGGGTCGGTGTCGCCGAAGAGGAACCACAGCTTCCCGTCGAACTCGAAGGGGGCGCCCAGGTCGGTGAAGGCGACGTTGAACCGGGACTCGGTCTGCTGGCGGGTCGGCCGGAGGGTCTCGAAATCCCAGTCACCGATGAGCTGCTCCACCTTCTCGGAGCCGACGACCACCAGCTCGGGCGGGACCGCGGCCCGGTCCACCGAGAACTGGATCCTCCCCAGGTTGAGGTTGTAGCCCACGCCGCCCCCACCGGCGGCGGTGAACCAGAAGGAGTCGTCGGTGGCACCCTTGGGGATCACCCCGGCGATGAACCCGGCGGGGAAGGTCCCCGCCACATACCACGGTCCCCACGGGGCGTCGGCGGCGTACAGCGTCCCCGTCCCGTCGGCGGCGGTGAGACCCGACAGGAACAGGTACTGGCCGGTCCCCTCGTGGAACATGGCCGCCCCCTGGGCCATCGTCTCGACTCCGTCGAGAGGCACGGCGTCGCCCTGATCGGGGGACCAGCGGGGGGCACCCGACGGCTCGTGGCCGGCCAGGTACTGCCAGGCGCCGTAGTCGTCGACGCGACCCACCGGAACCCGGGCCAGGAAGACCGGTTGGGAGGAGGGAGGGCTGCCCAGTTCGTCGGCGATTCCCAACCCGTAGAGGAACCCGTCTCGGTTCGCCCCGTAGGCCCGACCCATCTGGATGAACATCAGCACCGTGAACGGACTCTCCCCGGTCCACGGTGAGCCCTCCAGCTTCACCCAGGTCCGTCCGCCGTCGTCGGAGACCGCCAGATAGCCGAACTCGGCCTCGCCCGGCGGCGCGTGCATCCCCATCACCATCCGATCCCCCAGCGCCACCAGCGACGACGGCTTGTCGGAGTCCTCGAACACCCGAAGGTCCCCGTACGGAAGGTGGCGGGCCACCACACACTGGTCGGCACCGTCGCAGGGCTGCACCGCCGGGAGGTCACCGGAGAGCCGCACCAACCCGGCCGGGGTGTAGGGGCAGAGCGGCCGAGGCTGGTCGCAGCCGAACACCTCGCAGTACTCGTTCGACTCGGGGTCGTCGGGCACGTACCGGCCCGGAGCGACCTCGGTGTAGGCGGCGTCGAACTCGTCGGGCTGGTCCACCAGCAGCGTGGGGAGGCATCCGTCCATCCCGGTGCCGTCCCCGAAGGCGACGTAGACGTCGTCGTCGGCCCCCCAGGTGGCCGTCCAGATGTCCCCGACGAAGGGGACCGACACCGAGTCGCCCACGATCCGGGCGTCGGTGATCACCGGCGTGACGGTCGGAGAACCCACCGGATCGGCGTCGGTTCCGCCGCAGGAGGCGACGACCAGGCCCATCGCCACCGCTGCACCGATCCATCTGACGCTCATGCCATGAGCGTCGACGGCGAAGATGAACCGGCGATGAGCCTCCTCTGAGGGGGCGGTGAGAAGTGCCGTGGGATGCGCATCGTCCGTCGACGGGTACCCTGCCTGCGACCACCGTCGAAGGGACCATCGTGGCCAAGCAGTACCCCGCTCCCCCCGAGCTCGCCATCGATCTCGCCCGCACCTACACCGCCACCCTGCACACGAATCTCGGTGACGTCACGATCGAGCTCGACGCGGAACACGCCCCCCTCGCCGTCAACAACTTCGTGTTCCTGGCCCGGGACGGCTTCTACGACGGCGTCATCTTCCATCGGGTCGTCCCCGGATTCGTGATCCAGGGCGGCGATCCGACCGGCACCGGGCGGGGCGGACCCGGATACCGGTTCCGGGACGAGCTGGAAGGGCCCGGTGAGTACCGACGGGGCACCGTCGCCATGGCCAACGCCGGGCCGAACACCAACGGCTCCCAATTCTTCATCTGCCTCGCCGACGTCGGACTCCCCCACGCCTACACGATCTTCGGGACGGTGACCGACGGTATGGAGGTGGTCGACGCCGTCGCCGCCCTCCCCCGGTCCGGCGAGCGACCCCTCGAAGATGCCGTCATCGAATCGGTGACGGTCGTCGAAGGATGACCGGCGTCGAAGACCAGGGGGTGGGATGCAGGGCGGCGGCCGTCGCCGTCGGCTTGCTGGTCTTCAACGCCGCCGTGCTGTTCGGCGTCGGCCTGTGGCTGACCCTCTCCGACACCTGTACGGGCGTGTGCGGGACCGCCGGGTTCACGCTCCTCTACGCGGGTGGACCGATCTCCGCCGTCTTCGGGGTGCTCACCGGAGCCCTGGTCGCCGCCTGGCCCTTGGATCTGGTGTTGTGGATCACCCTCGGTTTCGTGTTCGCCCGCGTCGCCGGAGACGACCTGCGCCGTGTCGTCCTGTTCGCCGCAGCCTCGGAGACCGCCGCCCTCGTCTACGGGTTCGCCCTCTCCTTCCTCGTGGTCAGGGCGTAGGCGGACGAGTCACACCCCCAACAGGCCGTCCAACCCCACCGCCAGGCCCGGGTCCATCGCGCCCACCGACCTGATCGCCAACAGCACCCCCGGCATGAAGGAGATCCGATCGGTCGAATCATGGCGGATCGTCAACACTTCGCCGGCGTTGCCCAGGATGACCTCCTGATGGGCCAGCAACCCTGGGAGGCGTACCGCATGGACGGGCACCCCCTCCACGTCGGCTCCTCGGGCACCGGGCACCTTCTCCGCGCTCTCCAAGGCCCGGTCCTGGTGGCCGGCGCCGGCGAGCCGCCGCGCAGTCGCCAACGCCGTGCCCGACGGGGCATCCGCCTTCCGATCATGGTGCAGTTCGATCACCTCCGACGCCGCGAAATGGGGCGCCGCCATCTCGGCGAACCGCATCATCAGCACCGCACCGACGGAGAAGTTCGGCACGATGAGGCACGTACGCGACGAGCCCGCCCACAGGTCCTCCACTTCGTCCAGACGCTCCTCGGTGAACCCGGAGGTCCCCACCACGACGTCGACGTCGAGGCGCCGGTAGGCGGCGAGGTTGCCCATCACCGTGTCCGGATGGGTGAAATCCACCACCACGTCGGCGTCGGCGAGGACGTCGAGGTCGGTGACCACATCCACCCCCGCCGCCTCCCCGGCCGTTCGGTCCACACAGGCCATCAACTCCAGATCGGACTGGGCGGCGACCGTCTCGGCGACGAGGCGGCCCATCCGGCCGAGGGCTCCGACCACGCCGACCTTCACCATTCGAGGAACCGTTCCAGCTCGTCCTCGGCCACCGGGCCCACCGCCCCGATCACCTTCGGACCGTCGAGGACCGTCTCCGCCACCGCCAGCACGTCGTCCAAGGTGACCTCCTCCACCCGCGCGATCTGCTCGTCGATGGTGAGATGGGGAGCGTCGATGAGCTCGTCCCGTCCCAGACGCACCATCCGGCTGTTCGAATCCTCCATGGCCAGGGCGAGGCCACCCCGCATCGCTCCCTTCGCCCGGCGCAGCTCCTCCTCGGTGATGCCCCCGTCGATCACCGCACTCACCTCGGCCCGGATCAGATCCATGACGGTGCCGACCTGATCGGGAGCCGTCCCGGCGTACACCCCCCATGCCCCGGCATCGGCGTAGGCGAGGCGAAAGCTGTAGACGGAGTAGGCGAGGCCCCGCTCTTCCCGAATCGTCGTGAACAGCCGGGACGACATCCCGCCGCCGAGTACATGGTTCAACACCTCGAATGCCCACCGTCGGTCGTCGCCGCGTTGCAGACCCTCACCCCCGATCACGACGTTCACCTGCTCGGTGTCCCGAACGGCGACCCTCACCCGGGGAGTCACCTCGAGCGGAGCGAACTCGTGGTGGACGCCGTCGCCGGACCACTCCCCGAACAGCTCGCCGACCATCGCCACCACCTGGTCGTGGTCGACGGATCCGGCCATCGCCACCACCGACGAACCGGCCCCGTATCGGCGTTTCCAGTAGCCGACCAGGTCATCGCGGGTCATCCCCCGGATGGACTCCCGCGTGCCGAGCACCGGCGCCTCCAAGGGATGCCCGGCGAACACGCCCCGGGTGAACAGCTCGAAGGCGACGTCGGTCGGGTCGTCTTCGGCCATGTTGATCTCCTCGATCACCACCTGCCGTTCGGCGTCGATCTCGGCGGGTCGGAACGCCGGACGTTGGAGCATCTCGGAGAGGATCTCGAGGCCACGGGGAAGGTCGTCGTCCAGCAGGCGAGCCCAGAAGCAGGTGTGGTCCTTCGACGTGAAGGCGTTCGATTCGGCGCCGATGGCGTCGAAGGACTCGGCGATCTCCCGGGCCCCGAGCCGATCTGAGCCCTTGAAGAGGAGATGTTCGAGGAAGTGGCTGGCGCCTGCTTCGTTCGGAAGCTCGTCGCGGGTACCGGTGTCGATCCAGCAGCCGACGGCGACCGACCGGACCGAAGGCATGAACTCGGTGATGACCCGCAACCCGTTCGGGAGCGTCGAGAGGTGATAGTGCATGGAGGAGAGGAGTATACGAACGACCAGGACCCATCCCTCCACGGTGCTCCGGGCGGATTCGGGTCGGTGTGAGACAATGGTGGATTGATGCGTACCCGCACCCAGACCGTCCTCCGGGAGGTGTTCCGTCCCGAAGAAGCCGCCATCGAGCAGGTGGTGGCCCGGTACCAACGCGTCGCCCCGGCCGTGACCCGGTTCGCCCGTGCCCTCGCCAAGAACGACAAACTCCGGGTCCGTCTCGGGCCGGACTCGGCGGCCGGCACCGACGAGATCGTCTGTGACCCCCGCCTCTTCCAGGCGGCCTACAACCGCCAGGCACCGGTGACCCCTGCCGAGGTCGCCCTCGCCTCGGCCCTCCACGAGGTGGTGCACCTCGTCGCCACCGACTTCGACGAGCTCCGACCCACCCCGGCCGGCTGGCCGGGCGCGCCCGACGACCCCGAGGAGCCCGTCGAGTTGCTGGCAGCCCTCCAGCGTGCGGGCGGCGCCGTCGCCGAGTCCCTCTTCTTCGCCCTGGAGGATGCCCGCCAGGAGCGGCAAGGTCTGTCCCGGTATCCGGGTGCCCGATCGGTGCTCGCCGACCTCTACCGGGCCGCCCTACCCGACGCCCTCCGGGTGGCGGGCGGCCTCTCCCAGTTCGCCCTCGGCTGCTTCCTGCTCTGCGGGGGCTACATCGACCGCGGCACCCTCGAGCGGCGGCTCGAACGGCGAGCGGTCGGCGCACTCGACGACGCCTCGGAGCTGATCACCGCCGCCGCGGCCAGCACCGACCCGTGGGAGGTGGCCGACATCGCCCTCGCCCTGGTCGAGGTCGCCCGCGCCCACGGACTCCTCACCCGACTCACCGACGATCCGACCGCCGCCCAAGCCCGCGCCCAGGATCGCCACGACGCCGATTCGATCGCCGAAGGGGTCGACCGGGTACGCCTGGCGAGCCCGGCGGTGAAGGACAGCCTCGGATACGAGGAGACCCGTCGCGCCGCCGAGGCCCGCGCCGGTGCGACGGGACGGCGCGGACCCTCCGAGCTGGCGGGCGACGCCTCCACCGACCAGCTCCTCCTCGTGAGCCAGTCGCCCACCGTCTACCTGCCCACCGGCCAAGGAGGCAAGCTCGTGGTGTCGTCGGCACCCGTCGCCTTCCGCCGGTACGCGGCCGACGGTCGGGCCCGGCTCGCCGAACTCGCCCGCGAGTGGGGGGTCGCCCAGCGCCACGTCTCCGGCGAGCTGTTCCCGTTGTTCACGGCCAACCAGCGCCGGGGACTCCGATCCGGCTACGACCAGGGGGACGTCTCCCCCCACGCCGCCCTGTTCATCGGCGCCGGGCTCTACCAACGGATGTACGAGCGTCGAGCGGCCCGAACCCGCCGCCGCTACGCGGTGAGCCTCCTCGTCGACGGATCGGCCAGCATGCTCCAACCCCGGCCCCTGACCGCCGCCCGGCAGACGCCCTGGGGTCTGTCGGCGGCCCTCCTCGGCGCCTGGACCCTCGCCCAGCTCTGCGACGAGCTGCAGATCGACTTCGAGGTCGCCCTCTTCAACCGTTCCTTCGCCGCCCGCCCCACCGACACCGAATGGACCTACACCCGCACCAGGAGTCAGGCCACCGCCGGCCTCCGTCGGACCCACGGCGCCGCCGCGGACCGTCTCGGCTCCACCGTCAACCACTATCTCCTCAAACCCTTCGACCGGCGCTGGAGGGACGCCGCCGACGTCGTCGCCGGTCTCTTCTGGACCGCCACCGAGCCGGTCGCCGCCGCCGGAGCGGCCCGCCGAGATCCCCAGAACTCTCCTCCGGTCTCGATGTTCGACAAGGCCGCCAACGTGGACGAGTTCAACCTGGTGCTCGCAGCCGAACGCATGGCCCGTCTCGGCGCCGCCACGCGGGTCCTGATCGTGTTGGCCGACGGGATGACGCGCGGATCGGTCGAGGCACTCGCCGGCACCGTCGGGGCCATCGAGCGCTCCGGAACCACCGTGCTCGGGATCGGCATCGGGGACGACACCGTCGCCAACGCCTACCACCGCTACCAGGTGGTGTCCCGCCCCGGCGATCTCGCCGAGGCGATGATCGAAGGAACCCGGTCCGCCCTCCGTCGTAGCCTCGCCCTCTTCGGAGTGGAGACCTGGTGGACTCGGTCATCCGGAAACGGAATCTGGAAGGAGAACAAGAGTGCCTGACGTCGTCGTCTTCGAGGACCCTGCCGGTCGGGGTGAGCCGATCGCCCTGGAACGGTTCGAGGTGCCCAAAGACCTCCCCGACTACGAACAGCGGGTCGCCAAGATCCCCGAGCCCGACCCCCACTACGTCGACCTCGGCATGCTGTACCGTTTCGCCCAGGTGGAGGCCGTCCGCCGGGCGTCGCCACCGGGCTTCGTCCCGCTCCACCTCGCCGTACGCGGCCACATGGGGACGGGCAAGGACCACGACATCGAGCAGTTCGCCGCCCGCCTGGGTCTCCCCTACTACCGCATCCCCCTCACCGGCGAGGTCCGGGACGTCACCCTCATCGGCTCCACCCGCCTGCACGGGGACGGCAAAGGCGGGACCGAATCCCGCTGGGAGGACGGAGACATCACCCGGGCGATCCGCGGCCCCGCCCTCGTCAACCTCTCCGAGCTGAACGCCGCCGGGGCCGAGACCCTCTTCGCACTCCACGGGCTCCTCGACCGCTACGCCGCCCTCGACCTGCCCACCGGGGAGACGATCCGTCTCCGCGACGACGTGAGGATGTTCGGGACGATGAACCCGACCGACCTCCGCGACTACGCCGGGACCCAGACCCTCAACAAGGCGTTCGCCGACCGTTGGGTGATCTGGGAGAAGGACTTCCCCTCCGGAGACCAGATCGAAGCGATGCTACGCCGACGCTACCCCGATCTCACCGACGCCTTCGTCGACGCCATCGCCGGGCTGGCGGTCGAGGTGAACGCATCCTTCACGTCGCCCGACGCCGGAACCAGAGTGGAGACACCCCTCAGCCTGCGAAGCATCCTCGACCGCCTCCCCACCGGGCTGCGGATCCACGCCGACACCGACGACCCCCTCCGGGCCGCCTGGGAAGGCTTCGTCCTCCCCCACGTCGACCCCTACGACCGGGATCACTACGAGACGGTCTGGAACGCGGTGGTGCGGAGAGGGCCCGCCGGCCCGCCGTTCCAGGAACGCCTACCGGCCGCCGGCCGCTAGCGTCCGGTCCATGCGGAACTACAGCCTCGGGAACCCCGAGCTCGACGCCGCCGTGCGGAGCCTCGTCGCCGACTCCTCGGACAACGGCAACCAGGACCTGATCGCCGAGATGATCGTCACCGCCCTCAAACTCCACCGCGACGGCGCGTCCCGGGGCGACCTCAAACTCGTGAACACGGCTCTGAAGGAGATGCGGTACTCGATGCTCGTCTTCTCGCGCCACGACGAGCCGAAGGTCACCATGTTCGGCTCGGCCCGTCTCCGGGAGGACGACCCCAACTACGCGCTGGCCGTCGAGTTCGGCCGGATCATGGCGACCCGTCATTGGGGGGTCATCACGGGCGCCGGACCGGGGATCATGGAGGCAGGCAACCGCGGCGCCGGACCGGACAGCTCCTACGGGGTCAACATCCGCCTGCCCTTCGAGTCCGAGCCCAACCCCTACGTGAAGCCGGACCGCACCGTCAACTTCAAGTACTTCTTCACCCGCAAGCTGGGGTTCGTGAAGGAATCCCACGCCTTCGCCCTCTTCCCCGGAGGGTTCGGCACCCTGGACGAGACGTACGAACTGTTGACGCTGGTCCAGACCGGGAAGAGCGACCTCCACCCGATCGTCCTGATCGAGGCTCCCGGCACGGGATACTGGGATCCCATGCTCCGATTCATGCGCGAAGTACTCGTCGAACGCGGCCTGATCAGCGCCGACGACCTCAACCTGTTCACCTTCACCACCGACGCCGAGACGGCCGCCCAGCACATCTGGCATTTCTACGCCAACTACCAGTCGCAGCGGTATGTGGACGGCATCCTGGTGCTCAGACTGAAGGAGGCCCCGACCCCGGAGCAGGTCGCCGCCCTCGACGAAGAGTTCTCCGACATCGTCGTCGACGGACACATCGAGGTCGTCGAGCCGTTCCCTCAGGAGGTCGCCGACGGCGACGCCCTCGACTGCGCCCGGATCGCGTTCCATTTCAACCGTCGGAGCTTCGGACGGCTCCGCCGCCTCGTGGACCGTCTCAACGACCTCACCGCCACCCCTTCGGAGGTCTATCCGCCGTCGCCGTTCACCGAGGAACAGCAAGAACGACCCTGGTGAGGGGCCGTCTCGGAGACGGAAAGGACGCGAAGGTCACTAGAATGACCGTTCGTGCGTGAGATCCTCTCAGACCTGGTAGCCGAACAGCAGGCCCTCGACCAGTTCCTCCAACGTATCTCCCTGCGAGACTGGAAGAAGGCGACTCCCGCCAAGGGCTGGACCATCCAGGACACGATCAGCCACCTCGCCGACTCCGAGGAGTTCGCGGCTCGGGCGATCACCGGTGAGGCCGACCTCGACCGGTACCGTTCGGCCTCCGACCTCGACGCCCTCCGGCAGGAGGCGGTGGAGCGCGGCCGGGGGATGCGCCCCCAGGACGTGATCGAATGGTGGCGTGGAGGCCGAGCCCAGGTCGTCGATCCGCTCTCCCGGATGAAGCCGTCGGACCGGATCGAATGGATCGAAGGGTCGATGAGCGCCCGCACGCTGGCGACCACCCGGCTGATGGAGACGTGGGCCCACGGTCTCGACATCTACGCCGCCCTGGATGCCGAGGTGGAGGACACCCAGCGGATCCGCCACGTGTGCTGGCTCGGATGGAAGACGCTCCCCTACGCCTTCAAGACCGCCGGTGAGGACTACACGCCGGTTCGGGTCGAAGTCATCGGTCCCGGCTACGTCAAATGGGTGTACGGGCCCGAGGACACCGACCAGGTGATCAAGGGCTCGGCATCGGACTGGGCCCGCCTCGCCGTCCGACGGGTGACCGTCGACCAGGTCCGACTTCGGGTCACCGGCGACGTCGCCCAGCGGGCCCTCGAAGTCGTGCGCGCCTACCTGTGAACCTCCCCCGCCTCGTCGGGATGGTGCACCTGGATGCACTCCCCGGCGCTCCACGGTTCGAAGGCGACCTCTCCACCGTGATCGCGTCGGCACTCGACGACGCCTCTCGCCTGGCCGAGGCGGGTTTCGGAGCCCTCATGGTCGAGAACTTCGGTGACGCCCCCTTCTACCCGGACCGGGTGCCGCCCGAGACGGTGGCGGCGATGACACGGGTCGTCGCCGAGATCACGACCCGGCTCGACCTGCCGGTGGGGGTGAACGTGCTTCGTAACGACGCCGAGGCGGCGTTGGCGGTGGCGGCGGTGACCGGGGCCGACATGATCCGGGTCAACGTGCTCAGCGGCATCATGTACACCGACCAGGGTCCTGTCGTCGGACGCGCCGCCGACGTCGCCCGCACGAGAGCCCGCCTCGCCCCCGAGGTTCGGATCCTCGCCGACGTGTTCGTGAAGCACGCGGTACCGCCGCCGGGCCTGACCGTGGCCGACGCCGCCCGGGACACCTGGGCACGGGGCGGCGCCGACGCCCTCGTGGTGAGTGGTGCGGGGACGGGAGCCGCCGTCGATCCCGACCGGGTCCGTACCGTTCGCTCCGCCGTCCCGGACGCGCCGCTGCTGTTGGGTTCGGGCGTCACCCCCGACACCATCGCCGAGCTGGGGGGTGTCGTCGACGGCGCCATCGTCGGGTCCTGGTCGAAGGTCGGAGGATGCGTCGACAACCCGGTCGATCCGGTCCGTGCCGCCGAGCTGGTGGACGCCGCCCGTGATGCGGGGTGGACATGACACGGCGCGACACCCGCTTCCGGGTCGACGACCGGGTGGCCCGTCTCACCCTTGCCCGCCCGGAGATCCGCAACGCCATCACCGATGAACGAACCATCGAGGAGATCGTCTCCGCCCTCGTCGAAGCCGATCGGAGGCCGGACGTCACCGTCTTGGTCATCGACGCCGAAGGACCGGCGTTCTCCGCCGGCGGCAACATCAAGGAGATGCGGGCAGGGACCGGCCTCTTCGCCGGCACGCCCGACGAGATCGCCGAGGGCTACCGCTCCTCCATCCAGCAGCTCACCCGCACCCTGCTCACCATCGACGTGGCCACGATCGCCGCCGTCGACGGGCCCGCGGTGGGGGCGGGATTCGACCTGGTCCTGAGTTGTGATCTCCGCATCGGCTCCACCCGGGCCCGCTTCGCCCACACCTTCGTCGATCTCGGCATCATCCCCGGCGACGGCGGCGCGTGGATCCTCCCGCGGGTGGTCGGATGGCAGCGGGCGGCCGAGCTCGCCTTCACCGCCCGAATGGTCGGCGCCGAGGAGGCCGAACGCCTGGGGATCCTCCTCGAGGTGGTCGCCCCGGACGCCCTCGAGGGTCGCGTCCACGAGCTCGCCGCCATCATCGCCTCCAAACCGCCCCCTTCGGTCCGCCTCGCCAAGCGGCTCCTCCGGCATGCCCGCACCATGGACCTCGACGGCTTTCTCGACCTGTCCGCCGGCTACCAGGCGATCGCCCACCACACCGACGAGCATCGTTCGGCGATCGAAGCGTTCTTCGCCCGCCGAAACGACCGTTGACACGCGAGAGCAGGCGAGATGCGCCGCGTCCCCGATCCGATCGTCTAAGGTGCCGTCCCTCAGGGGCAGTGTCGGAAATGAGCCGCGAGGCCCATGGTCGTCAGCGGGCATGTGGAGCAAGCTGTGGATAACCCAGCGTGGTGTCGGATGGGAGGACCATGGACCCGCTGATCGAAGCAATGGAGGGGGTCGTCGAAGACCTCTACGGGCACGTCCACCGTGTCAGCTCGGTCGCCGTCGAAGTCGGTCGTGAACTCGGACTCGACCGGGCCGACCTCGACCGCCTCACGATCGTCGGTGTCCTCCACGACGTCGGCAAGATCCACGTCGACCCGGCCATCCTCGCCAAGCCCGGTCCCCTCATCGGCGACGAGCTCCTCGACATGCGCAAACACCCCGAGTTCGGGTTCGCCATGACCGTCGACCGTTTCGACCGTGCCGTGTCGGAGGCGATCCTGTACCACCACGAGCGCTTCGACGGCGCCGGTTACCCGCTGGGTCTGCGGGGTGAGGAGATTCCGTTGCTCGCCCGCATCGTGCTGGTGGCCGACGCCTTCGACGCCATCACCAGCCACCGGGCCTACCAGCCCGCGATGCCCGCCGACTACGCCATCGCCGAGATCACCACCAACGCCGGCACCCAGTTCGACCCTCTGGTCGTCGAGGCCTTCCTGTCGGTCGCCGATCGGGGCGCCCTCCACCGTCCCGGCACCTCCGGTATCGGGTTGGCTGCGAGCTGACCACCACGACTTGCCGGTCCTGACCGTCCGACCCGGCCATCCCGACTTCATCGACCTCCCGTGGGACCGGTCGATCGCCAACTGGGACGTCCCCGAGCTCGTCGACCTCCCGAAGGGGATCTCGCGCCACGAGGTCCGGTTCCTCGGCTACCCCGAAGGGGTCTACGCGGTGAAGGAGCTCCCCACCGCGCCGGCCCGCAACGACTACCTGGTGCTCCGGGCCCTGGAAGCCGCCCACGCTCCCGCGGTGCGACCGGTCGGTCTGGTCGAACGACGCACCGACGACCCCCACGCCGAGTGTTCGGCGGCGCTCATCACCGCCTACGAGCCCTACTCGTTCTCGTATCGCGAGCTCCTCTCCGGCCCCGGCTTCGGTCCCCGCCGCAACCAGATGCTCGACGCCTTCGCCAACCTCCTCGTCCAGCTCCACCTCGCCCGATGTTTCTGGGGTGATTGCTCCCTCTCGAACGTCCTCTACCGGTTCGACGCCGAAGCGATCGAGACGATCATGGTGGACGCCGAGACCGCCCGGGTTTTCGACGGCCCCCTCAGCGAGGGCCAGCGGGAGCAGGACCTGGCGATCATGGTGGAGAACGTGGCCGGTGGGATGGCGGACATCGCGGTCGAAGCCGGTGAAGACATCGACGACGCCGACCTGGCCCTCGGCGAGGACATCGCCGAGCGGTATCGGAGCCTCTGGGCCGAACTGACGACGGAGGACGTGATCCACCCCGGCGAGCGGTTCAAGGTCCAGGATCGGATCGCACGGCTCAACCGTCTCGGCTTCGACGTGGAGGAGGTCGAGTTGATCCCGCTCGACGCCGAAACGTCCCGCCTCCGGGTCCGGGTCGTGGTGGGGAGCCGCCGCTACCACGCAACCCGTCTCCGTGAACTGACGGGGATCGACGCCCTGGAGCAGCAGGCCCGTCAGATCCTCTCCGACCTCTACTACCACCAGGCGACCCAGGGGGAGGAGACCTCGGCCGGCAAGAGCGTCTCGGCGATCCGGTGGAGGGTCGGCGAGTTCGAGCCGATGCTTCGGCGCCTCTCCGCCCTCGACGGCGTCGTCGACCCCATCCAGGCCTACTGCGACCTCCTCCACCATCGCCACCTCATGTCGGAACGAACCGGGAGCGACGTCGACACCGAGACCGCCTTCGCCGACTGGATGGCGGCGGGGCGACCGGGTTACGAGGTCGGATGAATCAACCCGGCACCGGCACCAGGCGACGGCGGTCCTGGCGGTAGCGGTCGAGGAGAGGTCGGGTGTGACTCCCCGACTGTCGCCGCAGTCGCGGCGGCGGCAAGGTTTCGACGAGGTCGCCTCCGAGATGTCGAACGACCCGGCGCATCGTGCTCTGGTAGTCGTCGGTGAGGTCTTCGTAGACGACCGAGAGGGATTCGACCCCTGCGGACTCGAAGAACCGGTCCCACGCCTGCTCGCACATCACGAGAAAGGAGCGGAGGCGTTCGAGCTCCTCGAAGTCGTAGGCGGGGACGGGAGCGGACTGCCCGGCGCCACCGGTGTCCACCCAGCGCCCGGTTCTGAGCGCCACGAAATGCGACACGGTCTGTCGGTCCAGGTCCCGGCGGGTGATCCGCACATACACCGGATCGGGGACGAAGTGCTCCAACACCTCTCGCAGATGCACATAGGGGATCTCCGCGTCGCGGGGACGTCCCAGGAACGTGTTGGCCAAGATGACGAGCTGATGCCAGTGCACCTTGACGCCGAACACCCCGTTGCGGGAGCGCCGACGCATCAGCCGGTCCACGTACTCGCTGAAATCCGTGATCTCCCACCGACCGGCGACGATGGAAGCCGTGCCGTCGAGGTCGAAGTACTCGGCCGGGACTCCCATCCCCGCCGCCATCAGCCCCTCGGCGAGCATCGTGCTCCCCGAACGGGGCGTCGCCGCGATCACGTAGCGACGGGTGACGGGAAGGTCCGCGGGCGCGTCGTAGGAGGGGCCGAGCAGGTCGTATCCGGACATACGGTCCCCGTCGGCACCGACGGTGCGAGCTTGCGGAGCTCCCTTCGTCAGGACGGCTTCGGGGAGACGGTGGACCCCACCGGGGAAGGCGGTTCCACCAGCCGGTAGAGGGTATCCCGACGGCCCGGGATGCGGCCCGCCCCGACGATCACCTCCACGAAGTCCCCGGGTGTCACCTCCTGGCCGTGGGATGCCCCCGCCGACCGGGTGATGATCTCCCCCATCAACGTGCCACCCAGGTCGTTGCAGCCCGCGTCGAGGAGCCGGGCGGCGCCGTCCAGACCCAACTTCACCCAGGATGCCTGGATGTTGGGGATGAGGCCATCGAAGGCGATCCTGGCCACGGCGTGGATGAGCACCACCTCGTCCCAGGTCGGGCCCGGACGCGCCCTGCCCCGCAGGTAGATCGGCGACCCCATGTGGACGAAGGGCAGGGGGATCATCTCGGTGAAACCCCCCGTCGCCCGCTGGATCCGCCGGATCACGTCGAGGTGGTTGGCCCACGCCCGTGGATGGTCGATGTGGCCGAACATGATCGTCGCCGTCGACCGGAGCCCCAGGTCGTGGGCGGTGACCATCACCTGGGCCCATTGGGCGGTACGGATCTTGTCGGGACAGAGGAAGCGACGTACGTCGTCGTCGAGGATCTCCGCGGCCGTTCCTGGGAGGGTGCCGAGTCCGGCGTCCCGCAGCCGGGTGAGGAACCGACGTACGTCCACGCCGAGGGTCTCGGCGCCCTGCCACACCTCGAGGGGCGTGAAACCGTGGATGTGCATCTCCGGCAGCTCGGCCTTGATCGCCTCCACCACCTCCACGTAGAAGTCGCCGGTGAAATCGGGGTGGATCCCGCCTTGGAGCGTCACCTCGGTGGCACCGCGCGTCCAGGCCTCGCGAGCCCGGTCGACGATGTCGGCGATCCCCATCAGGTAGGGCTCACCACGAAGGTCGAGGCTGCGGGGTCCCTTCGAGAACGCGCAGAATCCGCAGCGGAAGTAGCACAGGTTCGTGTAGTTGATGTTTCGGTTCACGACGTAGGTGACCCGCTCCCCCACCGCGCGCCGGCGAAGCTCGTTCGCGGTCCAGGCGACCGCGTCGACCTCGTCGCCGAACGCACCGAGCAACGCACCCAGCTCCGACACCGACGGCGGTTCGCCCTCCAGGGCACGCTCCAGGATCGGCCGCAGCGGCCCTGCTCCCTCCAACCCGTCGGGCGCTCGGCTTCCCACCCAGGCGGCGTCGGGGAACGCCGCCGAGAACCGTGCAGCCGGCACCGGCGGTGCCAGATCCTTGCCCGGGGCCCAGGCGTGGCGAGGACGGGCTCGGCCGACGCCGTCGACCTGATGGAGCCACACCGTGAACACGTCCCCCGGGAGGGCCCGGCGGGCCTCGTCGATCTCGAGGCCCGGCGGGAAGGCGGTCCGCTCCACGAGAGGCAGGTCGAGGGCGTCCCGTAACCTCCCGATCAGCTCGACGTCCCAGTCCCGGAGCACGAGGTCCCTGGCTCCGGCCTCCACCGCCATGAGCGCCCGCTCGACGTCGTCGACCAACACGGAGACGGCGACGTCGAGCCCGGGCAGATCCGCGAGCTTCGCCATCTCCCCCACCCGGCTCCGGCCCGTCCGCAGGTATCGGGCTTCGGTACGGGCGAGGGCGTCGAGGGTGTCGTCGGCCGACGGTCCGGCGAGCACCGTGAGACGCCACCCGGGCACTCCCCGCTCGGCGAGCGTCCGGGCTTCGTCCGGAGAGGCGACCCAGGCGGCGACGGGAAGATCCGCGTCGCCGACGGCGACGGGCAGAACCCCTCCACGGCAGGCCGCCTGCACCTCGTCTCCGGAGGGGTCACGGATCTCGACGACCGTCGTCCCCTCCCGACGCCGGGTGGCGGCACTCAGCTCGTGCACCCGCTCGGCGGGCCGCATCCTCAGGAACGTGACGGTCATCCTCTCACTCCTTCCCTCGGTCGGACGAAACCTTCGGAGGTCACGGCGGCCGCCACCTTCTCCCTCAGGGCCGGGGCGATCCACTCCGGGCCGAGATACTCGGGGTAGACGGGGAGTCTCGGGCGGAGTCTGAAGCCGGCGGCCTCGGTCCGGGCCTCCAGCTCGGCGAGATGGGGCCAGGGAGCCTCGGGGTTGACCCAGTCGATGGTGAGCGGAGACACCCCGCCCCAGTCGTTGATCCCCGCGTCCAGGTACTGCTCGAACGAGTCCGTCAGGTTCGGGGGAACCTGCAGGTTCATCTCCGGGCCCAGGATCCACCGGGCCACCGCCACCACCCGGGCGAACCAGAAGGGCACCGGCTCGGCGTGGCTCCGCATCGGCGTGTCGGCCTTGGCCCGGAAGTTCTGGACGATCACCTCCTGGAGGTGGCCGTGGCGACGGTGGAGCTCGGCGAGGGCGAACAGGCTGTCGACGATCTCCACCGCGGTCTCGCCGATCCCGACCAGGATCCCCGTGGTGAAGGGCACCTTCAGTCTTCCCGCCGCCTCGATCGTCGCCACCCGCACCTCCGGCTCCTTGTCCGGGCTTCCGTGGTGGGGCATCCCGGGCTCGCAGAGCCGCGGTGAGATGTTCTCCAGCATGAGGCCCATCGACGGGTTCGAAGGCCGGAGGATGGCCACCTCCCCCTCGGTCATCACCCCCGGATTGGCATGGGGGAAGAGGGCCGTCTCCTCGTTCACCAGCTCGGTCATCTCCCGGAGATAGGAGATCGTCGACGAGTGTCCGTGGGCTTCGAGGAAGCGAACCGCCTGCGGCCAGCGGGCTTCGGGGCGGTCGCCGAGGGTGAACAGCGCCTCGGTGCAGCCCCGCCGCTCCCCTGCCCGGGCGATCGCCAGCACCTCCTCCGGCTCCAGGTAGACGCCGCCCGCTCCGGGTGGTTTGGCGAAGGTGCAGTAGGTACAGCGGTCGCGGCACAGGGTGGTGAGGGGGATGAACACCTTCCGGCTGTAGGTGACGATCCGGCCCTTCCCCTCGTCGCGGAGCCGCGCCGCCTCGGCGAACAGGGGACCCGGGTCCCGTGCCCCCTCCAGGTAGGCGACGGCGAGCTCGGGGTCGGGACCAGGATGGGTCGTCATCCGAGGGTGCCCGACGCGCCGACCACCCCGCCGTCCACGGGCAGCACCACCCCGGTGAGCCACGAGCCCTCCTCGGAGCAGAGGTAGGTGATCGCCCGGGCGACGTCTTCGGGTTCGCCGAGTCGGTTGAGGGGATGGGTGGAGGCCGCACCTGCCTCGTCGGTCTTCCACAGCAGCTCGGAGAGCCGGGTCTTGACGACGCCGGGGGCGACGGCGTTCACCCGGACCGTCGGTGCGAGTTCGAAGGCGAGCTGGTGGGTCATGAACACCAGCGCCGCCTTGGAGACGTTGTAGGCGCCGAGGATGGGTGCCGGACGGAGACCACCCACCGAGGCGACGTTGACGATCACCCCGCCGTGGTCCTTCATCCACCCATGCCACACCCGCTGGACCCAGATGAGGGGCCCGAGCTGGTTCACCGCCCAGGTCTTCTCCACCGCCCCGAGGTCGACGTCGACGAGGGGTCCGGGGGCGGGGTTGGTTCCGGCGTTGTTGACGAGGATGTCGCAGGATCCGAACCGGTCGATGGTCTCGGCGACGGCCCGTTCGGCGGCCTCGGGGTCGTCGGCACGGGCGGGGATCGCGTGAAGCCGATCACGGGGAGCGCCCGCCTCCACCATGGCCGCCATCGACTCCTCGAGGTTCTCCATCCGTCGGGAGGTGACCACCACCCCTTCGGCCCCGCTCCGAACCAACTCCAGAGCGGTGGCCCGCCCGATCCCGCGACTCCCACCGGTGACGATCGCCACCTTGCCGTCGACACGCACTTCCACGCAACGTCCTCCCCGGTTCTGGATCGGCCAGCTTATCGCCGGTGGCGACTCCTCAGTGCCCGCCCCGACGAACACCCCCGTACTTCATGCGGGTGTCGGCCATCGACGCCGGTCGTGCCTCGTCGTCGCGGATGTCCGCGTCGACGATCTCGCCGACGAAGAAGGTGTGGGTGCCGAAGTCGATGGCGTGACGCACCTCGCAGTCCATGTAGGCGATGGCCTCCTCGAAGATCGGTGCACCCGTCACGCCTTCGCGGATCGGCCTGCCGTTGAGGGTCATCCCCTCCTTTTTCGCCGGCTTCGAAAATTTGACGAAGGTCCGGGTGTCGTCCGCCGACCACAGGTTCACCGTGAACGACCCGCCGTCGGCGATGAGACGGTGGGTGAGGGCCGAGTTGTCGATCCCCACGCCGACGAGCACCGGCTCCATCGAGACCTGGGTGATCCACGAGGCGGTCATCCCATTCCACTCGTCCCCGGCCCGGGAGCCGATGAGGGCCAGGGCGTTGGGGATCTTCCAGGTGACACGGTTGAGGATCTCGTCGCTCGGCATCGTCTCCCTCCTTCGAGGCATGCTACCCGACGGTGACCCTCGACCATGGGCCGAGGAAAGGCACCCTGGCTCACCGCCGAAGCGCTTCGGCCGGTTCGATTCGCATCGCCCGTCGCGCCGGGACGATTCCACCAAGGAAGCCCCCGACGGCCGAGAGCCCAGCCGACCAGAATGCGGCCGCCACATCGACCGCAGGCGTCCATTCGTTGATCAAGGCGACCGTCACCGTCGCGAGCAGGCCCAAAGATGCGCCGACCGCCCCACCAAGGGCTCCAAGCAGCACCGTCTCGCTGAGGACCTGGAGGCCCGTGTCGACGGGTGTAGCCCCCAGGGCACGACGGAGCCCGATCTCGGCTGTGCGCGTCGCGACACTCGACCCGGTGGCAACGCCGATCACGATCGCACCGATGACCACGGCGGCGATGGAGGCCGCGAGGGAAAGCTGCACGACGTTGTCCTCGATTCGCACACGGAACTGCTCGGGGTCGAGCAGCGAAGTGGCCGCCACCAACTCCGGCCGATCCGGGCGCAACGCCAGCGGGAGCTGAGCGGCGATCGTCTTGGCCGCGCCCGGAGCCACCTCCACCACCACCTCGGCCGGCTCATCCGGAAGCCAGACTTCGGAGGCTGACAGGGGAACCAGAACCGACCCAAGGGTGTCGAGGCCCC
>Ga0256839_1002387_pt1 | contig 20967 bp, 30 predicted proteins | sample 354166metaG_FD_185968 | JGI IMG/M metagenome (GOLD analysis project Ga0256839, IMG submission 185968) | Hydrothermal vent microbial communities from Mid Atlantic Ridge, Atlantic Ocean - 354-166 | ecosystem: Environmental > Aquatic > Marine > Hydrothermal vents | place: Atlantic Ocean: Mid... | reverse complement strand
GGGTTTGTTTGGCCATGATTTGCAATACAATAGTTCATAACTACTGTATAAGATAACTACAGTAGTTATGAAATTAAGTCAAACAGAATGACAATAGGGTGTTCCATGTGGTTTTTGCGTTCCGTTCCCATCCTGGTGTTCCTGATCGCCTTCCCCGCCTTGGCGGAGGAGATTGCCGGCCGCGTGATTGCCGTCGCTGACGGCGACACGTTAACGCTCCTGACGGACGACAAGCGCCAAATCCGGATCCGCCTGGCCGAGATCGACACACCGGAAAAACAGCAACCCTATGGAAAACGAGCCAAACAGTCATTGGCCAAACTCTGTTTCGGCAAGCCTGCCAAAGTTGACGTGCAAGACACCGACCGCTATGGCCGTATCGTTGGCCGGGTGTTCTGTGCCGGCATCGACGCCAATGCGGAACAGGTCCGCCGGGGTGCGGCCTGGGTGTACCGGAAATATGCCAGAGATCCGAAACTGTATGCCCTGGAAGACGAAGCCAGGCGGGAGCGCCGGGGCCTGTGGGCGCTGCCGGAATCCCAACGGGTTCCACCCTGGGAGTGGCGGAAGGCGATGCGGTCCGGGAACCGGTCTGGAACCGGGAACCGAGTGTCCAGGCCTACGATAACGCGGCCGCCCGGATTTGTTTGCGGAACCAAACGTTACTGCAAACAGATGGCCAGCTGCGCGGAGGCCAGGTTTTACCTGGAGAACTGCGGACTGACCAGGCTGGACGGTGATCGGGATGGGGTGCCGTGCGAAAGCTTGTGCCGGTGAACGGCGTCTGTAACGCTCACACACCCAATCCCGGCAAGCCTTTCACAATCCTGACCGTCTCCATGCTGACCCGGACCACCCGCTTGATGAGATCGACAATGTATCTGGGATTCCCAGTCTCTCGACACCAGTCGTTTGGATCGTTGCGGATGCCACTGGCCCGATCCACCTTGGCCTGATACCTGTCCATCACCCACTCGATGGCCGACTTGCCGTTGACTTGATACTGATAGGCTTCTTCTGGAATGCCGGTTAATCGCAAGTGGCTGTTGTAAACAATTGTGGTGAGGTCCTTTTCCTTGCCTTTCTTGGCAAAGGTCATCTTCCTGACCCGGTAGTGTTCCCAGGGGTCCATGTTCAGCTTGGTATCTTCCTCGACCAGCGGCCACGGTTCGACGGTTTCATAATTCAGATGCCAGCTGCCCAATTCTCGGCCTGCCTTGCTGAAAGTCCAAAAATCGCCGGCGAAGGGAATCCTGGGCAACATACGCTTGAGATTGGCGGCAAAGCGCCGGCGGTATTCGGGGCTGTGCAGGATGCCGTAAACGTACCAGAAGATGTCCTCCTTGGTGATCGAATCATCCCGGTAATGGGTGATGAAGGCATCGAGCGCCCAGTCGGTGATGGCGTCGTGGCGAATGTAGCCGTCGGCATCGGCGTTGGAACCGGTTGCCGAAAACATATCGTCATGAGGCGAAGGCGCCGGGCCATTCGAGTCAGAATGTTTCTCGTACCAGTAGAGGGGGAAGCATTGGCCCGTGTCATGCAGGTGAAGGTTGGGGATAGAATCCGTCACCAAAGCTGAAAACGGCTTGGAAGCTCCAATCCCTGTCGCCGAAATCACGACATTTTCGTGATTGGGAGTCGGGAATAGGCGAGGGATTTTTCCCACACGATGATTCATCATGTCGTCGAAATAAAGCCATTGCTTAGAAAAAGGACGGTACATACTTAGTACGATACGTCCTTTTGAGAATGAAGCTTTTCTTCCCCTTGCGACATTGGGTATAAGGCTGCTGGACCAGCTGATCCGCTTGGGATCGGTATCGATGACATCTTCAACCGCCGGCCTGTTATCCCTGGATAGCCCTTTGCAAGCCGATTGATAACGGGCGACCTCCTCGTTGTAGGCCTCGATCATCCGGCGGACATTTTGTTCCACCGCCGTCTTGGAAAAGTTGTAAACCCAAGCATCCCGATTGGTCCCAACACCAAGGGAATAGATCGAAAACACCGCCCTGGCCTGCGGGTCGTTTTTGTTCCCCAGTTCCATGAACGTCTCGAACACCGGATCCCGCTGGTCGATCCAGTCGCCTTCCTCATTCGGCGTGATCGTCTGCCAGGGAACCTTTTCGATGGACCCGAACTTGGCGATGATCGCCAGTTTTTCCTCTCGGGACAGGTAATCGCCGATGTCGTGATAGTGCAACCGGCCGGGTCCCTGATGGCCAGGCTGTCTCACCATCAGGGTGATGGCCACTGGGGTGCGGGAACCTCCTCCGAATACGTTTCCGGCCTCCTTGCGTCGTTCTTCTCCCTGGGTACGGCAATTCCCCCGTAGGTTGAACACATACAGATCGCTGAATTCCTCGACCAGGCATTTGCGGAGGCCATCCATGTTGTTGGCGTCGATGAAGGAGCCGTTGGTGACGAAACCGATCACGCCGGATTCGCCGATCCGGTCGGACGCCCAGCGGATAGCCCGGATGTAGGAATCGTAGAGATTTTTTACATTGGCTGACTTAGACGCAGCTCCATACGTTTCCCGGATTCGAGCATCCAAAGCAGGATAACTTAAATTCTGGTTGTTATCGTTCTGACTTCCCTGCTGCGCAGAATAGGGCGGATTCCCGACAATCACCCGGATCGGCAGCTTCTTCTGGCGTTCGACCCGTTCGCTGTTTTCCGGCAGGATCACGCTATCGACTAGATCCCGGTCCTCCGTCGTCTGGAAGGTGTCGGTCAACACGATGCCGGGGAACGGTTTGTAATCGCCGCCGGCGATGCCATGGTAGGTCTCCTCGATGTTGATGGCGGCGATGTAATAGGCCAGCAGCACGATCTCGTTGGCGTGCAGTTCCCTTGAATACTTGCGTTCCAGGTCCTCGGGGCGGATCAGGCCCGATTGCAGCAGGCGCACGATGAAGGTGCCGGTGCCGGTGAAGGGATCGAGGATGTGAACGTTCTCATCGGTCAAGGCGGCCCCCAGGTGCTTCCTGAGGGCGAAATCGGCGCTCCCCAGGATGAAATCGACCACCTCCACCGGGGTGTAGACGATCCCCAGGCGGTCGGCCATCTTCGGAAAGGCCAACTTGAAGAACTTGTCGTACAGCTCGACGATGACCTTCTGCCGGCCTTCGGGGTTGTCGATGCCTTTGATGCGTTGGCGGACGCTTTCGTAGAAACCCCGCAACGCCTCGGTTTCCCGTTCCAGGGCATGGCCTTCCAGGACGTCGAGGACCTTTTGCATCGCCTGAGAAACGGGATTATGGCGGGTGAACGAATAGTTCTCGAATAGGGCATCGAACACCGGCCGGGTGATGAGATGCTGGGCCAGCATCTCGATAGCCTCATCCTGACCGATGGCCGAATTGATGTTCTCCCGCAGGCCTTTCAGGAAGGCCTCGAACGCCCGTTTGGGCTCGCCGCCGCCTTCAATGAGGGTCTGGATGCGGGTGATGTGGCGTTCGGCAATCGTGGCCACGTCCTTGGCCCAGTCCTCCCAGTAACGCCGGTCGCCGCATTTCTTGACGATGCGGGCATAAATGGCGTCTTTCCAAGCTTCCAGATCCGGAAAGCCGATATCGAATTGCAACGGTGAATCACTGGAATCCTGATGATCTTGGCTGTCATCGCCACTGTCGCCAACACCGATGATCTGGATGTTGTCCGGGGCCTTGCGGTTGAGTTCCAGCTGGTTGATGGTGACGTTGAAGCGGTCGTCATGGGCCCTCAAGGCCTGGAGCACCTGCCAGACCACCCTGTAGCGTTCGTTGTTGTCCAGCGCCTTTTCCGGTGGCGTATCGACCGGAACCCCGATGGGCAGGATGATGTAGCCGTACTTTTTGCCGGAGGCGGTGCGCATGACCCGGCCGACAGACTGAACCACGTCCACCACCGATTTTCTGGGGTTCAGGAACAACACCGCGTCCAAAGCGGGCACATCCACGCCTTCTGACAGGCATCGGGCGTTGGAGAGAATCCGACAAACCTTTTCGCCGGCATTCTCCTTGAGCCAATCCAGTAACCGGTTGCGCTCCAGGGCATTGAAGCTGCCGTCCACATGGCGGACTTCGCAGCGGAGCGGATCTTCTTCCTGGCGGTGTTCCAGGTATTCGTCCACGACCGCTTGGAACAGGTTCGCGATATGCTTGGAATCCTTGATGGTGCGGCAGAAAGCCACGGCCCGGCGCATCGGTTTCGGATCTTCTTCCTTGGCCTCTTCGCCGATGAAACGCTTGGAAAGCCCGTTCCAGCAGCCGATGATCCGGACAGCGTCATCCAGGTTGATGCCCTCTCCGGGCGCACTCAGGTGGCGTTGCAAACGGCGGCTGATGTGCTTTTCATCGACGGCCAGGACCAGAACCTTGTAGTCGGCCAAGAGGCCGCGGGAGACGGCTTCACCAAAGCCCAGCCGGTAGAACACCGGGCCATACATGGTTTCGTCGTCCATCGAGCAGAGAACGGCGCCGGCCTCGTCCGCCTTGGATTTGACCGCATCCCCGAAGATCCTGGGTGTGGCGGTCATGTACAGGCGTTTGTCCGCCTGGATGTAATCCGGGTCGTGGATGCGGACGAAATGGGATTCTTCCCGGTCTTCCAGGATCACGCCGGTAGTCCGGTGAGCCTCGTCGCAGATGACCAGGTCAAAACGGGGGAAGCCTTGCCGTTGAGCCTGATGGATAACATCAATGGACTGGTAGGTGGAGAACACCACCGTCATCCGTTGTCCATTGCAGACCGCCGCGTGCGTCCTGGCCAGACGTGCAGGATCGGTGGTGGCCGGAAACGCCAGGTCGTGGACCGCCAAGTCCTCATGCTGGCGGGTCACTTTGGTGTCGGAACAGACGGCGAAGGCATGAAACGGTTTTTCGCACTCGGCGGTCCACTCCCTGAGCGTTTGGGCCAGCAAAGCGATGGAGGGCACCAGGAACAATACCGTGCCGCCATCTTTGGCCTTTTGGACCATCGTCTCGGCGATCTTGAGCGCGGTGAAAGTCTTCCCGGTGCCGCAGGCCATAATGAGCTTGCCGCGGTCGTGAGCCTTGAAGCCGGAAATGACTTTTTCTATGGCTTCCGATTGGTGATCCCTGGGCGTTTTGCGGGAACGAAGCGTTAATTGTTCCGGCCGGTCCCAGTCGAATTGGCTCCAGTCGATGGGGCTTTCCTCCAGATCCTGGATCCGCAGCCGGATCACCGGAATCGCTTGATCTCTGAGCGACTTTTCCGCATGTTTGCTCCACTTGTCCGTGGTGGAGACGATCATTCGTTTGGCGAAGGCGTGGCTACCCTCCCGGGTGGAGAACAGCTTGCCGGAGGCGGTGAAGAACGAGTCGATGTCGGCCTTTTGCAGCGTGTGGGCAGGGTCGAAAAATTTGCATTGGATCGCCCAGAACTCCCCGGTTTCACGCTCCCTGGCCACCAGGTCGATGCCGGTGTCCGGTCCCCAGCGGTCTGGCCACTCCGACCACAGCCAAACCTCCTCGAACAGGTCGGCGTAATAAGGATCGGTTTTCAGGTAAGTTTTGATCAAACGCTCGAAACGGTCCCCCAGATGCCGGTTGGATCGGGCTTCCTCCCGGAAACGCTCGAGAATATCCCCAAGATTCACGGTCAGCCTCTTACGTCATTTGAACAGTTCCGCATGGGTCCCCGCCCTGACGAAGACCACCATTTCCCCGACTTTGTGCTCGTCCAGGCGGTAAAGCAATAGAAAATCCCCGCCAATGTGGCATTCCCGCAGACCTTGCATATCACCGGACAAGGGGTGGTCCTTCAGCTCAGGTGGCAAGGGATTCTGGCCATCGATCAGCTGCAACATGACCGTCTTGAGACGGTTCATGTCGTAACGTCCGGAGCGGGACAAGCGTTGCCAGTCCTTGAGGAAAGCCTTGGTATAGTCGCAGGCCCTGGGTGGTTTGGCTCGCTTATGACTAGCCGGCTTCTTTTTCGAGGGCATGGACTAGATCATCGGCAGCCTGAAAGCGGGCCCGTCGTTGCCGAACGATCTCCTCGGCTTCCTCGATGGCTGCCAGAGTCTCCGCATTGGGAACCCGGACCTCGAACGGCAACCGTTTCTCGGCAGCGACCCGAACCAGCAACATCCGCACAGCATCGGAAACCGACAGGCCCATCTTCTCCAGGGCCTCGGTGGCTTCCCTTTTCACCTGTTCATCAATACGAACATGAACCATCGTAGTGGCCATCAGTATTCACCTGGATTGATTACCTGAGATACATTGTATCTCAACAATCCAGAATGGCGCCACGTCCCCCTGGCAAATGCCGATACAAGGTCGACGGCGCCACGCCTAATTTCCTGGCCACTTCCTCCACGGTGATCTCGGGATTGGCCAGAAGCGTCTTGGCCATCTGAAGATCCCGTTCGGTCATCGCCGGCGGCCGGCCGCCTTTTCTTCCCCGAGCCCGGGCCGCTTCCAATCCAGCTCGTGTCCGCTCCCGGATGATGGAGCGCTCGAACTCGGCCAGGGCGCCGAAAATGTGGAACACCAGCTTGCCGCCGGCGGTGGTGGTGTCGATGTTCTCGGTGAGCGACTTGAAGCCGATGCCCCGCTTCTCCAGGTCCTCCACCGTCTCGATCAGCTGTTTGAGGGAGCGGGCCAGGCGGTCGAGTTTCCAGACCACCAGCACGTCGCCTTTTCGCAGGTAGTCGAGTGCCGCCTTCAGCTGCGGTCGGTCCCGTTGGGCGCCGGAGGCCTTTTCGATGAAGACGCGCTCGCAACCGGCGGCCTCCAGGGCGTCGGTCTGGAGCCTGGGATTCTGGTCCTGGGTGGAAACGCGGGCGTAGCCGATCAGCATTGGAAACCTCCTTCACAAAAGGAATCAATCATCATTTTCCTTTTCCCGTTCCCTCATCTCCCATTGATCCCACCGCCTTGCCGCCTCCTTGATGGCCTTCTGGAAATCCGGGCTCTCCCTCAACCGCCGGACCACTTCGGCGGGGATGAACTCGTTTCTGGCGTACACCTCGTCCCGGTCGGCCCCGTCCTCGATGGCGTCCCGATCCTCCAGGCGGTTCAGTTCCTTGATGAATTCCCATGCCCTGGTATCCGGCGGATCCGAGCGGTCGAACCAGTCCCACAGCCACGCCTTGAAACGGCGGCGGGTTTCTCGGTCCAATTTGTGCAGCTCGCCGGCGTGAGGCAGGGAAGCCAACAATCCGGAGAAATCGGGATCGTTATCAGACATGTTCCCTCCGTACATAGGCATCGGCATACCGTTTGGTGCTTCGGGTCGAAGGCCTTCCTGCTCGGATCTGCCGCCCAGACCCGCGATTCGGATTTTCGGGACCTGGAACACCCGACCGTGCAGGTTACGGTCGGCCAACCCGGAGCCGAACAGGTGGTCGTGCCACTCGTCCCGGTCGCCGTCGTGGTTGCCTGGGATCCAGTAAACCTGGGTGATCCCCGGAATGGGAGCCAGAACCTCGTCCAGAGGGCGTTCCAGGCCCATGTCCCCCAGGATGACCAGGGCATCGGGACGGTGTTCGAGAACCGCTTCAATCAGGGGATCGAACACGCCGTGAGGATCGCCGGCGAAGAAGATGGTCGGTTCGCTCATCCGTTCCCGCCGATCCTGTTGCCGATAACCACACAGTCCAAGTTTATGATTTATACCGGCTTTTATCGCAAGCCCGAACCCGCATCCGTGGTTCCGTTGCCGATCTTTCCCAGGTGGATTCCGTCGGCATCACCGGTCAAAAGCCGCCACATCTCGATCAGGTGGCGGACATCGTTGTCGGCCTGATGCCTCCGACCCGGCACTCTGCGCCAGGCCAAGGCATCGGCGACCTGAATTCGGTTCGGGTGGTCCGCCAGTTCGAGAAATAGATCCCGCACGCTTTCCACCCGGAATCTTCGATCCAGGTTGGCCGCCTCGAACAATACGTCCACCCAAAACTGGTCGGCCCATTGACAGTCGGTGTAGACCGTGCAACCCGAAAGGACTTCGTTCATCTGCTCGGCCACCCACCGGGGATGCTTGCCGAATTCGGTCAGCATCGCCCTCGGGATGCCGTGAACGTCCTGGGCATTCCAGTCCCAGGTATCCCACCAGGACACTGGAGACGGATCGATCAACCAGCATTCGATTCCACCTTCCGGATCGGACCAAGCGATCTGAACAGGGTAGGAATGCGGGCCAAGACCGGAGGCCTCGATATCGAGGAAACAGGGATAATCCATCAGTCCTCACCCAGATCTGGGCGTCAGGGTACGAAGCATCAGTCTTCCACGGCCGCACGGCGTCACGACCACCGTGTCACTTTCCGACATACCTGCCGATTCGAGCGTCGTACGGTCGATCACCAGACCCACCGAATCGCCAATCTTCCGCAATCGGGTAATAAACATGTCCCAATCTCCCAGAACTCGTCCAGATGGTGACGTATTCGGAGAATGGTTTCAAGATACGGTTTTGAGATGACCTGAAGCTGGGAAATGCACGGCCACATGGTCGGTCATTGGGTCTCCCGAAAACGACCGTTTTCAAGACGCCTACAATGTACTGGCATTGTGTGTACATTCATGCTAGATTGCAATATAGGAGGTATAACGATGATAGCGAACAAGCGCACTGACCGAATCGATCTCAGAATTCATCCACAAGCCAAGAAAGCTTTGCAGGTGGCTGCCTCGTTACGGCACAAGACCGTCAGCGAATTCATTGTGGAAAGCGCCTTGAGCGCTGCGGATGAGGTTCTGGCGAACCGTCGGCATTTCGGTCTTGACGCTGAACAATGGGAGGCGTTTCAGGCTGCACTGGATGCGCCACCGCGTCCCTTGCCACGGATTGAACGGCTGATGCGGGAACCGGGAATTTTCGATTGACCCGTGAAATAGAAAACCGTCCGCATATTGAGAAGCTTCAACGTACACATGACGTTGATAGCTTCGATTGCGGGCAGGCACCCCTGAACCGGTACTTGAAACGTTACGCCCTGATGAACCAGCGTGCGGACGGGGCACGGACCTATGTGGGCGTCGCTGGTAAAGACATCATCGGTTACTACACCCTTGTCGTGGGGAGCGTCGCCTATGAGGATGCGCCCGATCGCCTGGCTAAAGGGCTTTCCCGTCATCCTGTTCCCGTCATGTTGCTGGCCCGGTTGGCCGTTGATCTGAAGTGGCAGGGTAAAGGTGTCGGCGCTGGGTTATTGCGGGATGCGATGCAGCGGACAGTCCAGGCGGCGGACATTGCGGGCATCCGGGCGTTCCTGGTTCACGCCAAAAACGATCAGGCCAGAGCCTTTTACGAGCACTTTGGTTTCCTGCCTGCTCCAACCGATCCTTATCACCTCTATTTATTGGTCAAGGATATTCGTAAAGCGATGATCGGTTGACTAAACTTTCACCACTCACTTCCGCCGCTGATACACATCCTTGCGGTCCCCGATCCGAACGACCAGGATGGTCACGATGGCGTCCTCGATGCTGGCGATGATCCGGTAATCGCTGACCCAGTACTTCCAGAATTCTCCCAACCTTGGGCCTTTCAGAGCCTCGCCGAGGCTGCGGGGATCGTCCAGATTCGCCACGCGGCGATGCAGGAAAGTTAGGATTCTTTTGGCCACCTGGGGATCGAGTTTGTCTAGTTCCCGTTCCGCCGCCGGGTCGAACTCAATCCGCCAGGCCATACCGCTTCATAATGTCTTCCAGGGGGACGGTCTGGGTCTTGCCGCGGCGGATGTCGGTCAACCGCTGCTCGGCGAGATACCAATCCTCCAAGTCGTCCAGGTATTCCAGGATGGCCTGGCGGGCATAAAAGGTCTTGGTGCGCCCCGTTGCCTTGGCCAGGGCTTCAAGCCGTTCCTCGATCTCTTTCGGTAGGCGAATGGCGAGCATGGTTTCCACCCGATGAAGTTCTGATTGCTATACAAGTATAGCGATGAGACTGCCCCAAAGGTTAGGCATTCTTTCCTTCCCGCCTGGTGGGTGGCCTGTAGGCGTTTTTGAAGCGGCGGCGTGGTGCTAAAAGTGTAATCTATGGTTAGTTTACGATTTCATTTGTCATCTTGAGAATGTAGATTACATAAGTTACAGTTACAATGTAACTTACAGAAATGAGGGAATCGACGATGAATGAAATCGAAAATACCACCGCCGCCACCCCTCGTGGCCGGATTACCCTCGATGACGTCAAGGCTGCCCTGGAACAGCTGGGTGGTGACCCATTCTCGACCAACGCCGCCAAGATCCGTGAAGTCCTGGGCCGTGGATCGTTGGCTACCATTCAACGCCACCTGGAAACGATTCGTCAGGAAGTGATAGCCGAACGCATGCCGCCGGAGACCGGCGAAGTGCCGCCGATGCCCAAGGATCTGATGCAAAACGTTTGGGAAGCCGCGTGGCAGGCGGCGAGTTCGAGTCTGTTGGAACGGTGTCAGCGCCTAGCGGACGAGAAGGAACGCCTGGGAACCGAGCTGGCCGCCGCCGTGGAAGATCGAGCCACACTGGTAGCGGAAACCGAACGGCTCGAGGCCGCCCTGGACGAATCCGAGGTCCAGCGGGAGCGGTTGGCTGCCGAGCTAGCGCAGAAAAGCAACGCCTTTGAGGCCAAAATCAGCGAAATGGCTGCCGAGCAGGAACGGCTCCGCCAGGAGATGGATGCCAGGATTCGGGATTTGGAAGCCAAGCTGCACGAGAGCGAGCTACAACGCCAGGCCGTCCAGGACGCGCTGGACCGGGCGACGGAGAAAGCGGCAGAGCGCGAAGGGGAATTGCGGGCGCAACTAGCTGAGGCGCACACTCAGATCGCCAGGTTGACCGCGATCATCGAGAAATTCCGTAGCGGTGACGGATGAGTCGTCGAGGTATCTCCCTGGCATGGACACTCTGCGCTATTATGTTTCATGTAACATAATATGGGATGGTTTTGAAATGAGTACAGTGTCGGAACGGGTACGCAAGCATCGCCGGAAGCTGCGGGAAGCCGGTCTCCGGCCAATCCAATTGTGGGTGCCGGATACTCGAAATCCCAAGTTTCGTGAGGAATGCCGCCGTCAGTCCCGGTTACTGGGGGACGATCCCAACGAGCGGGATACGCTGGACTGGATCGAGCAGGCTGCCGACTTCGACGACTGGGAATGATCATGCGGCGGGGTGATGTGGTGGTCGTGGCCGTTCCCGGAAGCTACGGCAAGCCAAGGCCAGCGGTGGTGGTGCAATCCGATCTGTTCGACGAGCATCCGTCGGTGACGATCCTACCGATCACCAGCCATTACCGGGACGCGCCGATTTTCCGGCTGGGCGTATTCCCGGATGGCAAAAACGGCTTGGAGAAGCCGAGCCAAATCATGGTTGACAAGATTTTGACGGTGCCCAGGGAGAAGGTGGGCCATGTGATCGGGCGTCTCGATGACCGAATGATGGTCGAGATCAATCGAGCGCTGGCGGTTTTCCTGGGGATGGATTGACCGATGGACTGGATGTGTGGCATGGCCATTCTGGTTGAGGTGATTTATCACAGATAAACAGGGCACAAGCGATCCATTTTCGATAAGTCGTCCAGATTGCATTCCTGTCTGAGAGTGGCGAACCGGTCCGCATGATGGATCGTAACTGGCAGACGGGGGTGTCGATACAGGGATGCGCCGTGGATCCGACTCAAAAGAATGACCTGTTGAGCCAGGATCAGCAGATCCGTCGCACCATACCGCTTTCGAAGACGCAGAGGGCGAACGGTCACCGACTTGCCCCAGCTCGATCCGAGTTCGTCGCCGCTGTAGGTGGAAACGATCATCTCGTCCAGGCCTTGGAGCAGGAAAGCGTCTCCCACTTCTGGGTTGCGATAGCGGGTTCCGCCCTTGGGATCGACCGACCGACGGAACAGGGGAGGCGTGCCACTCTTGATGACCTCGAGTACATCCACGCCCACGCCATACTTCTGCTCGAAGTCATGGATGACAGTCATCGATTCAAAGAAGCGTCCATCGCGATGCAGGGCGATACGTGCCGGTTTTCTGCCCTTATGGGCGTTTTTAAATGCATTCAGGCTTCTTTCCAGCAATTCCCTTAGCACGTCATCGCTGATCCGCTCTCCCCGTTGGGCCTCCGCAAGCTGCCAGCCCAGCTGAAAGCCTTCCCGGGTGAACAAGAAGGCGATTCCAGGGATCCGTTGCCCTGTGCCGCCAAGATCCAGCCCGACAAACAACTCAGTATCGCCGGGCATGTCATCCAAGGCGCATATGATGCCGCCTGCCTTGCTGAATAGTCCGGCGGCGAGGTTGTTGTAATACGACGGCCGATAGACAGAACGGGGATGATCCAATCGCATGAACTGGGTCGCCATGCCGTGACGAAAGGCTACGTCCCGCAATCGGTGTTTGTCGGCTCCTTTCCCCAGGCCGATTATGAGAATGGTATCGGAGAAGTCCTTTCCTGAAAGACGCGCCTCCAGTTCAGCCGAATTCCTCACCACTGGCGCCGGCGTCCATGCCGGTGACTCGCCGCCGGACCAGCGGTCGCAGATCCGCTTGACCTCCGAGAAATGCCGCCGTGCATATTCAACCTCGCTCGCATCTTCGGTGACGATCAGGGGCACAACACGTTTGCGGGTCATGCCTCGATACGCGCCCAGACGGAGGACCGCCTTTTCATCGGTCGCATGCTCGCCGTCTGCGAACTTGAGACGTACGTTGGGTTTCAATGACCGGGTGTATTTTTCGGTTTTCTTGATGCGGTTCAGCGTGGCGTTCCAATAGGGGATGTGTAGGCCACGGATCATCTCGGCCGCAACTTTCAGACGGTCGTGCACCGGCCATCTGAGCCGGCGGGAGATTCGCTCCAGCAAAGGGCTGTCGATGTTTTGCAACGTTTCAAAATCGAACAGCGGCTGCAGCAGGGACGCCAGATGATGCACGGTATCCTTGTTCTTGCCGTAACGTAGCGTCACTACCGCCGTCGTTCGGGCCAGCTCCTCCTCGCCTTTTGGGATATGCCCCCTCTTCAGGTGGTAATCGAAATAGCTGAACTCTCCTTCAGGGGTGTGAAACCTGCTCATGGGGGTCTTCCTATTGGCCACGCCGACCCATTCGGCTGTCAGATGCCCTTTTCCCGGTAGTTCATAGCGATGTCTCACCCGTCGAATTCCGTTCTGCTCCAGCCACTCCCGTCTGTGGCGCAGCACCCAGTCCAGGGTGATTTCCGGCATGGGAAGAATACGATGGCGCACATGGAATTCCACCCATGCGGTGCCGTCCGGCAGGATTTCGGGCATCAGGGCGACCGTCTTGAACGCGTCCAGATAGGCGCTGCGAATCCGCAGACGCTCGGAAGGTTGCCGATCCGTCAGTTCGACGCGATTCCCCGCTCCGTATCCCGCCTCCAGACGCCCCCCGCTGTCACGGGCCAAGGCCTTGGCGCCCCGCATCAGCGCCAGGTTCAACAGGCGCTGGATGGCCTCGCGTTCGGCGTCATGATCGCTGTGCAACACAATGGCGCGTTCATCGGTGGCCCGGCATCTGACTCCCTTCCAATCGGAAATCAACGTATCCAGCCGGGTTAACGACACCACGTTCCATGCGTCCAGGTTGGTAATGGGGACATATCTGTTGGCGAAGCCGAGCTGCATGGCCCCACGGCGAATCAGCCGAATCGGTTCCTGATCGGGAGGGTTGTCAAAGACTAGCCGATAGGCAAACACCTCGACCGCTTCCAGTTTGCGGCCCAGTTGCAAGGCGGTGATACCGATTTCACTGGTATGCGCGTTTATTCCCTTGTCTGTCATTAAAGATCTCCAGCCATTCTTATTGCCAGATTTCGAGAGCCTATATGGGTGGGATATTATCCTGGCGGCAATTGTTATTTGCCGCACCTTTGAGGGTGATGGACCCGGAACCCGAATGGGGTTTGACGTCAACTCTGACGCCAGTTCTGACGTCAGCAAATCTCGTTTTCGCGGTAAACGGTTGATTGTTTTTGGGGTGTCTGCTAGTGTTTTCTTGGACTCTTTGTATAAAGCCAGCCTACTCGTCCACCGGAACCTGACGGTTCCGCTGGCCGAAGGCTGGCCGGGGGGGTACCCCCCTGGACCCCCCGCTTTGGTTCCTGGAAGACGTATGGCGAGACCGCGAAAAAATACGGAACCGTTAACCGCATCGATACGGGTGCGGTTCACCGAATCCGACATGCGCCGTCTGGTGGAGGCCGCCGAATCCGCTGGCCTGTCGGTCTCCGATTTCGTGCGAATGCGGGTGCTGGCCCCCGAGCTGGGTGACGTGGAAAAGATCGAGTCCCGCCTGACGAAACGACGGCGCCCCCAGCAGGCGCCACCGAGACGGCGGCGGCATCCGAAAGCCGATCCCGAACTGATCCGCCAGCTGGCCCGGATCGGCAACAACCTGAACCAGATTGCCCGCTGGGCCAACACCTATAAGCGATTCGCCGATGCCGTCCAGGTCATCGAGGTGTTGCTGGCTATCGAGAAAGCGATACGCGAATTGTCGGCCAAAGTCTCAGGGACTGGGGGCGGCGATGCACATTAAATTCATCTCCAGGGGTACCGGATCGGCCAAGGCCGCCGCCCAATACGTCCTCCAGGACACCGACCACACCGGCGAGAAGCGGCCCGGTATCCAGGTTCTTCGTGGTGATCCCCGACTGGTGGCCGATGTGGCCGACAGCCTCGATTTCGTTCACCGATACACTTCCGGGATGATCGCCTGGGCACCGGAAGATGCGCCCACCGACGAGCAGATCGACGAGGTTTTACAGGCGTTCGAACGGGTGGCGTTCGCCGGCCTCGAACCCGACCGCTACGCCTGGACCGCCGTATTGCACCGGGAACACGGCGGCGGGTGCCATGTGCACATCCTGGTGGCCCGGGTGGATTTGGAAACGGGCAAATCGCTGAACATCGCCCCACCTGGTTGGCGGCACACCTACGACCCCCTGCGGGACTACTTCAACGCCAAATACGGCTGGGCCAGACCGGACGATCCAGCGCGTGCCCGGCCGGTCCAGCCCGCCGACCACCGGGCCTACTTGGATGCCGCCGCGATCCGCCAGGCTTTGAAATCCGGTGGCGACGAGATCGAAGGGCTTAGCGAGCGGGAGCTGTTGACCCGGTTCCTGGTACAGCGTATCGAGGCCGGCGCCATTCGGGATCGTGCCGACATTCTGGAAACCATCCGGGGCGAGCTGGGCCTGGAAGTGTCACGCGCAGGAAAAAATTACATCACTGTCATCATCGACCCGGACGCCCCCGGTACAAAAGGGCGTCTTCGTTTAAAGGGAGGCATCTATGAAGAATCCTTCGACGCCGAGCAATTCCTCGAAACTCGCCGACAAGCTCAGGGCCAAGATTCAAGAGGACCAGGCCATCATCGACGACCTGATCCGGCAGCAGCAAAACGCTATCGAAAACGCCTTGAGGAAATCGTCCAGCGACGTGCGGCATTCCATCGAGGCAAATATGGCGGATCTAAACAGACAGATTCGCCGGTCGCTGACGTTGCGCTGGATGCCGGCGCTGATCGTGGGCCTGAGCCTCTTTCTCGGTATCTCAGCCGGCGCCTGGGGCCTGACGCGATACCTGTCCCATCGAATCGAAAGCCAGATCGTCGAGATCGAGCGCCTGGAACGGAACGCCGCCGCTTTGAAAGCCCAAGGAGGCAGGATCGAGGTGGTTCGGAATCGGGAAGACGGCCACGTTTACCTATTGATGCCGCCTGGTACGAAGACCTACGAATGTGGTGGCGAGACTGGACGGTACGTTTGCGCCAAATTGCCCAAATGATGATGGAGGCGGCCAATGACCGAACTCGAGCAGCAATTATTGAAGGCACTCGACCGATTATCGAGCGAATACGCCGAGCAGCTGCAACGGCAGAATCAACAAATCGAAGCCTTGAGCAAGCGAATCGGCGAATTGGAACGCTTATTGGTGCAGCTGGCGCACTTGTTGAGCGAGTCGAATCCCGGCTGAACCGGTCCAGCCGCCCGGTGCATTCCCGAAAACCAGAGAACGACGAAGGGCCAGATTTCGGATTATAATATTGTATAAGATATTATTAAGTGATGATTCGGGCGGTCCTGGACACCAACGTCATCTATGCCGGTCTCCGGTCATCCACCGGCGCCTCCAGGCGTTGGCTGGAAGCGGTGTTTTCCGGCCAGGTCGCGATGCTGGCCTCCGTTCCCCTGTTCCTGGAATACGAAGACGTTCTGTTACGGCACACGGAGTGCCTGACGCCGAACCCCCAGGACGTCGAAGCCTTCCTGGCCACGTTGGCCGCCTTCGTGGAACCGGTGGAGATCTCCTACCTGTGGCGGCCCCAGCTGCGCGATCCCAAGGACGACATGGTGTTGGAAGCGGCGGTCAACGGCCGAGCCGATGTGCTGGTCACCCACAACATGCGGGATTTCAGGGCCGCCAAAACCTTTCAGGTTGCGGTCGTCACCCCGGCAGACGGTTTGAATCAGTTACGAAGTCATTTGATTTGAGAGGTGATTCGCCATGAGGAAAAGCAACTTCGCCCTGCGGATGATGCCCTCCTTGATGCGGGAGCTTAAAGCGGTCGCCGAGGAAGAGGGCGTGTCGATCAACCAGTTCATCAACCTGGCGGTGGCCGAAAAGCTGGCGGTCCGAAAGAGTGCCAAGGCCTTCTTTGCCGAACGCGCGCGTGGTCAGGACAAGGATTCCAAGCAGGCGATGGCGATCCTGGGGCGGTTTGGCGACGAGATCGACGAAGATCAGGCCCTGGCCGAACTCGAAGGGCGTTAAAAAATCGCTTGCCACCTCCGCAAAGAACGACTAGACTTAGTTTAGTCGATATCGAGGTCGGATCAATGCGTCAAGTCAACGTCCACGAAGCCAAGACTCATCTTTCCAAATTGCTCGAAGCCGTGGAACGGGGAGAGGAAATCATCATCGCCCGCAGCGGCAAACCGGTCGCCAGACTCTGCCCACCCCGCAAGTGGCATACTCCCCGCCGTCCTGGAAGCCTGAAAGGAAAAATCCGGATGGCGGCGGATTTCGACCAGACCCCGGAGGACGTGGTCGAGGCCTATTACGAGAGCGAACTGTTCCCTGCGGAGGAAAAATGAGGCTGCTGCTCGACACCCACACCCTGATCTGGTGGCTGATGGATGATCCCGCCCTGCCCGAGGCAGCCAGAAACGCCATCGCCTCGCCCGAGAACGACGTCTATGTCAGCCTCGTCAGCGCGTGGGAAATCGCAGTCAAGCGGCAACTGGGGAAGATCGAATTCCCCCTGGAGGCCTTCGACGATATTCTGGCCACGAACCAGTTCGAGCCGCTGCCGATCCGCCTGGACCACATCCTCGCCCTCGGAAAGCTGCCCATGCACCACCGCGACCCCTTCGACCGCCTGCTGGTCGCCCAGGCCAGCAATGGCAATCTGACATTGGTCAGCCGGGACCAGCACATGACCGCTTACGAGGTTCGCCTGCTTTGGAATGAGATGTGAGAGGCGCCATGGAGCTTCCGGAACCGGAACTGACCAACGACCGGGCCAAACGGGAGTGGCTGTGGTTGTGCCAGAAGGTGGGAGAGAAGCGGGCTAAGGCGGCGATTGCCAGAATACCAGGCAAAAGACGTGCTTATCCGCTGAATATCGCCCGCGTCCTGGGTGTAGAATTGCCTCCACCGGAGGAGTTGCCCCGGTTGCCGGAGGAAATCAAGGCTTCCCGCGCGAAGGGGCGACAGATGTTCGCGGAAGTGCGTAAACTATTGAAGTGAAGTAGGGAAAAATAAAACCCCGAAGGTCACGAGTGTGGCAGCTCACCTTCGGGGCTTTGAACACAGACCCCACAGGAATCCCGATCTTGGGATCAAGGAGGCCTCTTGGAAAGATATATTATACGATATGTTATTCAGTATAGTACATATCCCCATCACACCCTCCAGGACAAACTTCGGTCTCACTACCATTCTCGGGGGGCGATTGCATGACCCCCCGGCAATTCTCGCTTGATCTGGACCACCCGCCGGACCACTTCGAGGCCCTCCACCGCGAGGCCCACGGCACGGTGCTGGTATGGGAAGCGCTGCGTCCGGGAAAACGCTGGATAAAGCTTGCCCCCGACGATCCGGCCATTCCCGAATTTCTGGCCGGCCTCCGGGGTAAACCGGACACCTACGTATCGGTCAACGAATTCGACGGCTGGCTCCTGGTGCGCCTGCTGCGCAGCCTGCGGGCCGTGTATGTCGACCTGGACGGAACGACCGATCTGGAACTGGCCTTCGACACCCTTCTGGAAGCCAGGATGCCGCACCCCTCGCTGGCCGTGTTTTCCGGCCGTGGGCTTCATCTCTACTGGCTGATCCAACCGATGCCTCCCCGGACCCTTCCCGTCTGGCAGCGGATCACCGACAGCCTCAACCAGGCCCTCACTCCTATTGGCGCCGATCCCAAAGCCCGTGACTGCACCCGGGTATTGCGCCTGGTGGGTACCGTCAACAGCCGAAACAACGCGGTGGTTCGGGGCCTTCTCATCACCGGGTATCGCTGGACCCTGCACGAACTGGCCAATGAAGTTTTGGGACAGCGTCAGCCGCGTAAAACGCCCGGAAAAGCCAAGGTTAGGGATATCCATGCCCAAGCCGCCAAACGCGCCCAGAAAGCGCCACGTGCGGTCTCAGGCAGCATTTACGAGCGCTGGTACAAGGTTTATGGTGATCTTCTGACCATCGCTCGCCATCATGGTGGGCAGATTCCCGAAGGCCATCGTGACAGCTGGCTGTTTCTGTCTGGCGTCACCTTGTCCTGGTTCACCCGGGCCGAAGCTCTGAGGGACGAGATCGAGAATGCCGCCAGGACCTTTACTCCCGGCCTGACTGATCGGGAGATCAAAGCCGTTGCCAGAACCATCCAGCAGCGGGCCGAGGCCGCCGCCGATGGCAAGACCATCGAGTGGCAGGGGCAACAGGTGGATCCCCGCTACCGGTTCCGGCGGAGCACCCTGCACAAATGGCTCCAGCCCTTGATTCCAGAAACTCTGTATCCCGAACTTCTGGCGATCCTGCCGGACCGGATTGCCAGAGAGAGGAAGTTGCTTCGTGACCAAGAGCGTGCTCATAAAGTTTATTGGCGAGATAGGGATCCTGTCTACACAGGGCGGGGCGTGAGGGTAGAGAACGAGCGGCTACGGGCCACGGCGAGAATTTTGAGAGCCAAGGGGATGAGTTTGCGGCAAATTGCTAGAGAGTTGGATGTCAGCCATGAGACTGTCCGAAAATGGCTCTGAGAAGTGTCAACTAAATTCTCGCCTTGTATACCCCCCCCTTTAGGGGGTGTTTCGCTGAGGCAGGGGCATGGATGTCCCTGCCTTGAGCAGTTCCCCCCCCCCTTTTTAGGGGGGATGGGGGGGATTTGATAAATGCCAGGCCAGGATGGCCTGGCCACCTTTTTCTTTTTTGCTCTAGGAAAGAAAAAGCGGCTGCAATCTTGGCACGGCCAAGGCGGCCTCAGCCGCCGCCAGGCCGCCCTCAGGCGGCCATACCCCCGGATTCCAGAGCGCGGGGCGAGCGCCTCAGCGCGAGCCGGGGTGGGGGTGCGGGGGAGGGGATTAGCGTTCCGGCTGTCCCAGCTTGTCGATGACTTTCCGGTATAACGCCCGGGCAGCATTGTTTACCCGGGTCGGTGGCGTGGTCCAGGGTTTGGTGTCAGGCTCGGTGAAACGGTCTGCTGCTGCCGATTCCCCGAGTCGGCACAGGATACGTTCCCTGGGTAGCTGGGCGATGTAGGCTTCCGCTTTGGGTCGGCGGCGGTGTCCTGGTGTGAGCGGGAACCGGTTAATGATGATCCAGGCTTCGGGAAGTCGCTTCAGGTCTTTGATAGCCATCGGTGCGTCCTGGCCGCCGATGCCGCAGGGGATCAGGATCAAGTCGGCGGCTTTGGCGAGGATCTGGTCGAGGCCTGGACGGTTGCCGCCGCCGTCGATGACGCAGAGGCCTTCGCCGGTGCTTTTGGCCTTCTCCAGAACGGCATAGAGGCGTTTGGGGTCACGGCCGTCGAAGTAGTGGTACGGGCGGCCGTGGTGGATTTCCGGTTCCCGGTCATCGGTGTGGACCACCAGGGCGGGTTGACCGTGGAGAGCGGCGCCGTAGGCCAGGAGATGGGCCAGGGTGCTTTTGCCGGTGCCGCCCTTGGAACCGAAGAAGGCGACGATCCTCATGTTTTCCGGGCCTGGTCGATGAGTTCCCGAACGATCATAGAGGCGTCCCAGCGCTGGCCGGTTTCCAAAGTTCGCCTGGCTGCCTCCTCGATGAGCCATTGGTACTGCTCCTCGGGGAGCCGGAAACTGCAGGAACGCGGTTTGTGGAGGGTGGGAGGGCGACCAACCTTCCGGGCGATGGGCTCTTGACGATATCGGCTGGTTTCCTGTTCCAGTTCGCCTAGGTCGAAACCGAGTTGGGGGGTTTGTTTGGCCATGATTTGCAATACAATAGTTCATAACTACTGTATAAGATAACTACAGTAGTTATGAAATTAAGTCAAACAGAATGACAATAGGGTGTTCCATGTGGTTTTTGCGTTCCGCAGCATTGTTGCATAACTCCCCTGTATCAGCTGTCCAACGTGGTTCGATCACGCTGTGGATCGACGAGGCGATCTGCACGCGGTGGTATGCCAATGAACGAGTCGGCAAATCGGGGGCGCCGACGCTGTACTCGGATGGGATGATCCAGATGGAGTTGGATCTGGATCCGACTATCAAGCCCCAAGCTGTTGGGTCCCGTGTGATTATATTCCCCGAAGGAGTTATCCTTTGTTCCGGGCCAGAGACGTACTTTCCAGCCTGATTGAAGAGGCCAAAGCCTCACGACACAAGCCCTGATTCCAGAGGACATCATCATGGTCATCCGCCTCCACAAGAAAGCGCGCACCACCCCCGAAATCCGCCGGGAGATCCAGGCCTCCGACCTGCCGGCGACGGTGCTGGCCGAGAAATACGGGGTTCATCGTCACACCATCCGCAAATGGCG
>Ga0256839_1002386_pt1 | contig 20968 bp, 14 predicted proteins | sample 354166metaG_FD_185968 | JGI IMG/M metagenome (GOLD analysis project Ga0256839, IMG submission 185968) | Hydrothermal vent microbial communities from Mid Atlantic Ridge, Atlantic Ocean - 354-166 | ecosystem: Environmental > Aquatic > Marine > Hydrothermal vents | place: Atlantic Ocean: Mid... | reverse complement strand
CCCGCACGCACAAAAATGTCGTAGAGCGAAACACCGTCCACCTTGTAGTGGTGCAGTTGCTGCTCCACGTAAGTGGAAGCCGGCACCACGTAGGTATCGATCCGCACTTCCTGGCCTCTCAGAATCCGGGCGGCTGCAATGAAGTCTTCCAGCTTGCCGCCGGTGCAGCTACCGATATAGGCACGATCGAGCTTCGTGCCGGCCACTTCGGTGACGGTTGCCCGATTGTCGGGTCGGTGGGGTTTGGCCACCACTGGCTCCAGCCTCGAGACATCATAGACATACTCCGAGTGATAGCGGGCATCGGGATCGCTACGGAAGATTTCAAAAGGCGCATCTGTCCGTTCCCGCACATACGCGATAGTTTTCTCGTCGGGTGCGATGATGCCGCTCTTGCCCCCCGCCTCAATCGCCATGTTCGTCAACGTCATGCGTTCCTCGATCGACAGGTCGTAGACCGCCTCGCCGTCGAATTCCATGGCACGGTAGGTCGCCCCGTCAATCCCGATGTCCCCGATGATGGTCAGAATGAGATCTTTGGCCATCAGGTAAGGGGGCAGGCTACCTTCGAAGATGAAGCGCATGGTTTCGGGCACCTTGACCCAGATTTTGCCGGTGCCCATAATGAAGGCCGCGTCCGTATTCCCCACTCCGGTCGAGAAGAGCCCAAAGGCTCCTGAAGTGCACGTATGGCTATCGGTCCCGATCAGCACAATCCCCGGCCGATTGAACCCCTCCTCTGCCAGCGCCACATGACAGACGCCCTTGTAGCGGGCTGTGCCCACATCATAGTAATAGGGCAGCTCCTGCTCCCGCGCAAATTCACGCAAAATCTCAATATTGCGCCGGGCGTGCGGATCAGACGTGAAGATATAGTGATCCGGTAAAATGACTACCTTTTCTCGATCCCACACGCGGGCCTGCGGTCCAAATTCCCGCTTAAAGATTTCAATAGTGGGGGGGCCACACACGTCATGCGTCATCAGGATGTCGACGCTGATCCAGATGTTCTCACCCGGCGCGACGCGGTCGCGTCCGGCATGTCGGGCCAGAATTTTTTCAGTGATGGTCATCCCCATAGGTGTTCCTCAGATTTAGATTCAGGCAGCAGCACCGCCAAACGATTGCATAATTCCGGAACGGACGAACGAGACACTCTCGCGGTCGGCACGAAACAGTTCCAGTTGGTTGATGGCGTCCAGATACGCATTGGCCGAAGCGCGCAGTACATCGGTATGCTGCGCCACCCCTTTGAAGCGGCTGCCACTGAAGGCTATGACCACTGTCACTTCGCCCACTGCGTCGGCTCCTTCGGTGACCGAACGCAGTTCGTAACTGATCAGCTCGTGCGCCGCGCCCACTGCCTGGTCGATGGCTTTATAGACGGCGTTCACCGGACCATCACCAGTTGCTCGTTCACTCCGCAGCGTGCCGGTTGCCTGGTGGTAGAGCTGCACTTCGGCTTCAGGCGCCCGATGGGTCCCCGTAGCTACATGGAGCGCAATGAGCCGCCAGGGTGTGGCCTCATCTTCGGCAGGTTGGTCTTCAACCAGACGGCGCAGATCTTCGTCGAAGATTTCCTTCTTCAAGTCGGCCAGCGCCAGGAAACGTCGGTAGATCTCCTCCTTGCGCGCTTCTGGCAATTCAATGCCCAGTTTAGCCAGGCGGCTAAAGAGTCCATGACGTCCTGAATGGCGTCCCAGTCGAATTTGCTCGGGTTGCTGGCCGACATCCTCTGCCCGCATAATTTCGTAGGTATCGCGCCGCCGCAGAACGCCGTGCTGATGGATGCCTGCCTCGTGGCTAAAAGCGTTACGCCCCACAATAGCTTTATTGGGCGGCACGGGGAAGCCGGTTGCCAGCGACACCATCCGGCTGGTTTCCATTAGATACTGCGTTACAATGTTGATCTGTGGCTGGCCAAAGCGGCCGCTGCGCACTTTCAACGCCATAACAACTTCTTCAAGCGCTGCATTACCAGCCCGTTCTCCGATGCCATTAATCGTGCATTCGATCTGCCGCACGCCAGCCTGCACGGCTGCCAGCGAATTGGCTACGGCCAACCCAAGATCGTCATGGCAATGTGCAGAAAAGACAATGGAGGCAGGCGGCTGCACTCGACGGATTACTTCTCGAAACATCGCTGCGTACTCGTCCGGCACGCAGTAGCCCGTTGTATCTGGTAAGTTGATGGTCGTGGCGCCGGCTTCAATGGCGACCTGCACGACTTCCGCCAGGTAGCCTACGTCCGTGCGCCCGGCATCTTCGGCACTGAACTCTACGTCGTCGGTGAAGGTGCGCGCCAGGCGCACCGCCTCTTCGGTCAGGCGCAGGATCGTCTGGCGTTTTTCGGCCAGCGTGCGCCCGTACCGGGCCTCGCCGAACTTGGCATCGATGTGAATGTCGCTGGTGGCGATGAACGTATGGATGCGCGTGCGCTTGCCGGGCTTCAGCGCCTCGCCCGCTGCCCGGATGTCTTCTTCACGGGCACGTGCCAGCGCACAGATAACTGGCCCTTCTACCTCGGCAGCAATGCGCTGAACCGCTTCAAACTGGGCCGGTGATGAAATCGGAAAACCAGCCTCGATAACGTCCACGTGCAGCCGGGCCAGTTGATGGGCGATCCGCAGCTTTTCGTCGATGGTCATGGAAGCGCCCGGTGCTTGCTCGCCATCACGCAGCGTAGTGTCGAAGATGATGATGCGGTCATTCATGGCTGTTGGCAGAGTTAGGGACAGCAGGTTCGGTGGAGCCGCTTCGGTTACGTGGACGCGCCCGGCCGACCGGTAACCCGCGGCAACCAGTTACCGGCTTTCTTCCCTGGCCGGGCGCCTGCTAAGTCGCCGTCCCCCTCTACCAGCCTTTGCGGCTACGACCGATTCGTTCATACGTCCCGATTCGATCGGTTTATGGTGTTACCGGCGTTTGCTGTCGCACGTAGTTTGCAATGAACTGCCCGACGACTTCGGTCGAGACAGGCCTCTCGCCAGCCCAGCACAGGTCGGCCGTCTTGACCCCCTCAGCCAGGGCCGTCTCGACACCCCGGCGGATCGCCTGCGCTGCCGCTTCCTGTCCGAGCGTTTCCAGCAGCATCGCGGCCGACAGGATCGCCCCCAGTGGATTGGCCTTTCCCTGTCCGGCAAGGTCCGGTGCACTGCCGTGCACCGGCTCGAACAGGCCTACCCGCCTCCCGATGCTGGCCGACGGCAGCATGCCCAGCGATCCGGGCAACGTAGCGGCCAGATCCGAAAGGATATCCCCGAACAGGTTACCGGTAACCACTACGTCGAACCGACGCGGATCGCGCATTAGCTGCATGGCCGCATTGTCCACGTAATAGTGTTCCAGCTCCAGCTCAGGGAACTCTTCCCGGTGCACCTGAGCAACCACCTCGCGCCAGAGCTGGGACACTTCGAGTACGTTGGCTTTGTCTACCGACGCCACACGGCCCCGCCGACGTTTTGCCCACGTAAAAGCCACCCGGGCGATACGGGCCACCTCTTCGCGCGTGTAGCGCATCGTATTCCAGGCGCGTCGGTGATCTTGCCCGCGCGGTTCGCCAAAGTAGATACCGCCGGTCAGCTCGCGCACGATAAGCAGATCGGTCCCGGCCACGATGTTGCGTTTCAGCGGCGACGCCTCGGCCAATGCTTCGGGCACCTGCACGGGCCGCAGATTGGCATAAGCCCCAAGCGCCTTGCGCAGCCGCAACAGTCCGGCTTCGGGGCGCTGTGCCCGATCCAGATGGTCCCAGGAGGGGCCGCCCACAGCGCCCAGCAGCACCGCATCGGCCTGCAGGCAGGCCTGCTGCACCGGCGCGGGCAGGGGATCGCCCCGTGCGTCAATGGCGGCGCCGCCTACCGGATGGACCTCGGTGGTCATCCGAAAGCCAAAGGCTTCGGCGGCGGCCTCCAGCACGCGCACCGCCTCGCGCGTTACCTCCGGCCCGATGCCATCGCCGGGTAGCACAACGATATGGTAAGACGGTGGGCGCATCGTCCTCTCCCTCAGGCGGCTGGTGTTTCTTCAGGAACTTCTTTGGCCTGGAGCCAGCGCATCATCTGGCGCAGCTTGCGGCCGATCTGCTCAATGGGATGCTGACGCGTCTGCGCACGCTCGGCCCGCAATTGCTTTTCCCCCGACGCATACTCGGCAATCCATTCCCGCGCGAACTGCCCGGACTGAATCTCCTGCAAAATTTTTTTCATCTCCGCTTTCACCTGCGGGCCAATGATACGCGGCCCCCGCGTGTAGCCCCCGTACTCGGCCGTATCGCTGACCGCATGGTACATGTAGGAGATACCGCCTTCGTAATAGAGATCGACAATCAGCTTCAATTCGTGCAGGCATTCGAAGTAGGCCAGTTCTGGCGGATAGCCAGCCTCTACCAGCGTCTCGAAACCGGCTTTGATCAGCTCGGCCGATCCGCCGCAGAGCACGGCCTGCTCCCCGAACAGGTCGGTCTCGGTCTCATCCTTGAAGGTCGTTTCGATCACTCCGGCCCGTGTCCCCCCGATGGCGGCTGCATAGCTGAGCGCCAGCTCGCGCGCCTGCCCGGTCGCATTCTGAGCCACAGCCACCAGACAGGGCACGCCACTTCCTTCCTGATAGGTGCGCCGCACCAGACGACCGGGCGACTTGGGCGCCACCATGAACACGTCAATGTCAGCGGGCGGCTTGATCTGACCGTAATGGATATTGAACCCGTGCGCAAAAGCCAGCGCTTTTCCGGTCTGCAGGTGGGGCGCAATGTCGGTCTCGTAAACCTGCTTCTGATGCTGATCCGGAATCAACATCATGATCACGTCCGCCCATGCGGCCGCCTCCGCAACTGTGCGCACGGTCAGTCCCTGCGCCGAGGCCTGAGCGGCCGAGGCGGAACCCGGCCGAAGCCCTACCACCACCTCCACTCCGCTATCCCGCAGGTTCAGTGCATGCGCATGTCCCTGACTGCCAAAACCAACAACGGCGACTTTCTTCTGTCGGATCAGCGACAGATCGGCATCATAGATGACGTTCATGGCCTCTGGATTTTTAGCGTTCAGCGGATAGTTTCAGCACAGGATCTTCGTGGGTAAGCCAGCTTCCGGAAGAACGCCGCATGGCTACCCGGCCACTCCGGGCCACCTCCAGAATGCCATGCGGCTTCATCAGCTTGATGAAGGCTTCAATCTTTGAGGTCGGACCGGTCAGCTCGAAGGTCATCGTGTTGGGCGTAATGTCGACGACCTTGCCCCGAAAGATTTCGGCTGTATCCATGATGGCCGCCCGCGTTTCGTTCGTGTAGCTCACTTTGAGCAAACACAGCTCGCGCTCAACAAACGAGCTACCGCTCAAATCCTCCACGTGCAATGTGTCGATCAACCGGTCGAGCTGGCGCAGCACCTGTCCGATGATCCGGTCGTTGCCCGTGGTGACGATCGTCATGCGCGAGACCGTCGGATCATCCGTTTCGCCAACGGTTACGCTCTCCAGGTTGAATCCCCGGGCGGAAAACAGATTGACTACTCGGATCAGGGCACCAATGGTGTTTTCAAGAAGCACGGTGATCGTGTGTCGATGCACCTGCTCCGGCTCGTCTGGCAGAATCGGCTCGCCAGCCTTCCGCCTGCGCAGAATCTGCTGCGGGGTCAGGGTAGGCATTTCCGTCTGCATGGCGTTCTCAGACAAAGGCGTTAGGGGTGAGACGCTTGGTGATCATTTCGCTGGTTGATGCACCCGCTGGAACCATGGGAAAGACCATCTCCTCTTTTACCACCTGAAAGTCGATCACCACAGGGCGATCGTTCACCTTCCAGGCCTCTTCCAGCACGGCGTCGACCTCTTCGGGCCGGGTGGCCCGCAGGCCCACGCAGTGGAAGGCTTCGGCCAGTTCGACAAAGTCCGGGTTCGTATCGGACAGATCCGTGTGACTGAACCGATGCTCGTGGAACAGCTCCTGCCACTGCCGAACCATGCCCAGGAAGTTGTTGTTGATCACGGCCACCTTGATGGGTAGGCGATGCGCTGCCGCTACGCCCAGCTCCTGGGCATTCATCACAAAGCCGCCGTCGCCACTGATGCAGACGATCGGCCAGTCGCTGCGCCCGCGCAACCCGAAGGCTGCCCCGATGGCGGCGGGCAGCGCAAAGCCCATGGTGCCCAGCCCGCCCGAGGTGATGTGCGTGCGCGGATGCAGAAAGCGGAAGTACTGTGCCGTCCACATCTGGTGCTGCCCTACATCCGACACCACCACGGCATGGCCACCGGTTTTCGCTCGAATACGCTCAATGACGTATTGCGCCCGCAGCTTGCCATCATGCGTCTCATAGGTGAGTGGACACTCGGCACGCCACTGTTCAATCTCTGCCAGCCACGCTTTCGTGTCTTTGGGCGCTACCAGGGGCAGCAACTGCTCCAGCACCGCCCGCACGTCGCCTACGATCGCACAGTCGGCTGGGACGTTCTTTGAAATGCAGGCGGGATCAATGTCGATGTGAATGACCTTCGCATGCGGAGCCCAAGTATCGACGCGCCCGGTTACCCGATCGTCAAACCGCGCGCCCACTGCAATAATCAGGTCGGCGTGCTGCACGGCCTGGTTGGCGTACCAGGTGCCGTGCATACCCAGCATGCCCAGCGACAGCGGATCGTCTTCTGGAAAGGCCCCCAGTCCGTGTAACGTGGTGGTGACCGGAATCCGTGCTTTGCGTGCCAGCCGGGTCAGCAGTTCGGCTGCATTTGCATTGATCGTTCCTCCACCTACGTAAAGCAGCGGACGCCGAGATGCGGCGATCATCTCCGCTGCTTCTCGGATGCGCTCTGGATCCGGCGGTCCCGGCAGCTTATAGCCCCGCAGGTGTACCTCCTCGGGATAAGTAAACGGTGCTCTGGACAACAGCACATCTTTGGGCAGATCGACCACGACAGGTCCCGGGCGCCCCGTGCGTGCGATATGGTAGGCGGCCTTGATCGTCCAGGCCAGATCGCGCACGTCACGCACCAGGAAGCTGTGCTTCGTGATCGAGCGCGTAATGCCGATCGTGTCGGTTTCCTGAAAGGCGTCATTACCGATCAGCTTGGTCGGTACCTGGCCCGTAAAGACCACAAGGGGCACCGAATCCATGTAGGCGTCGGCAATACCCGTTACCGTGTTGGTGGCTCCCGGTCCACTGGTGACCAGTACCGTACCGACACGTCCTGTGGCCTTGGCATAGCCTTCGGCCATGTGGGTGCCTCCCTGCTCGTGCCGCACAAGAATGTGCTGAAAGCGTGGCTTGAGACGGGCGATTTCGTCGTAAATGTGAATTACGGCGCCACCCGGATGCCCAAACACCACTTCGACGCCTTCCGCTTCCAGCGCTCGGACAAAAATTTCTGCTCCCGTTACAGGCTCGGCCGTGACCTTTGCAGACGGGTCCTCGGCATTCAGCGCCGAACGAACAGCACGGACCAGCGGTATCGTGTCGGTACGCATGGCTACCTCACAGGCTTGGACGGTATGATGGTTATGGCTTGTTTACTGGCTTTTGCTTCTGGCTCCGGGGTCAATCCCCCGGCCTTTAGCTCTCTTAGAACCGTCGCGCCTGTGAAGTGCCAAGGGATTGACCGCCGTACGCCTTAGCCAATAAGGCTAATAAGGAGTACGAGCAGGCTAAGAAGAAGCAGCGGCAGCACCCGAAGTCGGAGGCCGCGCCACCGAATCGCCTGCTGTACCCACGCGGTCATCCCTTGCTCAATGGGATGGGTCCACGACGCCACCTCCGCGGTTACCGTACCGCGGCTTCGCATCACTCCAAGCTGGTGGCGTCTGGGCAACATACAATGGTATCTTCCTGCGTGTAACGTGCGCCCTAATTAACACGCAAAATGCCCGTATGTCAACCTTCATCCTCATGCCTCAGAGATGCCTGTATTCACAGGATTGGTAGCGCTTCCTTTCTAAATATTTAAGAAAGAACCAGATATATTTTTTTCTTATTTTGAGTATGGATGCGCTTCCACATTAAAATAAAGGAATTTTACATAGATTACCTTCAAAACAAAGATGTTTATTTCTTCTATCATTCTTCACAAAAGGCTCAATGCTGCCAGAAAGCGCGCGTTGCCAGGATCAGCACCGTAAAGATCTCCAGTCGTCCGATCATCATCAGCAATGCCAGCACCCACTTGGCCAGTGCTGGCAGGTGCGCATAATTTTCGGCAGGTCCCATGGTGCCAAATGCCGGCCCAATATTCCCCAGACAGGATAATGCGGCCCCAAAGGCACTCAGCAGATCCACCCCTAATGCGCTCAGTGCCAGGGTGCCCAGTGCCAACAGGCCAAAGTACAGCACAAAAAAAGACAGCACATTACGCACCACCTCGTCGCTGACCATACGGCCGTTCAGCCGGACAGGCACAATAGCACGGGGATGCACCAACTGCTTCAATTCCCGAAAGGAATTTTTGAACAGGAGCACATGGCGCACTACCTTAATGCCTCCCCCTGTTGAACCGGCCATGCCGCCTACAAAAAACAGCAGAAACAGGATACCTACCGCCAGCGGAGACCACTGTTCATAATCGGCCGTACCAAAACCTGTTGTCGTAATGATGGAGACAACCTGAAAGGCGCCATGCCGAAGTGCATCGCTCAGGGCCGGATAGCTCTGGTAAGTTCCTTCAGGCTGCAAAGGCGCCCAGATGCCCAGTGTAACCAATCCGGTGGCGATGACAATGACCAGCAGATAAACACGGAGTTCGGTATTCTGTACCACTGGCCGCCATTGCCCATGCAGGAGGTGATAGTGCAACGCAAAGTTGGCCCCGGCCAGCAACATGAATACGATAATGACCCATTCCACATAGGCAGATCCGAATTGCCCCACCGAGCCATTTTTTGTAGAAAAGCCGCCTGTTGCCATCGTAGCAAAGGCATGATTGACGGCATCGAACCAGTCCATGACCGGTAGCAGGAGCACTACCTCCAGGGCGGTAATGCCTACATAAATCAGCCACAGACGGCGGGCCGTCTCACGAACGCGGGGCGTCAGCTTGTCGGCCGTTGGGCCGGGCACTTCTGCTTTGAAGAGTTGCATTCCGCCAACACCCAGAATGGGTAGAATGGCCAGCGTCAGTACAATAATGCCCATCCCGCCCAACCAGTGTGTCAGACTTCGCCAGAACAGATAGGCGCGGGGCAACGACTCGATTGTCGGCGTGCGCTCTCCCCCCAGGATTGTGGCTCCTGTCGTGGTAAAGCCACTCATGGTTTCAAAAAAGGCGTCCGTGTAGGAAAGCACTGCGCCCAGCACAAATGGAAGAGCTCCGAAAAGGGAAAGGACCAGCCAGGCCAGCGCGACGATGGCAAATCCCTCGCGAACACCCGGTTCGTGCGGACGGCGCCCTCCAAGCACCCAGAGCACACCGCCCGTACTGCCCGCCAGTAGTGCCGAAAGCACAAACGGGGCCCACACCGCCTCTCCATAGAGCAGCGCAATCCCCGCCGGCACCAACAGCGCAACGGCCAGAAATCCCAGCAAAGCACCCAGCGTGGTGGCCAGTGCGCGTAGATTCAGTACCATGGTTCAACGGTTGTCAAACAGCCGCTCTACCTCGGCCAATTGGTCGGGCACAACGAACACGATGGCCCGATCACCTGCCTGAATTTGCGTCTCGCCTGTGGCGATCTCGACCTGGCCATTACGCAATAGCGCTCCGATCAGCACCCCGCGCGGAAGCCTCAACGCTTTGAGGGGCTTGCGTATGATGGGAGCTCGCGGCTTCGCTTCGATCTCCAGAATCTCGGCGTTCAATCCATACACGGTAGCCACACTGAGCACGTGCCGCCCCCGCAGAAAGCGCAGGATTTCACGTGAGACAGCCAGCTTCTGGCTGACTGCTGCGTCCAGCCCGATCGTCTGGCTGATAGGCACATAAGCTGTCTTCGACAGCAGCGCCACAGTCTTACGCACACCCAGATGTTTGGCCATCAGACAGGTAACCAGATTCGATTCTTCGTCATCGGTAACGGCCACAAAAGCATCCATCTCGCGTAGCCCTTCGGCTACCAGCAGGTCAATGTCCGTAACGTCGCCGTGCAGTACCAGCACGTGTTCCAATTCCCCTGCGAGCTTTTCGGCCTGTTCACGGTCCGGCTCAATCAGCTTGATCTGACGGCCTTTTTCACCGCCGAATTGCCGGGCAACATGCGCACCGACTTTTGTGCCTCCCAGAATCATGATGCGCTGCATGGGCGCCTCCCGCTTGCCCAGTGCCCGTGCAATCACCGGGATCTCATCGGGACGCGCCAGTACAAAAATCTGATCGTTACGCTGCAGGCGCTCGTCGCCATGGGGGAGAATGGTTCGGAAACCTCGACCAATGGCCATTACGCGGAACCGCACAGGAGCCAGTTCGGTGGCCAGCTCCCGAAGCGATCGTCCCAGAACAGGCGCTTCGGGGTCCAATCGCATACCAACCAGTTGCAGACGCCCCTCGCAGAAGTTGAGCACATCGGTGGCACCGGCCCGACGGATCAGGCGGACGATCTCAGCCGCTGTACTTTCTTCAGGATGGATCAGCAGGTCGATGCCCAGCTCCCTGGCCTGCAGCACCGACTCGGCGCGTCCCAGCACGTCGGAGCGCACGCGAGCTACCGTTGTCTCCACACCCAGTCGATCGGCAATCATGCAGGCGATCAGGTTCACCTCGTCAATGGCGGTCACAGCGATCAGCATATCGGCTTCACGGATACCGGCCGCCTCCAGCGTATGGATGGAAGTGCCACTGCCCGACACGGTAAGCACATCCAGGCGCTGGGCGACCTGTTCCAGTACGGTCGGATCCGTATCGACCACCACGACGTCATGCTGCTCCAGCGATAGCGTACGGGCTACATCAAACCCAACCTCGCCGGCTCCAATGATTACCACACGCATAGGCTATGCTTCGGGGCCATTTGCAGGATGCGCCTCCGACGCCAGCGGCAAGCGTAGCCAGAACGTTGTCCCGACACCTTCTTCCGACTCAAAACCAATGGTGCCCTGCAGGTCCAGCACGCATTGTCGTACAATCGCCAGCCCCAGCCCACTACCTCCCGTCTTTGTGGAAAAATTTGGCTCAAAGATTCTGGCGCGCAACGCTTCCGGGATGCCGCGTCCGTTGTCTTCCACGGTGCTGTAGGCCAGGCGGCGCCCGGATGCTTCGACTTCCAGGCGCGTGGTAACCCGCACCCATCCCGGGCGTTCCGGCACCAAGGCTTGCAGGGCGTTTTTGATCAGGTTGATATAGACGCGCCGCAGTTCCTCGCGATCGGCCGCTACGATCAGAGGCGCCGGATGCAAAGCCAGTTCGATCGGGTGGCTGGCTTCTGCCTCCATGAGTCGGACGGCTTCCCGAATCACCTCGTTCAGATCGACCTGTGCTACACGTCGGGTCGGAAGACGGGCCAGCGTTGAAAAATCCGCGGCAATATGGGCCAGTGTGTCAATTTGTTCGATCAGCGTTGTGGTGACGCGCTCAAACAGCGCAGCAAATTTTTCTGGGTCCTCGTGTCGCGCAAAGGCGCGCCGCAGGTGTTGCACCGAGAGCTTCATGGGCGTCAGGGGATTTTTAATCTCATGGGCCACCTGTCGTGCCATTTCACGCCAGGCCAGTTCGCGTTCCTGTCGGGCAAGCCGTTCCCGGCTTTCGGCCAGTTGCCGGAGCATCCAGTTAAAGGTGCGGGCCAGGGCGCCCAGCTCGTCACGCGACTCAACCGGAAGCAACCGATCCAGCTCACCGCGCGCCACAGCCTGCATACCCTCACGTAGGCGAGCCAACGGGCGCACCAGCGCTCGGGCCACCAGCCAGGCCGTCAGCAGTACCAGAAACATCAGCAGCAGCAAAGCCCCGAACAGATAAGCCATCGTACGGGCCCGTTCCTCTTCCAGTCGTTCCTGTTCGGGCAGCGCGGGAACGGCCACCACATAGCGCGGGCGTCCTTCTTCGTCAAGCAGGGCCCGATAACCTGTCCAGTAGGCAAAGGTACCCAGTCGCTCCGGAACAAAAGCCGACCGTTGCGCCCGGCAATACAGGGCTTCATAAGCCGCAATCGGCATCAGCGGCTCGATCAGGCGCTCGCGCACCAGCCGGGGACGTGTGGTTGCAACGAGTTGCCCGCCCCGGTACAGCTGCAGATCCAACTCGACACGTCGGGCAATCGAGTCCAGCGGAACGCGATCCAGCACCTGATAAGGCAGCTCTCCGGGTTGGGCTATAGCGGTCAGCGTGCGTTCAACACGGTCCAGATACTGACGCAGCCAAGCCTGTACTGCCCGCCGGCTTTCAGCTTCCAGAACGCGCACGCCAGCCCATCCAACTACAACGACCGCTATGAATCCCACGCCGACCAGCGCATTCAAGACGCGATCCTGAAACTGTGCCTCAGGCAGCGGGAGCCAGCCTTTCTGCCAGCGATACACCAGCCCACCGAAGTATACGGCCAGCATCAGGAGCAGACCGGTTAGCGTCAGGCGAAGCAGATAGTACAGGTGGTCAAAAAGTGACAGGGCTGGAATGCGGGCGGCATGTACGGTGGCCGCGGTTGCATCGACCCGGCGATAGCAGCTCAAATAGGTGTGTGCGTTTTCGGTTTCATAACGCCACAGCACCGACTGTTGTCGAAGTTGGCGCATCACTTCCGGATCCAGTCGGTAACGCACAAAGGCCTGCCCCTGGCTACGCACCAGCACGCCGTCGCGAAACTCGGCCAGCGAAAGGCCTTCCTGGATCGTTCCGGCAAAGCTGGCAGGCACAAGTACCCGGGGAAATGGCGTTTCGGCTCCGTAAAGTGGACTCACCGGTGCTGTCCATACCACAACCCAACCGGCCAACTGCCCATCGCTATGCTGCACCGGTGCAAGTCCAGCATATAACCGTCCGCTCAGTTGTGTAATAAAGGCCCCCTGCGCTCCAGATTGGTGGAATCGCTGCCACAGCTCTTCCAATTCAGGGAGCTCCTGATCCTGTGGCACTGCCCCGGAAGTAGTCGGGCTGCCTTCGTAACGTCCAACCGGCCGTTGTGCGCGATCGAACAAGAATAGCGTTACCCCGTAGTTCCCGGTCAGGGAAAACAGCAGCGAGCCCCGCAATCGCGCATTCATCAATGAATCCAAACGGGGAGCCGCCGGGACTCCGGTCAGAAGCGTGGCCAGCAGGCTATCGGAAGCCAGCTCCTGCAGCGTCTGTTCGATCGCAAACACAAGCCGAGGGTCCTGGCCCTGTCCGAATTGCTCAAGAGCACGTTCTATCTGCATGCGGCGCTGCCCATCCAATGCGGTATACAGTATAGGATAGAGTAACAGACTGAATACAAAAGGCACCGGCAACAGCGTGCGAAGCGTCAGCCAGCGTCCGGCCTGTGGCCACCGAATGTCCCTGCACGAAGCAGCCAGCCCGATGCCGACGAACACCAGAGCCACCGGGAACGGCACCAGTCGGTCGAGCGGCCAGAGGGCATAGGAGCTCCCCACAATAGCGAGTGTAAGTCCGCCGACCAGCCCTAACTGGCTGCGCAGCGTGACGGGTCCACAACCCCCCAACCAGCGGCTCCCGCGTCCCAACGCTTCCAGCAGGATCAGTAATGCCAGCAGTAGGATCAGCAGCGCCGACCACACCAGCAAGATAAGTCGGGGGGGAAACAGTCCAGTCCGCGTCAGATAGTCGAGCGTGCTGTCAAACACACTATGCCGCACGAACAGCCCCAGCAGAAGTACGAGCCCCAGCATGGCACCGGCTACTGCCAGCCGAACGCTGACGGCACGGAGCGCAGGGGCCGGCGTAGCGGGCCTTTGTCGGACGCATTCGACAACAACCCGGCGTACGCCCAGTGCAAACCCCAGCGCAAAAAGCGCGGTCAGCAACAGGTCACCGATCGACCGCATCATCCCCCCTCCAAAAGCCGAGGCCAGGTGGGCAGGATCAAACAGCGGAGCCAGCGGGGTGCGCCCGCGCTGCCAGCGATTGGGCACATCCAGAGCAAGGAGTAGATAGCGCCCCCCCCACCACGCCAGTCCCATCAACACAGCACGTCCCAGCAGGTGGTACGGCCGTGTGCGGGCCGCCCATACCCATCTGCCCAGTCCGATCAATCCCCACACAAGCAGTGCCGTTGCCCACAACGCCAGGAAGTGATCGATCCGTCGCGCGGCATCCCGCAGTACCCGGGCGGCTGAAGGAACGCCCAACAAAAGCGTGCCCAGTTGGCCGTCCAGCGCCTGGAGAGCGTAGGCAGCCTGTCCCTCCAGAAAGACTGCCTGGCCGGGCGGCAGGATCTGGACAGTTACTCCGAGCTCGCGCTCCCACAAGCGCAACCGGTTGTAGGTGTCGAGATAGACGTTCTCGACAGGCATCTGCCAGCGCAACACGTCCAGCACACGCACAGCGCCGATTGCCTGTCCCAGTGAATCGACCACCGGATGCCAGAGGCTAAGGGCCAGGCGCCAGGGAGGATCGTCCACCAGCTCAACCTGCACCTGTTGCAGAAAGGTCTCTGTGTTAGGAATCGTCCCTACCGGCATGCTCAGTCCAATCCACGCCACCCGTTGGGGCACCACATCATACACTTCAATGCCCATGCGTTCGGACAGGGGCTGACGGGCCAGCAGAGCCACCAGGGCTTCCGGACAAACGCGGGCATTTTGCTGGCGGCGCGTTTGCAATGCGGTCCGGACCATCGGGTGTTGCGCCAGCCGTTGTGCCAGAACCAGCAACCGGTGCTGGCGTGCCTGCAGCTCGGCGTCGATGCGGGCAGCTATCCGATCCAGCTGCGCCTGCCGTGCTGTTTCCACATGACGGGCCAGCCAGGCCAGGCGCACCACGCGAAACGCACCGGTACCCAGCAGGAGCGCCAGCAGCAGCAGGCCAACCTGCAGGTAGCGACGAGCCCTTCGATGGACGGGCGGCGTATGCATCATGCCAGTTGCTCCGCTACCGCTTCGGGCGGCCAGCCATCACTCGCAGTTCCTGGAGCTTCCAGGTATCCGATTCGCGATGCAACCGCATATACACGCGAAAAGGGGCGGCTGCCTGTGCGTACCAGTACCGTCCTACCAGAAACCGATGGGGGTCCAGTAGCCGATCTTCGTCCAGCTCAACACGCAACGGCGGGTAAGCCTGAAAGAAATCCATCAACACGTAGCGGGCCTGCATGCGGCTGTAGAGCTGACCGCGTCCCAGCAGAGCCAGCTCCACCTGTGCCGGCGCCTGCTCCAGCAATCGGGCGGCATCTCCCCGCGCCAGTGCCTCGACCAGCACCCGGCGTAGCGAATCAACGGGCTGCGTCCTGCCCGGAATCGCCCCGACCAGCCACAACATCAGGAGCGTGGGCCAGAGCCATCGAGCCTGCCAGCACGCGCCGGTCGCTGTCAAACATTTGCCCCACATATCGATCAGCTACACCAGTCGGTAAGGAATTTTCTCTGCGCCGTGAAAAACGGCCAGTATTGCCTCAGCACAGGCTCGCGCCATGGCCGTACGCGCTTCAACGGTCGCGCTGCCCAGGTGCGGAGCCAGGACAACCCGATCACTGCGCAACAACGCCGGATGCACCTGCGGCTCATGCTCAAACACATCGAGTGCTGCTCCGGCAATCTGTCCGTTTTCCAGCGCTTCAACCAACGCCGCTTCCTCCACAATAGGCCCTCGGGCGGTATTCACCAGGACGGCCGTCGGTTTCATCTTCGCAAAGGCAGCGCGATCGAACAGGTGATAGCTCTCTTTATTGAGCGGACAGTGTATGGAAATCACGTCACTAATGCGAAGCAGCTCATCAAACGATACATAGCGGGCACAGCTCTGGCGCTCGACCGTCGGGTTGGCCGGTTGTCGATTGTAATAGACAACGCGCATGCCAAATCCCAGCGCCCGCCGTGCCACGGCACTGCCAATGCGTCCGAGGCCTACGATACCCAGCACTTTATCCCGGAGATCATATCCCAGCAGTAGTTTCGTTTCCCAGCGTTTAAAATGTCCCTCCCGCACGTAGCGATCCGCCTCCCGTACCCGGCGCACCAATGCCAGCAACAACGCGAACGTAAAGTCGGCCGTGGCATCGGTCAGTACCCCGGGTGTGTGCGTAACCACGATACCGCGCTGCCGGGCGGCTTCGAGGTCGATGTTTTCATAACCTACCGCATGCTGTGCTACAATGCGAAGCTTCGGACAGGAAGCCAGCACCCGGGCGGTTATCGGATCGGTTGGCATGGTAATCAGAGCATCGGCTTCCCGGGCCGCCGCTATCAGCGCGTCTTCATCCAGAGGATACTCGGGATCTGGATCGAGCACGTCTACCTGATGGCCTGCTTCGAACAGCGGTCGGAGTCCTTCTTCGAGAACGGGTCGCGTAACAACAATGTGCGCCATAAGCCTGTGCGGATTCAAATGGTGGGAAATTACTTCAGCCAGATACGGGTAACGCCGGGACCACCCTGCTCCCACGGGGCATCTTCGAAACGCGCCACTTCGGGGCGGCCCTGGAGGTAGGTTCGGATTGCTTGTCGCAGCGCACCGGTGCCTTTGCCATGCAACACTTCTACCTCCTGCACCCCGCTGGCAACGGCTTCGTCGATCAGCCGCTCGACGGCCTGGAGCGCTTCGTCCACCCGGTAGCCCCGCACATCGATGCGCGTGCGGGCCTGCAGCGCCGGCAGCGACGTCGGGGCCGTCGTTCGCTTCTGGGCACGCCGGGCGGCCCGGTTCAGCCGACGCAGCCGACTGATTGGCACGCGCATCTTCAGAGAACCCACGGCAATTACCGCTTCATCGTCTCTCAGGGCCAGCACTTCGGCCGGAGCTCCTCCCTCGTCGAGCACCACCTGGTCTCCCACTGCCAGCGTTGGCCGCGGTTCATCGGTATCCGATGGTCGAGGACGCGCTTTACGCCGTTGCTCGCGCACGCGCTGCCGGAAGCGTTCCAACGCTTCCCGCGCTGCCCGCGTCGCTGTCCGCTCGGCCTGCGCCTCTTTGATTTCCCGAATGGTGCGCTCAATCCGTGCATTGGCTTCACGGAGTAACTGTTCGGCCTCTTCCAGCGCACGCTGCCGGATTGCCTCGGTTTCGGCTTCAAGCTGGGCTCGGCGTTCTTCGTACGTGCGCCGAAGTTGCGCCAGTTGTTGCTGTTCCTCGCTCAACGCTGCCAGCCGGTCTTCCAGCTCCTGGCTGCGTGCTTCCAGCGTGCGAATCAACGCCTCCAGCGCCACCTGCTGCCGGCCCACCAGGGCCTGTGCCCGCACCAGCACCGGCTCAGGAATACCCATGCGCCGGGCAATCTCGAAGGCATACGACGAACCTGGCACCCCGATCTGAAAACGATAGGTGGGACTGAGCGTGGCCTGGTCGAACTGCATGGAGCCGTTTTCGACACCCTCGGTCTGGTAGGCAAAAACCTTGAGGGCCCCGTGATGGGTGGTTGCAATGGTGCGTGCTCCGCGTCGGGTCAGCGCTTCAAGGATAGCCTGCGCCAGCGCAGCACCTTCATCCGGATCGGTCCCGGTTCCAGCTTCGTCGATCAGAATGAGCGTACGTGCATCCGCATGCGCCAGCATGTAGGCCATGTGGGTCATGTGAGCGCTGAAGGTCGAAAGATCGGCTTCAACCGATTGCTCGTCGCCAATGTCGATCAAAAGCTGTTCGAACAGGGAGATGTGCGAAGAGGGATCAGCCGGAACAGGCAGCCCGCAGGCCAGCATAAGCACAAGCAGACCAACAGTCTTCATGGCGACTGTTTTGCCGCCTGCATTCGGGCCTGTGATAATGAGCGTATGGTACGTGCGCCCGAGTGTCAGATCGAGGGGCACCACCTCACGCGCCTCGCCCGTGGTCTCCCGCAGTCGTTGGAAGTGAAGCACCAGTACCGGGTTGCGGGCTGCTTTCAGATCAATCACCCCATCGTCGGCCACCTCAGGCACATGGGCCTCCAGCAACTCGGCCAGCCGTGCTTTGGCCTGCAGCAGGTCGAAGTGTCCCAGTACTTCCAGCGATGCCTTCAGCGCCGCGAGGTGTGGACGCAGCCAGCCGGTAGCTTCGCGCAGGATGCGGTCGATCTCGCGTTGTTCGGCCAGCTCAAGCTCTCGTACCGCGTTATTCAACTCCAGGCAGGAGGCCGGCTCGATGTAGACGGTCTGTCCCGAAGCCGAGGTGTCGTGCACAAATCCCGGCACTTTGCGACGCGCTTCGACGCGTACCGGGATCACCATGCGCCCGTTTCGAATGGTAGGCTGCTCTTCGGTGGCGTAACCCTGACGAATAGCATCCCGGAGCGCCTCAAGGAGCGCTTCTCGCAGGCGCTGACGCTGCAACGCAAGCTGACGGCGCAGTCGCCTCAGTTCAGGTGAGGCCTCATCGCGCACCTGCCCGTCTTCATCTACCACCGCAGCCAGACGTTGCTCCAGTTCCGGCAGGGGCGTCAGGCGCTCGGCCAGCGTGGCCAGTGCCGGATACTTTCCTCGTCGTTCCCGAAAATAACGGGCCAGCAGCCGAACAGTCACCAGCACACGCCGAATGGCCTCCAGCGCCTCGCCTTCCAGCCGGGCTCCCTCAGGTGCTGCCTGCGTCAGCCAGGGGCGCAGATCGAGCAGGTTCTCAAGCGGAACCGGATCATCAAAGCGCAGCGCCTGCTGCAATTCCTCTACGCGTGCCAGTTCCGTCTTTACCGCTGTCAGGTCACGCAGCGGACGCAGCGCGGCGACGGCCTCAGCGCCCAGTGCACTGCGCGTCTGCGCCTTCAGCGTCTCGCGCACCACGTCGAAGCCCAGCCGCGTCTCAAGCGTCTCGGGATAGCAGCGCAGCGTTGCGCCATCATGGATCATTGCACCGTGGAATGATCGCCAATGTTAAGCCGCTGCGGTCGCATGAGCACCGCCGCATGCTGGCCCACCAGCGAATCGGCCAGCACGACGCCTTCAACGCGCGCATGGGCAAACAGGATGCTGTCACGCACCACCGAACGACGCACTTCAGCCCCGGCTTCAATCGATACGTTTGGTCCCACCACAGAATCGACCACACGAGCCCCCGGTCCCACATACACTGGCTCATAAAGAATGCTGTTTTCCACAATGCCCTGGTGCAGCGTGTCGCGCTCTTTATGCAAAAAGTAGCGCGTTGTCTCCATGAGCGCCTCAATAGTGCCACAGTCGAGCCACTCGGTGACCGTAGCTGTTTTGAAGACATAGCCATCTTTCAGCATGTGGTCAAAAGCATCCGTCAGCTGAAACTCACCCCCGTGGCCTCGCACGTTTTCGTCAATGAGCTGTTGAATATAACGGCGCAGGATGCCCAGATCTCGCACATAATAGATGCCGATCAGCGCTTCGTAGGAGATAGGCTCCGACGGTTTTTCGACCAGGGCCACCACCCGATCTCCTTCCCGCACCGCAACCCCAAAACGCCGTGGATCCTCCACTTCTTTGACCCACATCACCACATCGGCGGCTTCCAGATCGACACCTAGTTCCATCTCAAAGAGGGTGTCAGCAAATACCACGATGCCCTCCCCTTCGAGATGGTCGCCCGCGCAATAGACGGCATGCGCCGTCCCCTCAGCCACAGGTTGCACGGCAAAATGGGCTTCCATGTGATGCCGTGCGCAGATGTCTCGCAGCTTTGCGCGAATGTCCTCTCCAAAGTCCGGTCCCAGTACAAAAACCCCTGTGTCCAGATGACGGGGAAGCACGCGGTTGAACGTGTCCACAATGCGTTCGACCATACTTTTGCCCTTAACCGGCAGAAGCGGCTTCGGCGTTACATGCGAATGTGGACGTACGCGCGTCCCGCGACCGGCCATAGGAATGATCAGCTTCATGGTCTTCCTGGGTGTTTACGGTGATGCGCATGCTCTGGCCAGAAAGATAGGACACCACGCAGTAGAATGCGCGACCTCGGTACTTTCCTATTGTAGGTTGCCGCGCAAAATATTCGGCTTTTCTGATGAACGCTGTCGTCTGGCACCGAACTTGATGGCGGTCCGGCCGTACGCTTCATTTGGAATGATTGCTTCAGGCACCATGCGGCGTATCGTTTATGTGCTGTTGGTCCTCTCACCGGCTTTAGCCGGTGGTGCCCGGTTGAGCAACACGGAGAAAGGGGCGGCCATTGGCGCCGGCGCCGTCGTAGGGAGCGCTGTCGGAAAGGCAACGGGCAACACAGCCCGCCGCGCCATCCGGGGTGCCATCGTAAGCGGCACGGCAGGCGCGATCATCGGGCAGCGCATGGATCGCCAAGCCACCGAAATGCAACAGGAGCTACCGGACGCCCGCATTGAGCGCGTGGGAGAAGGCATGCTGGTCACCTTCGACGCGGGCATTTTGTTCGACTTCGACTCGGCCACGCTACGTCCAGAGGCACGCGAAAAACTTCGCCGCCTGGCCAAAAGCCTGAAAAAGTACCCTGAAACTGACGTGTTCATTGTGGGTCATACCAATAGCACTGGCCCAGAAGCATACAACCAGCGTCTTTCAGAACAACGTGCCAAAGCAGCCGCCGCTTTTCTGATGCAGCAGGGCATCCGGCCCAGCCGCATCCGCACCATGGGAAAAAGCAAAACCGAACCCACTGCGCCCAACGACACGGAAGCAGCGCGCCGCTTAACCGCCGCGTCGAAATTGCGATTTTTACCAGTGAGGCTTACCGCAAAGAAGTGCAACAGTCGTACTGAGTCGCCATGGACAAACCGTTCCCGCTCTCACAGACCGACGGCCATGCGCGTCACCCGCTGAGTAAACTGTCTGAAGCGGAAGCATGGGCCTGGCAACAGCGCCAGATCAAAGATCTCTGGCGCATTTTCCGGATCATGTCGGAGTTCGTCGAAGGCTTCGAGACGCTCTCGCGTATCGGTCCGTGCGTGTCGATCTTTGGATCAGCTCGCACGCCGCGTGGCCACCGGTATTATCAGATGGCCGAAGCGGTCGGCCGCTGCCTGGTCGAACACGGCTTCGGCGTAATCACCGGCGGCGGACCCGGTATCATG
>Ga0256839_1002385_pt1 | contig 20980 bp, 12 predicted proteins | sample 354166metaG_FD_185968 | JGI IMG/M metagenome (GOLD analysis project Ga0256839, IMG submission 185968) | Hydrothermal vent microbial communities from Mid Atlantic Ridge, Atlantic Ocean - 354-166 | ecosystem: Environmental > Aquatic > Marine > Hydrothermal vents | place: Atlantic Ocean: Mid... | reverse complement strand
GTTTGGGCATCGTCGGATATGGTTTGTTCTCCTATGCCATGGCCTGGGTGTTGTTGTTCGCCTTGGCGCAGCTCGGGCTCGCCCAGCTCGCCCTGCGGGAGACCGCCCGGTCCCTGGAGGTGGGGGATTTTGCGGCGCTGCGCGGGATCTGGAGCTGGTCGGCGGCGGTGTTGGGGGGCTACGGCCTGTCGGTGCTGACGATCGCATGGGCGATCGCCGCCTTCGGCGACGGCGTCGAGGCGCGCATGATGGCCGCGGCGCTGTGGATCGTCCCCCTGCTCGGCCTGTGTTACCTGGCGGGAGCGGTGCTGCGCGCGCTCGGCCGTTTGGCATGGGGGCAGATGGTCGAATCCTCGCTCACGCCGAGCTTGTTCGTCCTCCTCGTGCTCATGTTCGAGCTTGTCACCGGCATGTCCCTGTCCCCCGAGCGCGCGCTCGGGCTTTATGCGGCGGGCGCCCTGTTGGCGGCGGCGGGAGGGTTGTGGACGTGGTGGCGGGAGCTGCCGGCGCCGGTGCGCCGCACCGGCGGCCGCTGGCAGGCGGCGGCTTGGGGATGGAGCCTCGCCGCCCTCGCCGCCTCGGCCCTGCTGAGCTCGGCGAGCCTGCAGGTCAACGCCGTCCTGCTCGGATTCTTCCGCTCCCCCGAAGAGGTCGGTCTGTTTCGCGTCGCGGCCCAGATCGCGATGCTGGCGGTGTTCGGGTTGACCGCCGCCAACACCGCCCTCGCACCCAGTTTCGCCGCCGCCCATGCGCGCGGCGACCGCCGCGCCCTCCAACAGCTGGCCAGCCTGAGCGCGACCGTCTCCGCTCTCATCGCCGGCACCATCGCACTGCTCTCGGCGCTGTTTGGGCGTCCGTTGCTGGCCGCCGCCTTCGGACCGCAGTTCGCCGCCGCCTACGGACCGCTCATGATCCTCCTGCTCGCCCAGTTGGTCAACGCCGCCACCGGCTCGGTGGGGTTTCTCCTCGCCATGTGCCGGCGCGAGCACGACGCCCTGGCCGCCCAGGCGGCAGGGGTGACGGTGAACCTCGCCCTCGCGGCGTTCCTGATCCCGCCCTTCGGCATCGGCGGTGCGGCGGTGGCGGCGGCGGTGGCCACCGTGACCTGGAACGTCTGGATGTTTGTCGTCCTCAAGGCCCGTCTGGACATCCTGTCCCTGCCGTTCGCTGCGCGACGATGACGGTTGTGGGGAGATATGCCATGCGTGATCCGAACTTCTTCATCATCGGCGCGCCGAAATGCGGGACGACGTCGCTCTACGAATGGTTGCGCACCCATCCGCGCATCTACATGCCCGACTACAAGGAACCCTATTTTTTCTGCACGGACCTGCAGGTGCGCGGCATCCGCAGCCGCCGCCGCTACGCCGCCCTGTTCGCCGCCGCCGACGAGCGCCACCTCGCGGTGGGGGAAGGGTCGGCGTGGTATCTGTATTCCGAGGCGGCGGTTCCGAACATCGAGGCCTGCTATCGGGAGCCGAAATACATCGTCTGCGTGCGCAACCCGATCGAGATGGCCCCCTCCCTCCACGCCCAGCAGATCCTGAGCGCCATGGAGACGATCGAGGATTTCGCCGAGGCGTGGCGGATGTCCGGCGCCTGGCCGCCGCCCACCGGCTCCGGCCGAAGGACGGTCTACGACGAGAGGCTCTTGAACTACAAGGAGGTCTGCAGCCTCGGCGCCCAGCTCGAACGGTTGTTGCGCACGGTGCCCAGGGAGCGGGTGCATGTCGTGGTGTTCGACGATCTGCGCGCCGCACCGCGCCGGGAATATCTGAAGGTGCTGCGCTTTCTCGGGGTCCCCGACGACGGGCGGCGCGCATTCCCGGCCCACAATCCGCGCCAGAAGGTCGCCTCCTCTTTCTGGCTCGCCCTGCTGCGCGCGGGCAATGCGGCGATCGCCGGCCTTCGCCTGCCTCCCCTGCACACGGGCCTCTTGGAATGGATCGCCAGGCGCGGCTTCAAGCCCGCCGACCGATCGCCGCTGGCGGTGGAACTGTGGGAGGAGTTGGCGGCCTTCTATCGCGACGACATCGCCCGTCTCGAACGACTGCTCGACCGCGACCTCTCGAAATGGCTCCTCCATCCCTCCGCGCGGCGCCAGGATGAAGGCGCGGCGCATGCGGCCCCAACGGCCGCGGAACCGCCCGGCAAAAGCGCCCCTTAGCCGGCGCGGGGGAGGGACGGCAGGCGGCGGGGCGCCCGCGCCGCGCCTTTCCGCCCCTCACGGCGCCCCCCACAGCTCCTTGAACCGCTGTCCCATCTGCTGCTGCTGGGCGGTCCAGTGCAGCGCGTGGTAGCTTGCCGAGAGATAGGCGAGAAACGCCCAGCGGTCGGCATAGCGTTGGATGAGGGCGTTCATCCCGTCGAACACCGCGGCGGGGTTCTGCGTCAGCGGGAAGTTCGGGGGCGTGTCGCTGGTGTTGATCCCGAACTCCGGACAACAGAACCAGCAGGGTGTGTTGCCCTTGGCCCAGTCGAAGAAATCGTAGAAGCCCTCGGCCTTGGGATAGCCGAGATTGCCGAGACTCGGATAGCGCAGATAGAGTTCCCAGTCGCCGGCCGTGGCGATGCCGGTTTTGTCGTGGATGGAAATGCCGATGAAATCGACCCAATCATTGCCGGGATAGGCGTTCCAGAGGCGCTCGGGACCGTTGTAGTTGGTGGCGTTCTGGCCGAAGCGCAGGGCCGGGGAGGGGCGCCAGAGGAAGTAGGGCACGTTGCCCGGACCGAAGATCGCCTCGTACTCCTGGCGGAAGATGTCGACGATCCGGCGCCAGGCCTGGATGAAGTTGGCGGTGTCCGGCCCCACCGAACCGTAGCGCCAGGTGCCGGTGAACTCCGGCTCGAACTCGATGACGACGAGCTTGGCATCCTTGCCGATCATCGCCGCCCGGTTGCCGTGACGGCGGGCCAGCAGCCGGTAGACGGAATCGTAGGCGCCGGCGGCGATCTCCTGCCAGATGCCCGGATTGGTCCACACCCCGCCTTCCCGGCGGTTGCGCGCGACATAGGGCACCAGATAGACGGCGTCGCACACGGGACGGCCCACCGGCCAGGAGGCGGGCTTCCAGAGCTCGTTCCCCGGACCGGGCTTGTCGAGCTGGCCGCCGATGAGGGTGGGATCGTTGCCGGGGCCGCCGGCGATGTCCTCCCAGCTGCTCTTGGGCGCCCCGCCGCCCAGCGACGTGCGGATGTCCATCGAGACCCCGAGCCAGGCCTCCCAGGCGGCGAGACTGTCGTTGCTGGCATGCGCGTTCGCGAGATGGAAGGGATTGCCGGAGCGGGGCTGGGGCCAGGCGGAAGGCCAGGGGTTGGAGGCGCGCACCGAAATGGACACCCTCGCGGTGGCCGTCTTGCCGGAGACCGGATCGGAGACGGTATAGTCGAATCCCGCCGCCCCGGTGAAGCCACTTGCGGGGGTGAAGGTGGCGACGGCGCCGTCCAGGGTCACGGTGCCGTTCTGGGCATTGGCCACCGAGACGACGGCGAGCTGGCCGCTCGGCGACCAGGCGCGGGCGAGGAGCGGCACCGCGAGCGGCTGATCGGCGCTCGTCTCGAGATAAAAGGGAGCCGCCGCGGGAGCGAGCGCCTCGCCTGCCGGCGCGTCGGCGCCGAGCGCATAGACCCCCTCCGGCCGCCCGCGCAGCTCGGTCCACAGCCGCAGCTCCTCGTCGGACAGTCGCCGGGGCAGCAGGAAGAGCTCGCCCAACACGCCGCTCCAGGCGAAGGCGGTGCCGCCGTCGCCGATCACCAGAGGCTCGCTCGAGCCGGCCAGGGTGCCGCTCACCGAGGCGTCGTTGCTCAACGCATCCCCGGCCCAGCTCTGGCTCACCCGGCCGTCCACGATCGCCCGCGGCGCATCCCCGGACCGCCAGGCGAAGGCCAGCGCATGGGGGGCGGCGTCGTTGGAGCCGGCCTCGGTCTCCACCTTGGCGAGCCCGCCGCCCGCCAGGAACAGCACGCATCCGAACACCGCCGGCGCGCCGCTCTGATAGCCGGGGTTCTCGGCCACCACCGCGAAACTGTCGCCGCTGCCGCCGCGCCGGGCGACGATCTTGCGCTGATCGGAGCCGGCCTGGGCGTTCTGCAGGCTGAGCAGGATGGAGATCTCGGCAAGCCCGTCGAGCCAGGTGGCATCGGCGATCTCGGCCCGCGCCTGGACGCCGTCGAAAAGGGCGGCCGTGCGCCCGAACAGGGTGGCGGAGGCCACCCCGCTCAGCACCAGATCCCGCCCCTGGCCGGTGAGATCGGCCGCATCGGGCAGCGCCCAGGCGGCCAGCATGCCGGCGAAGGCCGCGGCGGTCTCCTGCTGGGGCTGGGCCTGGGGGTTGCCGTAGCGCATCACCAGGGCAAGCCCGCTCGCGGTGTTCCAGCCGGGCAGGCGCACGTCCGCCACCACCCGCCCCAGCACCCCGTCGTAGCTGCGCAGATGATGGGGGAGCTTGACGCCCGCGAGGTCCTCGAAGCGGATGTCGCCGCCGTCGCTCCGCGCCACCTGGCCGCCCTGATCGACGGTGCGCAGCTCGGGAGCGGTGAGGTCGACGAGGGCGGTGAAGCCGTCGAGGGTGAAGGTGGGGGTGCGGGGCGGGAAGAACAGCACCCGCTGGTTGGTCCAGCCGCTCGCGAGCGCGACGGTGATCTGGACCTGACCGGAGACCGGATCGCCGCGGCCGTCGCTGACCGTGTAGGTGAAACCGTCCTGGCCGTGGAAGCCGGGATCGGGGATGTAGGTGAGGGTGCCGTCGGCGTTCTGCTCGAGCCGCCCGGAGGCGGGGGCGCTCAGGGCGACGAGCCTTAAGGGATCGCCGTCGGGATCGCTCGCCTGGGCGAGGAGGTCGAAGGTGAGGGGGGTGTCCTGCGGCGTGCTGAGATCGAGATCGGGGGCGGTGGGCAGGAGATTGCCGCGCACCACCGCAAGCCGCACGGTCCCCGAAGCATAGCCGCCGCGGCCGTCGGCGAGCAGATAGGTGAAGGAATCCGCCCCCTCGAAGCCCGGGTTCGGGGTGTAGACCACCTGCCCCTCGTCGCCGAACGCGACCCGCCCCGAGCCGGGCAGACCGAGCTCCACCAGCCGCAAGGGATCGCCGTCGGGATCCTGGGCTGCGGCCAGCAGATCGATGGTGGTGGGCACGCCGGCCGGCACCGCGAGCTCGAGATCGGGGGCCGACGGCATGCGGTTTGCGGCCAGCACCTGCACCGTCACGGTGCCGGTCGCCACCCCCCCGCGACCGTCGCTGACGGTGTAGGTGAACCGATCGGTGCCGGTGAACCCCTGCTGGGGGATGTAACGCAGGGTGCCGGCGTCCACCAGGGTGACGGTGCCGTGGGAGGGCATGGAGATGGCGGTGAGGGTGAGGGGATCGCCGTCGGGATCCTGATCGTTGGCGAGCACCGGAATGAGCACCGTCTGGTCCACCGCCGTCTGCACCACATCCGCCCCGGCCACGGGATCGCGGTTGGGCGCGAGCACGGAAATGGACACCGTGCCGGTGGCGACCTCCCCGGCGGCGTCGCGCACGGTGTAGGTGAAGCCGTCGACGCCGGCGAAGCCGGGATTGGGGGTGTAGGTGAAGGTCTGATCCGCCTCCAGCACCAGGGCGCCGTTCTGGGGTGCGGTGTAGCTTTCGATCACCAACCCCTCGCCGCTGTCGTTGGCGAGCACGTCGATGACGATGGATTCACCGGCGACGGTGAGGACGATGTCGGGCGCGGTGACGGGCACGGCTGCTCTCCGCCAGATACCATCCGGCGGCGGACGATATTCTGCATTCCCCCTCTTGGCAAGGGGTAAAATCCGTTTCCGCGGACTATAACCCTATCCCGCCCGGCGGTCTAGGACCAGAGCATGCCGAGCCGGCGCAGCCGGGTTGTCGCCGGCGTCGGCGCCGCCAGCCGCACCGGGACGGCGGCGGCGGCAGAGCGCGCGGCGGGCGGGCGCAGGCAGAGCAGGCCCGTGAAGGCGAACAGCATATAGTGCCGGGCGAGGTCGACGCTGACCAGGGCGCTGAAAAGGTGCAGGGCAAACAGCCCCGCTGCGCACAACAGCAGCGGATCGGCCTGAAACCGCTGCAGGCGCAGATGCCGCACCGCCGTCCAGAAGAACAGCACCAGCAGCCCGAGCCCGACGATGCCGAGATTGGCCGCCGCCTCCAGGAAGATGTTGTGGGGATGGGTGCCGTAGACCTCCCGCCCCTTGGTGAAGAGGCTGAAGCCGTCGAGCCCGGTGCCGATCAGCGGATAGCGCAAAAACAGTTCCACCGCCTGTTCGTAGTAGCGAAACCGGTTCGGGCGCAGCAACAGCTCGGGATTGGCCGCCTCCCGCAGCAGCGAGCGAAAACGGTTGATGGTCTCGAACTCCAACCCGGCCACAAAGGCATAGGCCGCGAACCCCAAGGCCGACAGACCGAGCACCGCCGCCACCAGCTGGGCGCGCGACAGCTCGAACCGCCCCCGGGAAAGACGCCAGGGCATGAAGAGCACGAACAGCAGACAGGCGAGCAGCGTGCCGATCAGGGCCCCCCGACTCGCGGATACGAACAAGAACGAAATCATGACCGCGAACCCGGAGAAAAACGCGATCTGCCGCCAGCTCATGAACTTCGCGTAAATCGCGAAGAAGAATCCGATCACGGCGCCCGACGCCGTGGCATAGCTCCAAAGCTGATAAGCCGCCTTCACCTCCCACACCGTCTGCACATAGTATTTGAAATTTCCTTCCGTCAGATAGATCCACAAACCGTAACCGGACAGGAACAGGGAGAGACAGAAGACGATCAGCAGGAAGCGGAGACAGCGCTCGCGATTGGCGGCGAGGACGAAGGACGCGCCGATCAGCGCCCAGGGCAGGAAGGTGAGGTAATAGGTGAGCGTCACCGGCGCCAGCTTGCGCGAGGGCGTCCAGGCGAAGCTGAACGCCGCCCAGGCCACGAACAGGGCGAAGGCGAGGATGGTGGGCAGGGCGCGGAGATGGAGACCCTCGCGCAGGAGGATGGGGATCGCCAGCAGCACCGTGACCCCGGCGAGGATGATGTTCTCGTCGACGGGCGGCTGGTAGCCGATCAGGAGCTTGTAGGAGTTGGCGTAGAGGGCGAGGGCGAACCAGAGCTCGAAGCTGACGAGCAGGGCGAGCGCGCGCTTGAGGCCGGAGCCCCGTGCCGCGGCCGGAAGCCCCCCTGCGGGGGCGGAGGGAAGGGCGGTGGCGATCATCGGTCCGGCGTCTCCCCCCTCATCATCAAAATCAAAAGCCGCCGCAGCGCGCGCGGGCGATCCTCATTGCACATAGCCGAGACCCCGCAGCCGTTCCAGGGTGGCGGGATCCACCACCGCACCGCCGCCCCCACCGCCGGATATGCCCGCGGCGGTGGCGAGGTTGAGGTCCCGCAGCCGTCCCATCCAGCCGCGGTGCGCCCAGCGCAGGCGCAGATCCGCGAGCAGCGGCAGGTCGAGGCGGGCGCTGGCGCCGGCCTCGAGCCGCCGCGCGTGGGTGAGCAGCCAGGTGATCACATCCGGAACCACCAGCCAGCTGCGCTTGAACGCCCAGGGCGAGCCGAGCAGCTGCCAGTCGGCGGAGATCAGCGAGCCGCAGGCGCAGGGATCCCGCCGCTCCATGGCGGTCGGCTCCTCCACCAGCACCACCCGCTCCGGCCATGCCTGTTCGCGCCCCTCGAGCAGGGGGAGGAGCGAGCGGCCGTGGAGGATGAGCCCCTCGCGCGGCACCTCGGCGAGCTCGAGCAGGGTGGGGACGATGTCCACCAGCTGCACCGGGGTGGTGATCCGCCGCCCGCCGGGAAAGCGCTTCGGGGCGACGAACACCAGCGGCACCTGGCTCACCTGGGTGTAGGAGGGCGGCTCGTGGTCCCAGAGCGGATTGCCGAGCAGACCCCGCTCGCCCATGAACTCGCCGTGGTCGCTCGCGAGGATGACCAGGGTCTCCGCCGCCAGCCCCTCCTCCTCCAGGCGCGCGAAAAACCGCGCGAGCAGGGCGTCGTTGCGGCGGATCTCGGCCTCGTAGCGGGCGAGCCGCCCCTCCCGGGTGGGCCGCGCGACCCAGGGCGGGTCGAAGGTGGGATTGGGCGCCACCGGCGTTCCCCGGTCCATGCGCTCGTCCCGGTAGGCGGGCGGCGGATCGTAGGGGGCATGCGGATCGAGCAGGTGCAGGTAGAGGAAGAACGACCGCTGCCGCTGGCGCGCGAGCCACTCCCACACCTCGGCGCCGAGCAGCAGCCGTTCCGTGTCCTGGCCCATGCGCGTCTCGTCGAGGAGCTGGCCGAAGCCCTGGTGCAGGCCGGCGTAGGCGCCCACGTTGCCGTTCTGGATGAAGGCGGCGGTGGCGAAGCCCTGGGCGCGCAGGATCTCCGCCAGGGTGAGATAGCGCTCGTCGAGCACGTCGCCGAAGTGCCACAGGTTGGTGGCGGTGGGATAGAGGCCGGTCAGGTAGGAGGCGGCGGAGGGGCGGGTCTTGGTGGCCTGGGCGAAGGCGCGGGCGAACACCACCGCCCGCTCGGCGAGCCTGTCCTTGAAGGGGCTGGTCTTGCGCGGGTTGCCGTAGAGCGAGAGGGACTCCGCCCGGAGGGTGTCCTCGACGATCCAGATGATGCGCAGCGGCCGCACAGGCCGGCCCCAGACGGTGGGATCGCCCCACAGCGCCACATTGTCCCGCGCGCCGCGCACCGCGAGCTCGAGCTCCACCGCGAGGCCGGCGAAGGCGGAGAGATCGACCGCGAGCGGCTGCCAGGCCTCGGCGTCCGTCACCGTGCGCGCGGCGAGCAGGCGCCGCTCGCCCGCGGCGGTCCGAAGGGCCAGCTCGAAGCGCACCGGCCGGTTGCCGTAGACAACCCCGAGCGCCGCCTCGAAGCGCGCCCCCTCCTCGGGCAGCCGCAGCTTGAAGGCGATCCGCTGCTCCGGCCACATGTAGAGCACCGGCCGCACCACCCCGGCGATGGTCTCGCTGCTGCGCCCGCGCGGGGCTTGGGCGTAGCGGGCGCTGCGCCCGTAGAAGCGGATCCAGTCGATCTCCACCCGCGCCCCGGGCGCGTCGGAGGGGAGGAGATAGAGCCGCGTCAGCCGCTCGCCGGGGCGCAGCCCGCGCTTGAGGATGTTGCGGGCGTCGATGCGGTAGGTCTCGAAGCGGCCGAGGCTGCGGAAGTTGAGGTCGAAACGGTGCCGCCACCGCGCCCGGCCCTCGGGCTCCGGTCCCTCGCCGCGCCAGGCGAGGCGGAAGGACCGTCCCCCTTCCGCGCGCAGCCGGATCGCGATCTGGCCGATGTCGTCCTTGGGCAGCGCCAGTCCATCTGCCGCCAGAAAGCCGCCCTCGGTGGCGGTGAGGAGGAGCCGGCCGTCTTCGAGCCTCGCCTCGAGGCCCACCGGCGCGAGGTCCATGGCGTCGAATTCCATGGCATAGAGCGGGGTCTCGGCCGCGGGCGGCCGGGTGTCCTCGAGCACCCGCGCCTGGGCCACCAGCCGGTCCAGGCGCCAGACCGGACCGTTGCGGGGGTTGGGGGGCAGGGTGGCGAGCACATAGTCCTCGTACTCCGGCCGCGCCCGCGGCAGGCCGTCGGCAAGCCGCTTTTCGATCTCCGCCACCCCGGCGGCGAAGGGAGCGAGGTCGAGCCGCGCCAGGTTGACGAGGTGCAGCCCGCCCCAGGCGAGCAGGAGGAAAAGCGCAGCCCAAAGCCACCGACGTCGCATCCCTCTCCCTCCCTCAGCGCAGCCGCCAGCGGAGTTTGAGCCCGAGCGACGCGAGCAGCATGACGGCGAGCGCCGGCGCCAGCCAGCCGCGCAGCCAGTCGGGCCCGAAGGGCAGGAAGTCCGGCCGCGGCAGGGCGAGCTCGACGGCGGCGAGGGTGCCCGGGCTCGGCAGATAGCCGGCGGGATTGCCGATCAGGGCGTTCCACCAGGCCCGCTCGGCGATCTCTCGCACCGGTGCCGCGAGCGGCAGCCGGAGCAGCAGGGTGCCGTCCGAATCGTAAAGCGCGAGGGGCCGCTCCGGGGCCGGCCAGTTCAGGCGGAAGCGGTCCGGGGCGAGACGCTCCACCTCCCCGCCCGTCCAGCGCACGGGCGGCGGCGGCCGGCCCGGATCCGGCACGATCCGCACCTCCACCGGCTCGCCCACCTCCGGCAGCCGGGCGTCGAAGCGGTTGGAGAGGAAGGCCAACACCGCGAGCAGGGGCAGGCTCGCGGCGAGCGCCGCCGGCAGGGTGAGGGCGAGGCGGGCGAAGGAGACGGCGAGGCTTCGGCCCAGCAGCGGCCACAGCGCCCCCAGCTCGCCGTCGAAGGCGCGCAGCCGCCGCTGCAGCTCCCGGCCCCGCTCGGCGAGCGCATGGAGCCGCCGCTGCGGCGAGAGCAGCCGGTAGAGCAGCATGGAGAGGGCAGCCGCCAGGGCCGACCACAGCACGAGCCGCCCCAAGGGCGGCAGCGGCGCGAGGGCGCCGTCGAGGGCGGCGAGCGCGGGGGCGGGGAGGTCGAGCCAGCCGCGCTCGGGCGGCGGCGGGGCCGCGGCGGCGAGGCCGGGGTGCTGCGCCTCCAGCGCCCGCAGCACGAGCCCGCCCACCGCCGCGAGGCCGGACAGCGGCACCTCGAGGGGGAAGCTGGTGAACAACACCCCCGGCACCGCCTCGGGATCGATGAGATGGTCGCCGCTCCACTTGCGGTCGTTGTCCACCACCACCGGCCCCTCCGGCACCCCGCCGAGGGCGGTCTGCCAGGAGGCGCGGTAGCCCGGGGCGAAGCCCACCACCAGATCGGGCGCCCGCTCCCGGTAGGGTCCCGCATAGAGGGCATCGCCGTCGTAGACCGCCTGCACCACCCGCGCTCCGGTGCGGGGGTCGGTGAGGGCGAGGAGCGCCGTGCGGATCTCCTCCTTGAGCGCCTCGGCCTCCGCCTCGTCCACCACCCCGAGCGCCTCGCGCCCGCGGCGGTTGAGGAAGATGCCGTTGAAGCCGAGGGCGTAGGCGCGGGTGCGGGGCCAGTCGACGGCGCGGAAGGGCGGCTCGGAGGATCGCGCGCCCGCCTTCAGGCGCAGCCAGCCGCCCTCGAGCAGCAAGCGGTTGACATGCACGCTGCGCCGGTAGTCGGTGAAACCGTGGTCGCTGAGGACGATCAGCCGGTCCCGGGGGCCCATGCGCGCCAGCACCTCGCCGAGGATGCGGTCGGATTCCTGGTAGATCCACAGCACCGCGTCGCGCACGGCGGGATCGGTGTCGGCATGGCGCGGGTGGAGGGGGTCGAGGCCGCGCCAGAACATGTGCTGGACCCGGTCGGGCTGGACGAAGACGGCCGCGATCAGCCCCGTCTTCTGGCGGGCGAGGAGATCATAGAGCATGGCCTCGCGCTCGGCGAGGATGGTGCGCACCAGCGCGAGCCAGGCCGCATCCGGGAGGTCCTCGGCGTTGAGGGAGGAGGTCTCCTCGGGCATGCCGATGGTGTGGTAGCGGCCGATGCGGGCGGCGAGCTCGGCGGCGTAGTCCGGAGGCGAGGACAGCGGCACGGCGGGCTTTTCGGGATCGATCTGGATGGGGGAGAGGTAGAGGGTCGGCTCGGGAAAGCCCTCCACCAGATAGAGGCGCACAAGCCCGCGCACCGCGAACAGCCCGAGATAGGGAAAGGCCACCTCCACCCAGTCGCTCCACGCTCCTTGGGCGAGCTCCAGCTCCTTTCCGCCGAGGGTGATCGCAACCCGGCCGGGGCCGCGCTCGGCGATCGACAGGGGCACGGTGAGCGGTCCGCCGCCGAGCGGATGGGGCGGGCCCGCAAGCACGGTCTCGATCCGCCCCTCGCGCGCCTCCACCCGCACCCAGCGGCCCTGGCCGCCGCGGCGGGCGGGCGGCGCGGTGCTGTAGAGGGTGTAGGTGCCCTGGGTGCCGAGCAGATCCGGCACCCCCATGCCGGCCAGCATGCGGGTGATGGGATCGGGCGGATAGGTGGTGGGCACCCGCAGCACCGAGGCCGGCAGGCCGCGGCGCTCGACGGTGATCCAGAAGGGGGTGCCGGCCCGCCCGCTCTCCACCACCGGCGCCGCGAGCGGCAGCCGCCAGCCCCACAGCTCGAGCACGCGCCCGGGCGGCCGCAGCCGGGCGATGGCGTATTCGGGCGCATAGGTGTCCGGGTTGCGGGCGAGGAAGTCGAACAGCCCGTGCGCCGCCGGGGCGAGGCCGGTGGCGAAGCTGGCCCAGGCGACCGGCGACTGGGGCGGGTTGGTGGTGGGCAGCACCTGGTAGGAGCCCCGGTCCTTGAGCCGGGCGAAATGGGGCAGCTTGCCCGCGGCCATCCAGCGCTCGGTGAGCCTGGGGTCGAGTCCGTCGAAGCCGAGGACGATGGTCCTTTGGGCCCAGGCGGGCGAGGGGATGCCGGGGGCTGCGAGCCACAGGGCGAGGAGGAGCGCACAGGCGCGGGACATGGAACGAATCCTGGCTGCGGAAAGGCTGCCGTGCGACGGCCGCATCCCCTCGCTATCAACCCGGGGTGGGCGGGGCAAGGCGGGCTGTGGGCCGGAGGCGGGATGGAGGGGGGCGGTCGGTACCCCCATACAGCTTCGGAGCGGGCGGGCGTTTGTGGGTACGTAGCCGGGCGAGAAGCCGTTGCCTGAGCCGGGAAGGCGTGCGAGATGAGAGCGGCACCCTGCTCCTTGCCGGGGCGTGCGGCGAGGGGAGGAGGTGGGAGAAGGGCCGCGAGGGGGTCCTGGAGGACGCCTCGTCAAGTCGGAAGCTCCAGAAATGACGCGCGCACAACCGATCGATCTCGAACAGCGGCTGTTCGATGGCGGCGAGAGCCTCGAGGTGAGCGGGGTGTTCAGCATCCTGCGCCGCCGCAAGTGGCTGGTGCTGGGCGTGGTGGTGGCGGGCACCGTGCTGACCACCGCGGTGGGGCTGCAGATCCCGCCCAGCTACACCGCCGAGGCGGAGCTGGTGTTCGATCCGCGCCAGCCCAACTACCTCGACCAGATCGAGGCGGTGGTCACCGGCCTGCCCGCCGAGCCGAGCACCATCGTCACCCAGATCCGGCTGCTCCAGTCGCGCAGCTTCCAGGCCCGGGTGATGGAGGATCTGGGGCTGTTCGACGATCCCGAGTTCAACCCCTATGCCGGTCTGCCCGAGGGGGTGGCGCCCACCACCCCCCGCGAGGGGCTGGCGGCGGTGCTCAGCTTCGTGCCGCGCGACTGGCTGGTCGCCCTCGGGCTGGCCGAGCCGCCGCGGGTGCTCACCCCCGAGGAGGCGGAGCGGCGCGGCCGCGAGATCGCGCTCGGGCGCTTTCGCGCCAGCCTCGAGATCCTCGGCGATCAATCCTACGTGATCGGCATCGCCTTCACCGCCGAGGATCCGGAGAAGGCGGCGCGGATCGTCAACCGCATCGCCGAGATGTTCGTCGAGGACCACCTCAAGACCAAGCTGCTCGCCACCAACCGGGCGAGCCTGTGGCTCGAGGAACGGCTCCAGACGCTCAAGGAGGAGGTGCGCCAGGCCGAGGAGGCGGTGGAGCGCTTCCGGGCCGAGAACGGGCTGGTGGCGGCGGAGGCGGAGGGGCCGACGCTGAGCGACCAGGAGCTGGCCGAGCTCAACCGCGAGCTCATCCGGCTCAGGACCGAGCTCGCCGACAAGCGCGCCCGCCTCGCCGAGGTGCGCAAGCTGCAGCAGGGCGACGGCAGCCTCGATTCGGTGCCGGAGGTGGCCGCCTCGCCGATCATCGCCGCCCTGCGCAACGAGGAGACCGAACTCCTGCGCCAGGAGGCGGAGCTCTCCACCCTCTACGGCGAGAAACACCCGCGCATGCAGCAGCTGCGGCGGGAGAAGGCCAACCTCCAGAAGAAAATCCGCACCGAGATCAACCGCATCGTCAAGACCCTGGAGATCGACGTGCGCGGGCTCGCGGCCAGCGTCGCCGCCCTCGAGGCCCAGCTCGCCGGGGTCAAGGAGCGCACGGTGGCCAACCGCGAGCTGGAGGTGGAGCTGCGCGAGCTCGAGCGGGTGGCGGAGACCAAGCGCCAGCTCTACCAGGACTTCCTGCGCCGCTACCAGGAGACCCGGGAGCAGCAGGAGATCGTCGAGCCGGAGGTGCGCATCGTCACCAAGGCCCAGCCGCCGGCATCACCCAGCTCGCCGGGGCCCAAACTGTTCGCCGCCATCGGCTTCGGCCTGTTCTTCCTGATCGGCTCCTTCGCCGCCATCCTGCTCGAGCGCATGGACCGCCGCCTGCGCAGCGCCAAGGAGGTGGAGGCCCTGCTCGGCCTGCCCACCCTGGCCCGGGTGCCGCTGCTCAAGCTGCGCCGCGGCGCCAAACCGTTCCGCTACCTCATCGACAAGCCGCTCTCGGCCTACGCCGAGGCGATCCGCGCCATCTACACCGGCCTCAAGCTGGGCAGCGCCGACCGGCCGCCCAAGGTGGTGATGGTGGCCTCCTCCCTGCCCGAGGAGGGCAAGACCACCATCGCCGTCAGCCTCGCCTTCTTCGCCGCCCGCTCCCACAAACGGGTGCTGCTGGTCGACCTCGACCTGCGCCACCCGAGCGTGCACCGGGAGCTCGGCTGGCAGCCCGGCACGGGCATCGTCGAATATGTCACAGGCGAGCGCAGCCTCGAGGAGGCGATCCAGCACGACACCGAGACCGGCCTCTACTTCCTGCCGGTCAAGGGCCAGACCACCAACCCCACCGACGTCTTCGAGAGCCCCAAGCTGCAGGAGCTCATGGCCTGGGCGCGGGAGCACTTCGATCTGGTGGTGCTGGACTCCGCCCCGGTGGCGAGCGTCACCGACGCCCGCCTCGCCGCCCTGCTCGCGGACAAGGTGGTGTTCGTGATCCGCTGGGGCGAGACCGAGGAGGCGGCGGCCGCGGACAGCGTGCAGATGCTGCGGGCGATCGGCGTCGAGCCGGCGGGGGCGGTGTTCTCCATGGTGGACCTCAAGAAACACGCCCAGTACGGCTACGGCGACGTGGGCCGCTACTACGGCAAGACCACCAAATACTACGTCGACTGACCACAGGCCCGCGCACCGGCCGCACCCATCGCCGCCGCGGAAACCGCACCGGCCGCGCAAAAGCGGCGGCAGGCCGACCACTGGCCCGCACCGGCGCTCGGAAAGGAAGCGGCCCAACCGCACGGGGATGCGCGCGGCCGGTCCCGATCCGGACCCGAGCGCGCCGCGCCTCAGGGCGGCGGCAGCTGGGGCATGTTGTCCCAGAGGTTCTGCATGTTCTGCATGAAAATGTCGTTGAAGAGCCGGTTGCGGGACAGGGCCGCGCCCAGCTCCTCCATGGTCATCGGCGCCCCGCCGCCGGGCGGCGCGAGCCGGCGCGCCGCCTCCCGGAGCTGCAGCGCCACCGCCGCCTGCTGGGCGGGGGTGAGCTGCCCCCAGGCCATGCGGGTGAGCGCCCAGGCGACGGTGATCTGGGGGAAGGCCTGGGCCCAGGGCTGTCGTTGGGCGAGCGCCTGGGCCAGCGCCTGCACGAGCAGCGGCCGCAGCGCCGCGGGAAAGCTCGGGGCGGTGCCGGCCAGCTCGGCGAGGAAGGCGTCGTAGGCGAGGAAGGCCTCGAGATCCTGGCGGGTGATCACCACCCCGGCGGCGGGATCGACGGCGATCACCGGATTCGCTTCCTGCAGCAGCCGCAGCAGCTCCGGCCACGGCTCGGGAGAGAACGGCCCGGCCTCCAGGTGGACCCGGGCCAGGATCTGCTGGCGCGCCTGGATCTTGAGGAGCGGATGAGGCAGGGTCTCCAGTTGCGCCATCGCCTCGGCGAATCCGGCGAGCTCCTGTTGCAGGGCCGCGTGATCGGCCCGTGCTGCGGCCGCCTCGAGCCGGCCCCGTTCGGCCGCCGTGAGGGGGCGGTCGAGCAGGAAGGCGGCGAAGGCGTAGAGGGGATCCAGCCCTGCAGGCGGCGCATCCCGGCCCGGGGCGGCGAGGGGTGCGAGGAGGAAGAGGGCGAGCAGCAGGGCGATGCGGCGGCGCATGGCGGCGAGGCTGGAGCGGAGGGTCCCGCTCCCCTCTTTGGCCGATCCGGATCGCGCCTGTAAAGAAAGGGATGGGCGGATCGGTGCCTGGGAGGGGAGGCGCTGAGGATGAGCGCACGGGCGGAGCTTCGGGTCTACGGCGAGGAGGAGGTGAGGGCGCGGCTGCGGCGGGAGCTGCCCCGCTGGCGTCTCGAGGAGGGCGTGCTGTGCCGGCGCTTTCGCATCCACGGCTGGAAGGGGGCGCTGCTCGTGGTCGGGGCGGTGGGCCATCTCGCCGAGGCGGCCTGGCACCATCCCGAGATCCGCGCCGGTTGGGGATGGGTGGAGGTGCGTCTGCGCACCCACCGGCCGGCCGGGATCACCGACAAGGACTTCGCCCTCGCCCGCCGCATCGAGGAGGTGGTGGCCTGGCGCCCGGAGCCGCCGCTCGAGGGGCCGCCTGCGGACGATCCCCGCTTCGCTTATCTCAAATGCGATCCGTCTTCCTCCTGAGCGGACGGAAGAAAGCCGCCGCCGCTCCGTTTTCTCCTCGAACACAGCACCCCGGTGTGCGGCCCAAAGCCGGCCGGCAAGGCTTTGGCAACCTTGAGCCGCTATCGGGGTGTCGGGCGAAGGCGAGGAGAGGGTGCGAGCATGTTCACCGGAGCACGCGCGGAAGTCGTCGAACGGCTCGGGGATCCGGCGCTGCCGGAGGGCCGCGGCGCGCCGGGGGTGCCGCTGGACCCGGCCCGGCTGCGGCGCGCCAAGCGCGCCTATGTGACCCGTCACGTGGAGCTGACGCAGGCGGTGCGGCTGTTGCCGGCGCCGGATCCGCGCCCGCGCGCCGGGGATCTGCTGCTCGCGCGGCTGCTCGAGCTCGGCCACCACCGCCGCCTGGAGCTGCCCTGCGGGCGCAAGGCGCGGCTGTTTGCCGGCGACGAGCTGGTGCTGGCGTTCGGCGCCCGCTATGCCAGCGACCAGTTCGAGGCGGCGGTGCCGGAGGATCTCGCCCCCTGTGAGCTGATCGCCGCCGGCGGCCTGGCCGGCCGCTGTCTGCGCCGCCACGACCGCACCCGCAGGCCCACCCGCATCGCCCCCATCGGCCTGCTCGCCGACGCGGAGGGCCGGCCGCTGTCCCTGCGCCGCTTCGCCCCCCTCGGCGAGACGGGAGCGGGGAAGCCGGCCGCGGTGCCCTTCACGGTGGCGGTGGTCGGGACCGGCATGAACGCCGGCAAGACCACCACCGCCGCGGCCCTCGTGCGCGGCTACCGCCGCCTCGGCCGGCGGGTGGCGGCGGTGAAGGCGACCGGCACCGGAAGCGGGGGCGACCGTTTCGCGCTGCTCGATGCCGGCGCCCAGCCGGTCTACGACTTCACCGATCTCGGCCTGCCCTCCACCTGCGGCCTCGGCGGGGACGAGCTCGAGGAGGTCTTTTTGCGGCTGTGGCATGCGGCCGCGGCGGCGGGTGCGGAGCGGCTGGTGGTGGAGGTGGCGGACGGTTTGCTGTTCAAGGACACCGCCGCCCTGCTCCAGGGCGAGCCCTTCCGCCGCCGCGTCGACGCGGTGGTGCTGGCCGCCGGCGACTCCATGGGGGCGGTGGGGGCCGTGCGCTGGCTGGAGGCGGCGGGGCTGGGGCCGGTTTTGGTGAGCGGCCGCATCGCCTGTTCGCCGCTGGCGATGGAGGAGGCGGTGCGGGCGCTCGGGCGGCCGGTCGAGACCCCGGAGACCCTGGCCTCGGGTCTCAAGCTGCCGCAGCCCGTCTCATGAGCTGGCGCTGGCCGTTGCTGCCGCGCGCGGGCGGCGGGGGCGTGGGGCGCGGCCTGCTCGCGCTGACCGGATTGGGCCTGCTCCAGGCCGGGGTGGCGGTGGCCGCCGCCCACCTCACCCGGCGCGGCTTCGACCTGCTGTTCGCCGACAGCAAGGCTGCGGGCGCGACCGGGACGGTGTTCGCCGGCCTGCTCCTGCTCGCCGGGGCGAGCGCGGCGCTGCGCTATCTCGAGACCCGCACCAGCGAGCAGCTCGGCCACCGCTGGGTGCAGGAGCTGCGCACGGCCCTGTTCGCCCATCTGCTGCGGCTTTCGCCCGACCATCCGCTGCCCTGCCGGGAGGGGGCGCTGCTCTTGCGCCTGACCGGCGACATGAGCGCCCTCAGACTGTGGCTCGCGCGCGGTCTCGCCCGGCTGACGGCGAGCGGGGTGGCGGTGGCCGCCACCCTGATCGCCCTGGCGGTGCTGGTGCCGCAGCTGGCGCTGCTGCTCGTGGCCGGCCTTGGGCTTTTGGCGGCGATGGGATGGGCGGCCGGCCGCGGGCTGCGGGATTCGGCCCGGCGCCTGCGCCGCCTGCGGGCGCGGCTGGTGCAGCGGATGGCGGAGCGGCTGCGCGCCCGCGCCACCATCGCCGCCTTCGCCCGCGAGCTGCGCGAGCAGCGGCGGCTCGAGCGCTGGAGCCGGGTTTTGCTCGCCGAGACCTTCCGCCGCGCCGCCGCGGTGGCGCGGCTGCGGGCGGTGGCGGAGGCGGGAAGCTATGCCGTGCCCGCCCTCACCCTGGCCTTCGCGGTGGCGGTGGCGGGGGCGGCGCAGCTGACCCCCGGCATGCTGCTCACCGCCCTGCTGCTCACCGGCCTGTTCGCCCCCCGCCTGCGCGAGCTGGCCCGGGTGGTGGAATATGCGAGCGCGGCCCAGGTGGCGGCGGAGCGGGTCGACGCCCTGTTCGCGCTGCCGCCGCGCCGCCGCGGCCGGCGCGAGCTGCCCGCGGGCGGCGGCGCGCTCCAGGTGCGCGGGCTCGCCTGCGGTCCGCTGCGGAAGGTGTCCTTCAGCCTCCCCGCCGGCGCCCGGGCCGCCCTGCTCGGTCCCTCCGGCGCCGGCAAGACCACCCTCCTGCTGCTGCTCGCCGGGGTGCGCGCGCCGAGCGCGGGGCGGATCCGCATCGACGGGGAGGAGTTGCAGCGGCTGCGTCCCGCCGCCCGGCGCCGGGCGGTGGCCTATGCCGGCGAGGCGGTGCCGCTGCTGGGCGAACATCTCGAGGACATGCTGAGCTACGGCGTCGAGGGGGAGGGGGAGGAGCAGGGCCGGCTGGTGGAGCTGCTCGCCGCCCTGGGCTTTCCCGCCTGGGCCGAGGGGATCGCCGCCGGGCGGCGGGTGCGCGTCCGTCCGGAGCGGCTTTCCGCCGGCGAACGCATGCGGCTTGCGGTCATCCGCGCCCTGCTCGCGCGGCCGCGGCTGTTGCTGCTCGACGAGGTCGAGGCCGGCCTCGACGGCGAACTGCGCAAGCGGCTGTGGGAACTGCTCGCCGCCCATCCCGGCACCCTGCTGTTCGCCACCCACGACCGCAGCCTGCTGCACCACGCCGATCGGGTGCTGCAGCTTGCGGACGGCCGGCTGCGGGAGCGGGAGGAGGTGCGGCTGGAGGTGGTGGGATGAGCGCGGACGGACCGGTCTGGCGGCGGTTTGCGGACCGCCATCCCTATCTCCTCGCCGGTGCCGAGCCGCGGCCGGGGGCGCCGGTGCTGGTGGTGGTGCACGGCATCTCCCGCAACGCCGCAGAACAGGCGCGCGCCTTCCACGAGGCGGCCCGGAAGGCCGGCACGGTGCTGCTCGCGCCGCTCTTCGCCCGCGACAGCTGCCCCGACTACCAGTGCCTGGGCCGGCGCGGGCTGCGCGCCGATCTCCTGCTCGAGGGCATGCTCGCCGAACTCGCCGCCCGCTACGCGCTCGCGGTGGAACGATTCCATCTGTTCGGCTTCTCGGGCGGGGCCCAGTTCGCGCACCGCTACGCCCTCGCCTATCCGGACCGCATCCGCACCCTCACCCTCGCCGCCGCCGGCTGGTACACCTGGCTCACCCAGGCCCGGCGCTTTCCCTACGGCCTCGCGCCCCATCCGCGCCTTGCCGACCTCCGCTTCGATGCCGCCGCCTTCCTCCAGCTGCCCCTGCGGCTGTTCGTGGGCGAGCGGGACGTGGAAGCGGATCCCCACCTGCGCCGCCATCCCTGGCTCGACCGCCGGCAGGGGATCCACCGCCGCGAGCGGGCGCATCGCTGGATCGCCCACCTGCGCCGCACCGCGGCGGCTCTGGGGCTGCGCCCGGACCTCCGCCTCGAGGAGCTCGCCGGCTGCGGCCACGATTTCCGCGCCTGCGTGCGCCGGGGAGGGCTTGCGCACCGTCTGTCCGAGGTCCTGCAACCCGCCTGCGAGGGAGTGGTGTCATGATCCGAACCGCATCGCGTGGAGCCTATGCGCTGCTTGTGCTGCTGCTCGCCGGCTGCGCCGGGGCGGGCCGGCCGCAGCTTCCCGCAACCGTCTCCGAGGGGCCGCCCGTCTACCGGCCCGGCGACCGTTTCGTCTACCGCAACGAAAAGGGGGAGCGGGCGGTGCGGGAGGTGGTGGCGGTGCGCGACGGCCGCGTGCTGTGGGTGACCGAGGAGGGCTTCCGCTTCGAGAAGCGGGATCCCTTCATCCCCATGGTCGCCTTCGAGGGCCGGCGCAGCCGCGGCTGGGCCGAATCGGTGCGGGTGGAGGGGGAGCTCTGGCCGCTCGCCTACCGCAAGCGCAGCCGCATCACCATCGACTACCGCCGCCTCGACAAACGGCGCGGCATCGAGCGGCGCTACAGCGAGAACTGGCGCTGCCGGGTCAACCGCCCGCGCAGCGTGGAGGTGCCGGCGGGCACCTTCGAGGTGTTCAAGGTGGTCTGCAAGCGCTTCGACCCCGAGACCGAGGAGGTGACCCGCACCCACATCTGGTACTGGGCGCCGGCGCTCGGCCATTGGGTCAAGCGGGTCAAGAAATACGCGGACGGTCGCCGCAAGGAGCTCGAGCTGGTCGCCTTCGCCCGCGCCCTCTGAGGGCCGAGGCGGCCTAGGGGGCCGTGGTGAGCCGGCCCGAGAAGCCCGGCGGCAGGCTCTCGAGGGCGCGGCGCCAGGGTGCCGGGGCGCGCAGGCGCGGGGCATGGAGGGAGCCGCTCAGCGGATGGCGCCTCGGGGCGGCCTGCAGGAGGAGGGCGGTGACGGCGCCGCGCAGGGCCAGCTCGGCCTTGCCGTTGCCGGTCCAGAGATTGTCGCGCA